>Ga0163109_10001603_pt1 | contig 17881 bp, 27 predicted proteins | sample CRUFie1St13metaG_FD_108704 | JGI IMG/M metagenome (GOLD analysis project Ga0163109, IMG submission 108704) | Marine microbial communities from the Costa Rica Dome - CRUD Field 142mm St13 metaG | ecosystem: Environmental > Aquatic > Marine > Oceanic > Photic zone | place: Costa Rica: the Eastern... | reverse complement strand
TTAAAGGATTGCCTGGCACAGGCGGAACTGATATGACCTACATAGAAGAGGCAGAAGGATATGTAGCACACAAATGGGGTGCAGAGTCGCTTTTACCTGTGAGCCACCCGTACAAGAACACAGCACCAACAGGATAAATATACAAAAGGGGTTTATTATGGAACATTTTGTAACAGTAGTAATGGAAAAACAAGAAACAAAGAAACTAGATGAGTCTGTGTTTCCTTTGTACGAAACATTTGATACAGAACAGGATACAACTGTTATGCAGATTCCGTTACCAAGAACATTATCAGAAGACGAATCAAATGAATATGCAAAGCGTTTAGCAAATTATTTGTTTTCAGAAGGATATGAAGATTTTGATATCTATGTCAATGCAGATCAAGCAGAAGATATAGCCGAAGTAACATATGACGGTGATGACTTTTATGAAGAATTTGGCGTAATGTGGTACAACGAAGATGAAGAAGTTGACGAAGCTGAATATGGTGGACGTAAAGTTAAACTTGGCAAGCCAATGCGTGGCGATGTAAAGAAGTTTAAGGTATATGTAAAAAATCCAAAGGGCAATGTTGTTAAGGTAAACTTTGGTGATCCTAACATGAAAATCAAAAAGTCTAACCCAGCAAGACGCAGAAGTTTCCGTGCTAGACACAACTGTGATAATCCAGGGCCGCGTCATAAGGCACGTTATTGGTCATGTAGGAAGTGGTAAAATGAAAATCTACGAAGTCACAGAACCAAAATTTGACCTTGTTGACGATACTAGTTTTTTCATGAAAAATGATCCAACATTTTATCGCAAGCAATATTTTCCTGTAATGACAAAAATTGCCGATAGACACAGAGCTGGTAAAACAATAGACCCAAGAAAAGAATTAGCCCCTATGATTGAAAAAGGTTGTAGTGCATATTGCACTAAGTTTAACATGGCTAGAAATCCTGAAGAATTATATTCACAAGAACAAAGAGACGCTATTATAGATAAGTTATTTGCAGAAGAAATGGAAGAAATCAAAAAAGGCGAATATAAATGAAACTAAGGGAACTGTTTGAAGACCGTGCAACCAAAGTTGTTGCTGTTATGCCTGGAGGATTTCATCCTTTTCATCCAGGTCATAAAAGTCTTTATGACTGGGCCGTAAGTACATTTGGCGCACAAAATGTTTATGTAGCCGCTACGAATGATACAACTACACGACCATTTCCTTTTGATATCAAACAAAAACTTGCATCAATGGCAGGTGTTCCTGCACAAAAGTTTATACAAGTTAAATCACCTTTTAATGCATTATCCTATGATAACATAATAGGAGATGCAAGCAAAACTGCTTTGATATTTGTAAGAAGCGAAAAAGACAAAACAAGTCATCCGTTACCAGATCAAATTAGAAAGAGTGATGGTAATGTAGGATATATTATTTCTTACACATCTAACGAGAATCTTGTAACAGCAGATCAACATGCACACATGGCGTATGGCCCTACAATTGACTTTGATTTCAAAGGCATGGAAATACGCAGTGCTACAGAATTAAGAAATGCTTGGCCACAGATGGCTCCAGAAGAAAAATTACAAGCCGCTGAATTAATGTATCCTGGCAATGGAGAAACAGCAAGCAAACTACTTGACAATGCACTAGGCACAGAACCTGCAGAAGAATCTATACAAGAGGAAGTTAAAGATACATTACCAGATAAAATAAAAGTAATGAAGCCGCAGAATCCACCAAAAGCCCCAGATGCTACAATACCAATTAGTAGAAACGGTTTTACTACAGACGATGGAATAACCTACAAACAAGACAAGTATGATGATAACCTAGTGCATGTAAGTGACGGTGGAGGCGATTATACATTTGACGGTGCACGTATTGTAAAATGGAAGACTCCCCGAATCGGCGGATTACAATACATCTACGATTATGTGCAAAGAAAAATAACAGTAAATTTTGATACAGATGTTTATGTTCCTGAACCAGGTAGTAATAAACAAGCAAAGGTTGGAACAGGAACAGGAGATACTAACCTGGGCCAAAGTGCAACGTACGATCTCAAAGGAAATAAAATAGCCGACTCTGGATCTGTAGAAGTAGGAGCTGGCGCATATTCAATAAAGGCTGATAAATCTGGTGCAACTATATCAGACGGAATGTTTGATCCTTTTAACCGTGTAAAAATGATAGTAAAATCAAATCCTGCAAAAGTAAAACAATATGGCAAAGAAAAACTAAAAGCAATTTTGGATAAAGAGCTAGGTTTATTACGTCAATCTTCTATGGGCAGACCAGTTCCCGGCGTAGATTATAAAAAGGTTACACAACGTCTTATGCAAGTAGCAGACGTAAGTTTTAGAGATGCTAGTGGTAAAGGTATTCCTGCTAGGCAAGCAATAGCAGGTGCTAAAGAATGGTGGGCTTCTTTGAACAAAACCAATCAAAGAAGAAATGCAGACATAGCAAAAATGAGAGCTCCTCAAAACCCAGTAAGTGCGGAGAAATGATATGTATGCTAGTATCGACGAATTAAAAAAACTTGCTGGTGTAAATGAATACAAAGGATATACTGAATACACGCTAGATGAAAATCCCAGTATTACTGCCGCTCAATTAAAAGCCAAAGAAAAGAAAATGGGTGTAAAGCCAGGAGATTCAGATTGGTTTAGACTGTGGTTTTCAAAGCCATACATGACCGGCCCAGTACAATTTAGGGGACGCAAAAAATGAAAATGTATGAAATATTAGAAGATGTACCTACACCTGTCACTAAAAAAGATGCGGCACTTTCAAAACAAGCAAAACATCTAAAAATGAAAAGTATGTTAGCACCAAGACCAACTGAAGTAATGGTAGGTGCCAATAAAGGTTATATGGATACCATGGCACAAACAAAAAAAGACGCTGATAAACTTAGCAAAGCCGCTGGTATAAATCCTGATTATACAAAGAACGCAGTAGCAAACACAATGAAAAATGCAAAACCTCACGCAAGATTAAAAGCAAAGTTTAGAAAAAAATGAAGTGGCTAGAATTTAAAGAAGGTGTAGGACGTATTACGAAACAAAATCAAACTGTTGACGTAGGTCCTAACGAGATTTCAATTCAAGCAAAGAAGTTTGGCAACAGTGTAGATAAAGATGGACGTCCTACTAGTATGCCGAAAAAAACAAAAGGTTCTAAAACAAATGTTCTGTTCAATCTAGGCCTGTCAGAATCGGTTGACAATGACCCTGATTCTGTGTTATACTTCGAACATATGAAGGAAACTTTAGGCGAAATAGCACAGGCAACAGAAATTTATGTAGACATGGACGGCGTACTAGCTGACTTTTTTGGAGAGTGGGCTAAACTTATGCAAGTAGATCATTTTACAAAAATTGATAAAGAACACGACATAAATGATGCATTGCAAGCAATCCGTGACAAAGATAAATTTTGGCTAGAATTGCCTTTACTTCCTCAAGCAAAACAATTACTTGGCTTAATAAAACAAGTGAAAGGAGAATACAATATATGTAGTTCTCCACTAGCAGATGATCCAAAATCAGAACCACATAAACGTAAATGGATAGAACAAAATCTATCTTTCTTTCCTCCAAAGAATGTTTACATCACACATAACAAAGCTCAATTTGCTAAAAAAGAAGATGGAACTCCAAATATACTAATCGATGACTTCGGTAAAAATGTAAATCAATGGGAAGCCGCAGGAGGTATTGGCTTTAAATACAAAGACCACAAGTTTGAAAGAACTGCTAAAGCATTACAACAACAAATAGCAAATGAATACATAGTACACGAAGGCAGAGATGCAGACTTGTATCATGTTACTGATGATGCAGGTGTCGTAGGTATATTGAGTAGTGGTTCCATAAAGCCAAAATTAATATACACTGATATGGACAGAGGTGCAGGAGAAGAAGTAGATATTGGTCCAAGAATTAGTTTAACAAGAGATTTTGATTTTGATTTAGGTGAATTCAAAATTATTATTGATCAAAGAAAACTAGCACAGACACACAAAATCACACCTTTTACTCCTGAAGAAATGCGAGGCGAAGTTGATAACGAAGCAGAAGAATATGTACAGAAACCTATTCCAATAGATTACATCAAGGCAATACACCTTGAATTTGAAGATGATGCAACAGATGAATTAAAAGACTTGGCCAAAAAGGCTGAAATACCATTGGTTACAGGTGATAAACGAACCCCAGAAATTATAGAAAACTTTGCTGACGGTAAGAAAAAAGGTAAAAGTAGACCAGGGCGTGTAAAACGTGCAGGTGCTAGTTGCAATGGTAGTGTTACAGCATTACGCAAAAAGGCAAAAAACGCAAGTGGTGAACGTGCTAAAATGTATCACTGGTGTGCTAACATGAAATCTGGAAGGAAGAAAAAATGAAAATTTATGAAATTACTTTACGGAAAGAATTAGGTATAAAGATTACACAAGCAGATGTTGCGAAAATGAAGAACATAAATGCTACTATACAAAAAGCACTTAAATCAGGTAATGCACAAGATTTAGAAGCAGGGGAAGGAGCGGCTAAGGAACTTCATAATATTTTAATAAACAAGATGGTTCCTGATATGATGCAAATAGGTGCCTACATTGTTACCCAACTTGAAAAAGGTTGTGCTACATATTCTAAAAAAGATCCTGCGTGGGCTCAGTCATGCAAAGAATTGCCGAAAATAAGGACAGAAATATTGCGAGGAATTCACGGACAAGGATTGAAACCATTTCAAGGCACTAAAAAAAGTGGTGAAAAAATTGTAAATATATTTGGAAAAAGTTATATAGTACCAGCAAATGTTCAACCAGCAAATGCTCAACCAGAAAGCATAGGTGAACAAACTAATGCATCGTCAATTGCCACAGTAAGTGGGAATGTAGGAACTATGCAAAGTCGTAATATGTATAATGCAGATGGTACAATGAAAAACGGAGCAGATTATGATAATTTACTCGGCGGTAAAAAGAAAGCAAAGAAGACTCGTAAGGCATAAATACACTGTAGGAGATAGCTATGGACAAAAAAACTAAAGAAAGCGGTTTACAGTACTACACAGGCGTAAAGAAGCACGGCAAAGAATACATGAAAAAAGCGGCCCAAGCAGGTCGTGACGGTGCTAGCCAAGAAGAACTAGGTAGACTGAAAGACAAATACAGCAAAGCTGAAAAGAACAAGACAAATGAAGGCTTAGGTGAACTAGCCGATGTTGCAGAACGTGATCATGAAGTGCAAATGGCTCGCGCTGATCTTTACAAAATCGCAAAATATGCTATCAAACTACACGATATGTTAAAGACAGTTAGCGAAGCTGAAGGTATTGAAGGTTGGCAACAATCAAAAATCACAAAAGCGGCAGATTACATGGGATCAGTGTACCATGCGTTAGATTATGATATGAAATTTGCAGAATCAAGATCTACAAAAAATGTCATGAAAAGAACCGTAGCAGAATCAGAACAGTCTTATCTAGAAAGACTTGCAGAAAAAGTTGACCGTAAACTAGGCGAAGAAAAGAAAGGTTTATACTACTACGTAAACAAACGTAAAAAAGCAGGAACAAGTAGATCAAAAAATCATCCAGACGCTCCTTCAGAGAAAGATTGGAAAAACGCCGCAAAAACAGCTAAAGAATCAGTAGAAGGCATATGTTCAGAGTGCGGTAAGCCAAGTTACACAACATTACCAGAAGAAAAACAAAAAGGTGTTGACGGCAAAGTATGCTGGAAGGGTTACAAGCGTATGGGTACTAAGAAAAAAGGCGGTAAAACCGTAGACAACTGTGTGAAGATGTAATGCGTGTATCAGAAGGTATATTTGATTTTTTCAAAGACAAGGAAGAAACACTTGCAGACGATCCTGAATACAAAGGATGGCTAAAAGTATACCTAAAAAATCCTGACATTGCAGAACTACACAGACGTCACAAAGAATTTTTGCAGTATTTCCAACAAGAACAAGCAAATGAAGGTATAGGTGATTGGATAAAATCAAATATATGGGATAACCGTATTCCTGCAGAACAATATGCTGAATATCTAGAGTTTGCAAAAAGAAAAATGAATTTTACTAGAGATAAAGATCTAGTGTTAAAACTTAAACAAAAATTTCCTGAGTTGAAAGATAACGAAGCTGATCTAAAAAGGGTTATGAAAGATATCCAAAATTTAAGGGCAAAGCGCAATGTCTGATTTTTATAAAATGAGTGCTATGATGAAGGACTTGTTTCCTTCTAATCCTGAAGCAGATAAACAAGCACTAAAGGCAATGGCAGGTAATCCGCAAGAAAGTGTTGCTCCTACAAAAGATTATGTGCAGGAAAGTGTAGAAGTTCCAAAAGGATCAATGCCATTAGGAATAGACAATGTTAGTGACTTTGCAAAACTAGCAGGTATTACAGAAACACAAAAGACTGGCAGTGCAGGACAAGCAAAAGGCAAAGATCCTATGCCAGCAAAAACAAAACCAACAGCTGGTCCTGAACAGAAGCATCCTTTACAAGATAAACTTGTGGGCGAAGAAGATGATCCTTTTATAAAGGCTGTTGATAATAGTTTTGGGCAAAGTAGTATTGCTAGAAAAATTGGCTTCAGTCCAACAGGTGAATTATACAAAGCAATATATCGTGCTATAAAAGCAGTGATGCCAGATGCTAGTGAAGAAGAAATCAAAAAGGCAGCCACTGCCGCATCTACAAGTATGCAAGAATCAATGCAGGAAAGAAGTCTAACCAAAGGCGAAGAAAAGAAAAAAGAAAAGTACGTCAAAGGTATGAAAAAAGCCAAAGGTGATTTCCAAGATCGATATGGAAAAGATGCTAAAGCAGTAATGTATGCAACTGCAACTAAAATGGCGAAAAAAGAAGCAATCGAAACTTCACTTAGAGACAGATTGTATAAAGCTCTAAACTCTCAAAAATAACCGTTGTTAGCGTATCAACTTCAGATAAGAAGTAAATACGTTATGTTAAGGAATGATCTAAAAGAACAGTATAGATTATTTTACATGGTAAAAGGTCATCTTAACGCCTCTCCAGAAACAGTTATTCAAAGTGCAGAAGGTTATTTCAAACGCCTTTGGTACGATGGTGCAAACGGAGCACCATTATATGATTATGCAGAGCAATTTGAAATTGCCTGGACAGAACGCCAAAAAACTCTTGACAATCAGTAAAATAAAGTATATAATAAGACAAACTTATAAGGAGTAATCATGAGCGATCGTACATACGGCGTAGAAGAAAAAGCAAAACTAGAGCGTCTTGTTAATGAAGGTGTTACAGTATTGCAAGAAATTGAAGATCTACAAGCAGGGTTAAAAGATACTGTAAAAGCAGTAGCAGAAGAACTTGATGTCAAACCTAGTCTTATAAACAAAGCAATCAAAATTGCACAAAAAGGTGATTGGGATCGTGTTAACGATGAGTTTGAAGACTTAGAAACACTTGTTGTTACAGTTGGTAAGGACAAATAATTTTGAAAAAAATAAAAGACTTCTGGATACAGAGCTATCAATCTGACAAGATAGCATTTATGTGTGAACTGACAAGTTTTGTTTTCACTGTAGGAGCAAGTACGATACTTGCAATGAATGCAGACGACCCAGACATGCGAATGATATATCCAGGATTTTTTGTAGGAAGTGTAACCGCAGTATATGGTTACTATAGACGCACACTTGCATGGCCTATGCTACTTACAGGGTATTTTACTATTGCAAATATACTCGGGTTTGGCGTAGCTATGCAATGGTGGTAATAAATATAATGTCGCCCAAAGCTATAAAGCGGGCATGTAGAAGGTTAAGTTGGCCAAAAGCAACGAGGAGATAAAATGAGTTACGTAGACGCTTTCTTCGATCGCGATTCAGATATAATTCGTGTTGTAGAACGCAAAGATGATAAAAGACACTTTCACGAATATCAAGCAAAATACACATTCTATTACAAAGACGAACGTGGCAAATACAAAAGTGTATTTGGTGATCCACTAACACGTATTGTATGTAAAAATACCAAAGACTTTCGCAAAGAAGTAGCTATCAACAAAGGAAAAGAACTTTTTGAAAGCGACATCAATCCTATTTTCCAATGCCTAAGTGAAAACTATCTTAATCAAGATGCTCCAAAACTAAACATTGCATTTTTTGATATTGAAACTGACTTTGATCCAGAGCGAGGCTTTGCTGATCCTGCAGATCCTTTCATGCCAATTACAAGTATATCTGTATACTTGCAGTGGCTAGAAACAATGGTATGCTTGGCTGTTCCGCCTAAGACACTTACAATGGAGCAGGCAAAGAAAACACTCGAAGGCATTGAAAATGTCGTGTTGTTTGAAAAAGAAGGTGAAATGATTGACACTTTCTTAAATTTAATTGAAGATGCAGATATTTTATCAGGTTGGAACAGTGAAGGTTATGATATTCCATACACTGTAAACAGAACAAGCCGTGTGCTATCTAAAGATGACACAAGACGTTTTTGTTTGTGGGGGCAACTGCCTAAGAAACGTGAATATGAAAAGTATGGTAAATCAGCTGTAACCTATGACCTAGTAGGCAGAGTGCATTTAGATAGTTTGGAATTATATCGTAAATACACATATGAAGAAAGACACAGTTATAGACTTGATGCTATCGGTGAAATCGAAGTTGGTGAAAACAAAGTTCCTTATGAAGGCACTTTGGATCAATTGTACAACAATGACTTTAGAAAATTCATCGAATACAACATACAAGATACCGCACTACTGGACAAGCTGGACAAAAAACTAAGATTTATTGATCTTAGTAATGAACTAGCTCACGCAAATACTGTTTTGCTACAAACTACTATGGGTGCTGTAGCAGTTACAGAACAAGCAATTATCAACGAAGCACATCACAGAGGATTACAAGTTCCTAATCGTCCAAGGCGTGATGATGAAAACACACAAGCCGCAGGTGCTTATGTGGCATTTCCGAAAAAAGGCTTGCACAAGTGGATTGGTTCAATGGATTTGAACAGTCTGTATCCTAGTGTGATTCGTGCATTGAACATGGCTCCTGAAACAATTGTAGGACAAATACGCCCAGATGTAAGTGAGAGCCGTGTACATGAAGATATGACGCTTAAAAAGAAGAGTTTTGCAGGTAGTTGGGAAGGGCGTTTTTCTACAGAAGAATATGAAGCTGTAATGGAACAACGCAAAGACGTTGCACTTACTGTTGACTGGGAAAACGGTGAATCAAATATCCTAAGTGGTGCAGAGATATACAAACTAATCTTTGACAGTAATACTCCTTGGATGTTAAGCTCAAATGGTACTATCTTTACAACAGAATTTGAAGGTGTTATTCCAGGTATTCTAAAACGCTGGTATGCAGAACGTAAAGAACTACAAGCACAACTTAAAAAAGCCAAAGACGCAGGCAATGATATTGAGATTGCGTTTTGGGACAAACGACAACTTGTTAAAAAGATTAATCTAAACAGTTTGTATGGTGCTATTCTTAATCCAGGTTGTAGATTTTTTGATAAGCGTATCGGTCAATCAACAACACTTACTGGTCGTACTATTGTTAAACACATGAGTGCCGAAGTAAACAAAGTAATTACAGGTGATTATGATCATGTAGGAAAAAGCGTTATATATGGTGATACAGATTCTGTATACTTTAGTGCATATCCTACGTTAAAAGAACAAATTGATAGCGGTACCATTCCTTGGAACAAAGATAATGTTATTACGCTATATGATCAAGTAGCAGAAGAAGCAAATTCTACATTCGGTGACTTTATGTATGAAGCATTTCACTGTCCAAAGAGCCGTTCGGATGTTATTGCGGCAGGTAGAGAGATTGTTGCTGAAAGTGGATTGTATATTACAAAGAAAAGATATGCGGCATTGGTATATGATGTAGAAGGTTTTCGCTCAGATGTAGACGGCAAGCCAGGCAAAGTAAAAGCAATGGGCTTAGACTTGCGTAGATCAGATACTCCTGTGTTTATGCAAAACTTCTTAAGTGAAGTATTAATGATGGTATTGCAAGAACAACCACAAGAAGAGGTACTGCAACGTATTACAGAATTCCGCAAAGAGTTTTCCGAACGTCCTGGTTGGGAGAAAGGTTCGCCCAAACGTGCAAACAAGATTGGACACTATCAACGCCTTGAAGAAAAGCAAGGCAAAGCAAACATGCCAGGACATGTTAGAGCCAGTATCAATTGGAACACACTAAAACGTATGAATGGTGACAAATATTCTCAAGAAATTGTTGACGGTATGAAGGTTATTGTGTGTAAACTAAAACAGAATCCACTAGGATATACAAGTGTTGCGTATCCAACAGACGAATTACGTATTCCAGAATGGTTTAAAGACTTGCCATTTGATGATGCGGCTATGGCAGAAACTATTATTGATAATAAACTTGATAACTTGATTGGTGTTTTGAACTATCCACTAGAAGATACAAAGCAGAACACTACATTCGGTAGTCTATTCGAATTTGGAGATTAAAATGAATAGTCCTATTAATAAACTACAGCAACTAATGACAATTACAATGGAAGAATGTGGTGAATTGACACAGCAATGTTCTAAAATAATAAGGAAATATAAAGACTTTGAAGATATAGAAGACAAACAACGTGAAAAATTGCTTGAAGAACTTGGTGATGTATATTGTATGATTGATTTAATGTGTGAACATGGTGTGGTAGATTGGAAACACATATATGCTCGTAGTAGTGCAAAAAAAGACAAACTAAAAATATGGAGTGAATTGATTGATTAAAGATCACGACATATGGTTTCCAAATATTATTTGGTCAGGAGAGATTACAGACCTAAATAATACTGTATTAAAGGAATACAGTTTGGAAAAAATTGCACAAAAAAACAAAGAGCAACTACTACCAGATGATCGTCCTTGGGATAGTACAGATTTGTATCTTGAAGAATGCACAGAAGTTGAAAAACTAGTAGCAAAATTAGACAAATGTATGAAAGATATATGCAATGATGTAGGATTTGCTGGTGTAAGATTGTACAACATATGGGTGAATAGAAATCCTCCAGGCGTAGAAAATGTTTTACATAATCATTTGCATCACGGCGGACAAATGGGTGCATTGTTTAGTGGCGTTTGGTATTTAGAAGCAGATGAAACTTTAGATCAAGGTGATACAGTTTTTGAAAGGAATGACAGCAGTGAAATGCACATTCCACAAATACTTGTAACAGAATCAACACCATACAATATTCCAAGAGCACAATATAAAAGCAAAACAAATAATCTTTTAATCTTTTCTAGTTGGATTCCACATAGAGTAACAAAAAATAATTCCAATAAAGATAGATTCAGTATCAGTTTTAATTATGGAGTTTGAAATGAGAGTAGGATTTACTTGTTCAACATTTGATTTACTACACGCAGGACATATTATAATGTTACGAGAGGCAAAGGAACAATGTGATTACCTAATAGTAGGCTTACAAATGGATCCCAGTATTGATAGAAAAGAAAAAAATGCTCCAGTACAAACAATTGTAGAAAGATATACTCAATTAAAAGGCGTAGAGTATGTTGACGAAATTATTCCTTATGGAACAGAAAAGGATTTAGAAGATATACTAAGCATGTATCCTGTAGATGTTCGTATACTAGGCGAAGAATATCGAGATAAAGATTTTACTGGTAAAGATATTTGCAGAAAAAGGGATATTGAATTACATTTCAACAAAAGAGATCATCGTTTTAGTACAAGTGATCTAAGGAGGAGAGTTTGTGAATAAATTTATATTTGATGTTGACGGAACACTTACACCAAGTAGAGGAAAGATGGACGAAAAGTTTTCACAATTCTTCTTTAACTTTTGTACAGTGAATGATGTTTATCTTGTTACAGGTAGTGACTATGAAAAAACTGTAGAACAGATAGGCAACGTAATTTGTGGTATGGCTAAACGAGTTTACAACTGTTCGGGCAACGATGTATGGCAAAACGGTACAAACATTTATACAAATGACTGGACTTTGCCCCAAGACGCTAGAGAATTTCTAAACAAACAATTATCAACAAGCAAATTTCCTTTACGCACAGGATTACACATAGAAGATCGCCCTGGTATGGTTAACTTTAGTGTAGTTGGAAGAAATGCCACACTAGGAGAACGTAAACTATATCACGAATATGACTCACAAACACTAGAAAGACATCAAATAGCAAAAGAATTCAAATTACAATTTCCACTTATAGAAGCAACTGTAGGCGGAGAAACAGGAATAGACATTTTTCCTATAGGATCTGATAAAAGCCAAATACTTAAAGACTTTTCTGATAATGATTTTATTTACTTTTTTGGCGACATGTGTAAGCCAGGAGGTAATGATTTTCCTATAGCAAACGCAATCAGAGAAGGCGAAAAAATGGGTGTTCCGTATCAAGTTGATAATTGGAAAGATACATGGAGGCAACTTAATGCATATATTACTAACGGGGCATAGAGGGTTTATAGGTAGTTATCTACTAAAAAGATTATCAAAGAATAATTCTGTCGTTGGAATTGATTTAGAAGATGGTTGGGATAGAGATCATTATAACAATAGTCAAGACTTGTATGACTGCCCATTATATGAAGAATTTGATCTTATAATACACCTAGCTGGCAAAAGCGGTGTTCGTGACAGCATAAATGATCCTGCAGGCTATTGGCGTAACAATGTAGAAGTATCAAAAAGAATATTTGCAAGATACCCAAATACACGAATCCTTTATGCAAGTTCAAGCAGTGCATACGAACCTGATTTGAATCCATATGCCGCCTCAAAGTATTGCGTAGAAGAAGCCGCAGAGAGATATGTAAACACATTAGGCATGCGTTTTCATACAGTTTACTCAGATATGCCTAGAGAAGGTATGTTCCTACAAAAACTGATTGATAATCAGTTAGAATACACTACAAATCATTATAGGGATTTTATACATATATCAGATTTATGTGATGCAATCGAATTATGTATAAAAAGTAGGTTTACAGGTACAATAGATATTGGTACTGGCTTGCCTTTTAAGGTATCAGACTTTGCACCAAATGTTCCTGTCCGCCTAAATACACCATATGAAAGACAATGGACATGTGCAAATATGGAAAGAATAAGAAGTTTGGGGTTCAAACCTAAATATAGTGTAGAAAACTACTTGACTTCATTGAACAAAGACAATATAATAAAACTTGAAATAGGAGAAAAAATATGAAAGACATTCTACAAGATATTGTAGCTCATACTCATGCACTTGGTTTCTTAAGCCTTGTAAAAATTACAACAGACGAAGGTACTGCTATTGACTCAATGGCAGAAGATAGAAGCGTTATTTTAAGTGCTGGTACACATGCTCCAGTATCAGAGTTCAAAGGCACGTTTGGCATGCCTAACTTAGATAAGTTAGCATTACATTTGAAAAATCCTGAATATCAAAAAGATGCAAAGATTGATGTTGTAGAGGCAGAACGCAACGGAGAAACTGTACCAACACATATCCATTTTGAAAATGCCGCAGGAGACTTTCAAAACGACTATCGCTTTATGAACAAAGCAATTATCGAAGAAAAACTAAAAACAGTAAAGTTTAAAGGTGCACAATGGAACGTTACATTTAGTCCGTCTATGGCAAGTATTGCACGTATGAAACTTATGAGTGCGGCACATAGTGAAGAGCCTACATTCAATGTAAGCACAAAAGATGGTAACTTGATATTTGCATTTGGTGATGCAAGCACACATGCTGGTGAATTTGTTTTCCAACATGGTGTTGAAGGTACACTAGCACATACATGGAGTTGGCCAGTTGCACAAACACAAGCTATCTTAAACTTAGATGGTGATGTTACTATGAGTATTTCAGATCAAGGTGCTATGATGATTTCAGTAGACAGTGGTATGGCAAAATATGATTATATCCTGCCAGCACAGAGCAAGTAATGGAGCCTAGAGAAGTAGCACAAAAGCAAGCCGAAGAAGCAATGGATGGATTTATCCTTTGGAGTAAACGGGGAACTTTGTGGGCCGCTCTCTTTTTATGTATTGTTGTATTTGCCTGTAACAGCGGAGTTGAAACAGGTCCTAATGCAACTGGAAGTGGATATAATGGTGAACAATATTCACCTAGTAACTTGAAAGTAAAATGATGAAACAAGTACACTTACATTGGACAACAGTAGTTACAGAAAAAATTATGCTGGCAATTATTGGCATACTTACAACTGTAGCGGCCGGCATGGATGTTTATGATATGTTCTTAGCAAGAGATATTGAACTTGCTGATCTATTTTTGTTGTTTATCTATACTGAAATTGTAGGTATGGTTGGTGCTTATTTTGCTAACAATAGAATACCTGTGTCACTTCCAATCATTATTGCAATTACTGCTTTGTGTAGATTAATTGTGCTACATTCAAAAGAAGCAGATCCTTGGGTACTTATTGCAGAAGCAGGTGCTATTTTAATTCTAGCAGGTGCCGCTTACTTAATGAGTTACAAGGATAAATTAAGTTTGGAAAAAGAAAAAATAAGAAATGAATAAGGATTTAACTGCCACACAAAATGATTATGCAGTATTTTTGCCAGCACTAAGCGGTTTTTATGCGACATATATAGGAAAGCAACGTTTTGATGAGTATGTAGAGAAAAGTCGTATACCTAGTAACTTTATCAATGGTGTTGAAAGTTTGAATTATCTCAACAATAAAGAAGGTGCATTTACTTACAAGTGGACACTTTATTCTGCAGGACACGCAGATTTAGATACAACTAAAATTGTGCCTAAAGAAGATATGGTGCGTAACAGAGATAGAGAAGACACTTGGCTACTTGGTGACTCAGGTGGCTTCCAAATTGGTAAGGGTGTTTGGGAAGGTGATTGGAAAGATCCTAATTGTCCTAAAGCACAAAAGAAACGTGACGGTGTGTTGCGTTGGATGGATGCTTATATGGACTATGGCATGATACTTGATATTCCTGCCTGGGTTGCACGTTCGCCAGAAGGTGCAGAAGCAACAGGTATTTCAACTTACCAAGAAGCAGTAAAAGCCACCCGTATTAACAATGAATATTGGATGAAAAACCGTACAGGTGCTTGTAAGTTCTTAAATGTATTGCAAGGTGAAAATCATGTAGAAGCAGATGATTGGTACAATCAAATGAAAGATTTTTGCGATCCTGCAAAATATCCAGACAATCATTTTAACGGATGGTCAATGGGTGGTCAAAATATGTGTGATCTAGAACTTGCACTGAAACGTATTGTTACCCTACACTATGACGGATTGTTACAAAAAGGAATACACGATGTTATGCATTTTCTGGGTACAAGTAAACTAGAATGGGCTCTTTTATTAACAGATATTCAACGTGCAGTAAGAAAGTATTATAATGAAAACTTTACTATTACTTTTGATTGTGCTAGTCCTTTTCTTGCCACCGCAAACGGACAAGTATACATACAAAATGAAACAAAGGATCGTTCGAAATGGACATATCGAATGGTGCCGTCAGTTGACGATAAGAAGTATGCTACAGACAACCGCTTGTTTAGAGACGCTACTGTTTCAGATGGGATATTTAAAAACTTTGAAGACTCCCCAGTTACAGCAGAACTCAAAGTATCAGACGTTTGTACATATGCTCCTGGAGACCTAAACAAAATAGGTAAAGAAGGAAAGACTAGTTGGGACTCATTTAGTTATGCGATACAAATGGGTCATAATGTTTGGAGTCACATTAATGCAGTTCAAGAAGCAAATAGACAATACGACAACGGAACAGTTCCTGCAATGCTTGTACAAGAGCAATTTGACAGGGTATTTTTTAGAGATGTTGTGGAAGAAATATTCTCAAAGACAACATTAGAAGAAAGCATTGAAATTATCGAACGACACGAAAAGTTCTTTATGAGTATAAGAGGAACAAGAGGTTATACTGGCAAAAAGATAGTTAGTGCAAGACCAATGTATGCTAAATTTTTCGATGAAGAAGAAACGCAAGACGATGACGAACTAATCTTAGATGAACAAAAACTTGAGGACTTAGAATATGAGCAACTTCACGGACAAACACAATAAACTTGCTGTGCATTTACAAGAATTATATAGAAAGCACAGAACATTAGATGATGAAATAAAAGAAATGTATAGAAAATTTGAACGTGAAGAAGTTGTCAATAGAATGAAAACTAAAAAGTTATGGTTAAAAGACGAAATTTATAGATTAGAAAGAGAACTAAAGGCATTAGGATGAAAAGAGATTACGAAGAAGGTATTGTTGAAAAAGTTTGTTACTTTGTTGGACACGAAGTAGAAAAAACTCCTGCATATAAAATGAAAACACTTTTTATTGAAGGTGTACAAGACACTGAAGAAATAATGACTTTCTATAATAAACATAAATGTCAACACTTGTTCTTTGGTGCTAATCACAGTTTCAAACCTGGTACTAATTTTCCAGATGATGCAGACGAATGGAGTGAATGGGAAGATATGATAAAAGAATTTCTTGATGAAGGGTATCTTTGTTCATTAGATATTCCTATTGCACTTGCTGAAGCATTTTTAGAATCAGGATTAATTGAATATGATAATTTTATTCCACAGTTGCGTGTTCCAGTGCCTTACATCCGACAGTGGAATTACAACACTATGTTGAAAATTGACGACAAAGACTTTAAGGCATCCAACCCAGGCGTCTGGTGTCATAGACTGCACGATCTACAAGATAGCGAAAAATTTACAGATTGGGCAAAATATGGCCTTGACAAAGTGATATTGTGAGCGTATAATGGATATAAACAATCAAGAAAGATACTATGAAGGTATGATGCGTATGATGAGAGAAGAAGATGCAATAATTGCACAGGAAAATGTAATGCATAAAGCAGAAAGAAGTATATGGGTAACGTTTTCAAAAGAAGGTGTACATATGTACCCGGGTGCAGACAAAGACCCTAAATTAGCAACAGGCGATTGGGACGATGTAAGTTTTTTGGGTATTCCACATCGCCATATATTCCACTTTAATGTTAGAATTCAAGTGTTTCATAACGACAGAGACATTGAGTTTATACAGTTTAAACGTTGGATACAGAGACTCTATGACGTTGAAGGCGTACTAGAACTTAATCACAAGAGCTGTGAAATGATCGCAGATGACTTGTACAATGAAATCTCTAACAAATATCCTGGCCGGTTTGTAGAGATAAGTGTCGCAGAAGACAATGAAAACGGCTGTAAAATCTTTTATCCAAATCCCTCTAGTGTATAAGGAAACAATGACAAAATGGATATCAAATTCAATCGTGAAGCGTATACGAAAGTATTCAACGACTTGGACAAGTATCGCGACTACTGTCGCTTTGAAGGCAAAGTTTTTAATGAAAAGGCTTTGTATAACAAAGAAGACCCTAATTGGGAGGCTTATCAGAAGCATCAAGGTTGGCTTCGTGCTAAAGCCCGCAATGCAGGGAGAAAATATAATAATCGGAGAAACTAATGGCTATTTATGTTGTAGACATTGAAGCAGTTGACACACGTTATACAAAACAGTGGAAGGAACATCTTCCACATCAACTGCAACGAGCTACAAATGAAGAAGTAAAAGTTATCAGCGGAGGAGATATTCCACATGCCACGACGCCGGGTGCGTTCCTCAACTTCGGAGGCACAAATGTATATAAGTCAAACCAACTCCAGCAAATTGCTACACTATTTTGCGAAGGTAAAATTAATGATGGTGATTATTTTCTGTATACAGATGCTTGGAATCCTACTGTTATTCAGCTCAAATACATGGCAAGCCTACTTAATACAGATGTTATTATCGGCG
>Ga0163109_10001602_pt1 | contig 17885 bp, 14 predicted proteins | sample CRUFie1St13metaG_FD_108704 | JGI IMG/M metagenome (GOLD analysis project Ga0163109, IMG submission 108704) | Marine microbial communities from the Costa Rica Dome - CRUD Field 142mm St13 metaG | ecosystem: Environmental > Aquatic > Marine > Oceanic > Photic zone | place: Costa Rica: the Eastern... | reverse complement strand
AGCTTTTAGTACAGCCATCTCTTGTTTGTTGGCAGCATCTAGTTTTGCTATAGGTAATGCTGCTTCCATAGATGCTTGCACTACAGCCATACCTGCCATAGATGAGGCAGACAAACCACGTGCTGCCATAGCTGCGTTAGCTGCTCTCATTGCTCCTGCAGCCCAAGCAGGTGTATCCCCTCTTGCACTGAAGTCATCCATGAGTCTGCCTAACTCACCACTTACAGTAACAGCTTTTGCTTTTTCTAGCTCCTCCTGTATTCTTTCTTGATTTACAGAAGTACCATCAATTAGTTCTCCCTCTCCTACTCGCAAAGCATCTGGTGCGTCTACTTGTGCAGCAGTTCCTTCTTCTGTTTTTAAGTCAAGAACAGCCGATTGAGTAGGGTCCATTGTTACAGCTTCACGTAAAGCTTCATCACTTACCTGACCTTGCGCTCCTTTAAACTTATCACCTGCATCTTCTACTGCTTGTTGCGATGTCTGTGCTGTATATGTCTGAGTGTCCATAGTAGTTGGTGCAACTATGTCTGCAGCTTTTGTAGCTTGGTCAGCAGTAATTTCAGTAGCTTCATCTACACTAAACTTTGGATCAGCCTCATCTAAGAGTTGACCACTAGTTGTATCTGCACCCACTACTTTAGGACGTGACACTGCCCCTAAAGGGTCTGCTAAAATATTAGTGGATAGCTGATTTACAGGAATAGTTTTTCCTGTTGAATCAGTAGTTGCTACACTGTTTTGATCTTCAGCCACAGTTACTCCATTATTGGCGTTTGTTGTTGTGTTCGCTTGGTTAGTTGTTGTGTTCGCTTGGTTAGTAGTTGTGTTTGATTTTGCTTGGTTATTTGTTTTTTTCTTTTTAGATGATTTGTTATCTCTACCAAATAGGTCTTTACCCAATCTTTCCATAGCAGCTTGACCTCTTTGAGAAGGGTCTACTTTATGTAATGGTGTGTATGCTCCTGTAACAGGGTCAACAAACTTACCCCTATTAGCATTTATAGGTTTACCTTCTACCATCTGCCTAGCTGCCATAGTGTACTTACCCATCTTAGCTGCTGCTGCAGGGTTAGATGCTAGGAATAAGTTAATAGACTTTTCATCAGAGGGTCCACTATATCCTAGTGCTGGAAGAATCTTTTTAGTTAATGTCTCAGGTTTGAACCCTGTAAATTTCTTAGCCATTTTTTATTTCCCTAATTGCATCCACACAGAAGCTGCAATGAATGTTATTACTGCTATAGTTGACATCTTAATTATAGTTAACCATACACTTCTGCGTGTATCACGCCATGCTTCTAGTAAGCTACGCATTTCTTGTATGTCTTTACGAGCATCATCATCATGCAAACCCACTTCCTTCAGTGCCTCACAAGCACCACGCTTTGCTGCTCTATCTAACATCTCTTCTAGTTGTTCTGCTGTGAGCATAATAAATCCTATGTAGGTTTAGTAGGCCAAGTGACGCTTGTTGGAAAACTTTCCTGAGTAGTAATATCAAGCAATGCTGTTCTATAGTTAGCCCACTCTGTTTGTTTCGCCTCAGTCATATCTGCCCAACGCAAAGGATTGCTAACTATTGGGTCAACCTCTGTTTCTAATATAGCATTTCTCTCACGTCTAATCGTTGCTGCAAGTTTTGCATCTATTTCAGCAGCAGTAGGGGGAACATATGCAGCCACATCTCCATTTGCATTCATTGCAGCAAGTAAATCATTATTGTTGATTGTCATATCTGTATCATTAGGGTCAAGCGTGTATGGTATCCAACCATATTCACTATGATTTATTTCACAATCAATCCAACCACTATCGTTAATATATTTTGCATTTCTATATTTCATATTAAGAAATCCTTACAAAAAGTGTCATAGACGCATAGCTTGGATGATACCCGCCCATTCTTCGCCAAGTTCCTGATAAACTTTCATCTTGAGTAGACCAATAAAAATTACTGTACGAACTAGCTCCCACGCCCCCACCATATCTTATTCCAGCAACAGTTAAATTTGATCCTGATTCAGTATCATTAAACTGATCAGTATTATTGTTTCCACCCCCTGCAAAAACATATGTTCCTACAGCCCCTGCCGTTGTTGAGGGAGATACTGAGCTTGCCACAGCGTTTGATATTGTTGTTGTAGTTGTAGCGTCAAGACTAGCTATATTTTGTAGCTGCCTAGATGAATTAATAACCGATGTTGCTCCGACTGAATATGCCATTATGTTTTCCTATTATTATTTCCAAGATGCTGTAACCATTGTCATTGGCTGCGCTTGTGTATCACCATTATTTGTATATGTGTATGTTCTGTTTCCAGAGGGCGTTCCTGTATCATAAAAAGACGTGTGTTCAGTAGCACTTTGTTTACTAAATGTTTTAATATAATCAGTGTTACTTACTGTATGCACAGGGTTTGAACTGCCACCTTTATCAAAAGACATAGCTGCACCCATAGTAACGCCATTATATTGACTATTTACGGTTATGCCCATTGTAGCATCATTGTTTGTATTTATTGCTGTGTCAGTTGTGTAAGGTGTACTGCTCCCATAACCTGATATTGAATACATATGAACCATAGAGCGTCCACTTCCGCCATTACCAGAAATTTGGTGATACCCTTGCAAAGTTGTAAGCAAGTAATAAATTGCAACATCAAACATGCCCGGCCATATAGTTCCACCATTAGCTGTACTATTAGGATGCATTTCGCGCCTCCTAGCTGCTAACGTCATATTAGACTGGCCTATTTTCATAAATGTGTTTGCCGTTGTGGATGCGCCTCCTGCTAAAAGCATACAAGCCACAACAAGCTTACTGCCAGAATAAGTTCCTAAATTAAGCCAAGGAATACCAGTATTAGCACTATTTGGAAAACCGTCATCATCTTCATAGAAACTTTGTATAAAAGAAGCTGTTGGTGATGTAGAAGCTGCTCCATAATATTCACTAAAAGAATTTGAAGCTGTTGATGACTTTCCTATTAGTCCACGAATATCTCCATCATTCAAAGAAGCTTGGCTTTGACTTGACCCACCTGCCTCAATGTGAATTTGATTTAAACTAATAGCTCCGCTAGACTGAAGGGGCATACTCTATACTTCTCTTAGTTTACCTTTTAGTTCATCTACTTCATCTTTAAGCTCATTAACTGCACCTACAAGAAGACCTATAAGCTGGTCATACTCAACTGCCAAGTAAGTTTCTGGCTTCTCAGGGTCTTTACTATGAAAAGGCATTTCAGTTTCAATTACTGCAGAAGGTAGTACTTTTTCTACTTCTTGTGCTATAACACCTACAGCGTGTTTATAATCTTTTTTATAATGAAAGTCATAAGCCTGTAACTTTGAAAGTTTTTCTAAAGGCTCTTTAACTGGTTTTAAATTTTCTTTTAAACGTATATCAGATACAGTTGTAGAGTAAGCTGTTATGTTAGCATCTACGTGCAGATTCCCTGAGTTATCCAGCCTCATCTCTTCCGCACCAGCAGTATACCAACGAATACCTACAGATGCATCATAGAAAGTATAGTCGTGTGTATTACCACTATAAACATCAGTACTAGTAGAGTTTCTTCTACGGTCATTTTCTAGTCTTATTGCTGTACCACTTATTGTAATACCATAGTTACCATCACCTGTATAGGTAGTGTTAGTATCTGTAACTGTTTCAGTAGCAGTGGCAATACCAGTAACGTGTCCATTACCATCTAGTGTAATGTCTTGAATGTAAGTTCTACCACTGTTATTAGACGAAGCTGCTGCAGAAATGCTAGGGTGTGTAACTGCTCCGACAAAGGTTGTAGCTGAAATTGTTGTACCTGTAATGGCTGCAGGGTTAGATGCACCAATAACTACACCGTCCATACTGCCACCATTTATATCAGCAGTATCAGCAACAAGGCTATCTATATTAGCTGTACCATCAATATATAAATCACGCCACTCTTTTCCCGAAGCACCTAAGTCATACGTATCATCATCATCAGGTATCATGTTACTATCAATGTCTGCACCAAAGGTAACACTATCTGTAGACGCATTACCTAAAGTAAGGTTACCATCTATTGTTGTATTACCAGTAACAGAAAGATTACCACCAACAGATACATCAGCAGAAGTTGTGACGTTGCCTGTAAATGTAGAAGTTTCATCTACAATAAGTAAGTCCGTTCTTAATGTTCCATCAAAGAAACCGTCTTTCCACTCAATGGTAGGTGTGCCTAAGTCGTATGCATCATCTGTCTTTGCACGTACAACACTTGATGTAACAATGAAGTCTTGCGATGGACCAAGGTTTTCAATGGGTGGACCATTACCTATAGTACCATCATGTGTGTGTCCAGTAGAAGCGTTGAATGCTGCTTCAATCGCATTATATTCAGCATTAAAGTCTGCAGCGTCAATGACACCGCCTGTAACTATGTTTCCTGCTGATTGACGTGTATATCCTGCCATGATTATTGCCTATCGTTTTGTCTATATTGTAATACTGCTGAGTCTAGTGTAAATGGTGGGTCTGTGCTGTCGCTACTTATTCTCATTGCCACCGTGTGAAAAGAGCCTATTAAGTTTTCATTATATACTTTCTTAACCTTACTACCATATTTAACAGTTGAAGCTGCGTCAGTTCTATCTTGGTAGACAGAGTCTACACCACCGTATAGGAAAACACCACCGCCACCTGTAGTAGAACCAATTTCTATCTCTGCTGGCTGCACAATCCTTGAATCACCACCTGAGTCAAAATCAAACAGAAGTCTAAACTTTAAGTCCATTTGACCTGTAGGATCTGTATACAAAGTTAACTTATATGCTGTCTTACGTATCTCAGGGTCTGTCAGTGGCATATAAGGTGTTTCAATAATAGTCTCTATATTGTCTCCACCAAAAGCGTTTGTTTGCTCCATCTCATAAAGATAACCATCTTCATTAGCAAACATAACAGATTCTGATGTACCAGCATACACAGAGTCTGCTATGTATACTTTCATACCTTTTGTAGTAGACCACTCAATACCGTCTGCACCTTGAGCAATAAATTTTGTTGCCACTAATCCTTCAGCAACAGATTTATCTTTAGCCTCAAGGAAAGCAAAAATTCTATACTGACCTTTCTCTCTAAGTATAACAGAAGCAAACTGAGTTGTTGATCCTAAAAAGTCATTTGAGTCTTTATGAATCTTATTAGATGCAACGTCAAGTGCAAAGTCACCAATACGGTCAGTAGCAGCTAGTAGCCTTAGACCATCTGGTGCAAGGTACATAACGTCACCACCAAACTCTTGCACACTGTCTGGACTAATACAACCAATCTTATCAGAGATAGGCTGTAAGTTAAAGTCAGAAGATACATTACCTAGTAATTTTTTTACAGAGTCTTTAGTAAATATGATTAGCTGTTCACGGAAGACTATCATACCAGTAACATCTGCGCCTACTGATATGCTACCTGCACCGTCTGCTGCAGAAAAGTTATCTACAGTAAAAGGTGCTGTAAAGAATATAGTGCTACCCTTTGAATAAAAAGCTGCGTTCTTAAATATAGTAACTAGCTCCGCACCTTCAACATCTATATTAATTTTAGGACTAGATACTGTTAAGTATTCTCCAGTATTACCAGATGTGTTGTATATCATAGGATAGTGAACACCATCAACAAAAACTACTTTGTCATCACCTGTAAAGTTAAAGTCAGCTTTAAAACATTTACCACCACCTGTTTGAGAAGATGTTACAATGTGAATCCACTCATTACCAGTGCTATAGTAAAAAGCTGTTTTAGCATCTTGTGAAGGTGATAGATCACTAAACGATAATACAGTGTTGTCAGATATAGTTTGAGCAGAAGATAAAACAATATTACTTTGATCAGATACAGAGGATACTGTGACATCACCAGATATACCTGTGCCTGTAACAAACATACCTGCTTGTATGTTAGTAGTAAAAGAAAGAACAGTATTATCTGCTAGTGTTTGGTTAGTAGAAAGCACTATATTGTTTTGGTCTGTTACTGTTCTTACTGTAACTATACCAGAAATATCTGTACCTGTAATAACCATACCTTTAGTAATAGTGCCAAAACTAGCACCTGTACCTGAGATTGATGCAGTTTGTATTACCCCAGATCCATCAACTGTATTTACAGTAATAGTTGCATCATTGGCAGTTGTAGCACCGCCTAAAGAAGTACCTAGTATAGTTATTGTTTCATTTTGTGCATAGCCTGTACCTGCTGCATTAATTGTAACAGAGTATGTACCATTTGTATTTGTTACATCAAAGGTAGCGTTTTGACCACTAGCAGAGGCTGTACCTGTTACAGCAGAGTATGAAAGTATCCTATCTAGTACAAGAGTATTACTGTTTGATATAGCACCATTAATAGTTGCAGTAGCAGTATTGTTATCCAACGCAACATTTGCACTTGAAGATACTGCACCGTTTACTGTAGAGGTAGCTGTCGTTAATTCTGTTACAGCATCAGCATCTACTTTACGAGCTACTACAGCACGTCCACCTGATACTACATGTAAGCCTACTACTTTACCTGTGCCGGGTATTTCTCTTTCTGTGTACTTTTGGTAGCCTCGTATCTTGGTGTAACCACCCTGTCTGTCTGGCTCCATGTTTTGTAGTATAGTAGCAGAGCCAATAGCATTTAGACCCTGCTGCAAGGGTGACATGTTTGAAATCAAACCACCCTTAAATTCAATAGGAAACGTTTGCCATTGTACTGCCATTAGAAGTGTACTCTCGTATCTCTAAGATATTCTGTTCTGTTTATATTTATACTTCTCAAGTACTTGATACTTTGTTGAAACTTTTGAAGTGCAGCATTTGCGTTGGGCGTATCACCCCTAAACTGATAGGCATAATACATTGCACCATCTACAATACAAAACCTATACTGCTCTGGTAGTGCTGGTACGTCTGTTGCACTTTCTAAGTCATATCCTGTTCTATAGTATTCGTAGACTAACTCATAGTTTTTATCAGGAGTAGGCCAGCATATTAGTTCTCTGTTTGGTGTTCTTATAATGTGGCTAGGTACACCTGTATCTTCTGTATTAAACTCAGAGTCAGCATACTTTTCTAGGTACTCTTCGTATGTCATTATCTTTAATTTTATAGTACCTACATTTAGTGCAGCACTTCTTCTAATTCTAATAGTTTTTAAGTCTACAGTCTTAGCATCATTAGGGTAGCTGTATCTAGTTACACCTGCAGTTAGTTCTTCTGTCTGTTCTACATGGTTCCAAGGCCATTCAAACTCTTCTTGATTTATGTGTCTTATAGAAGAGTTAACTGAGTCTTTTGCAAAAGCAAAGTAACCAGAAACAGTATTAAAATTATCTGTAGTAAGTTCTACTTCGTTTAGTCTGTTGTTAACATCGTTAACTAACCCTATAAAATCATATGCCATATTACTTCTCTTTTACTTTTAGAAAAATGGAGCGTTCAAATACAAGAGCAGCACCAGTTGATATTTGACAAGTAATAGTATACTTTTTATTATTTGTACCCAAAGCAAATCTTGCAGTTGCTACTTTACCAGATAGAGTAGATTGAACAAATTGTAACCCATCTACTACTTCAGCATTTGATACTTGTTCTTTAGTGCCATTTGCATCTTTAATAAACCAAGTAGCAGAGGCTAGGGTATCATCTGGTATGAAACGTGACCAGTCTACACTATAGTCAATAGTCTCATCAGGGTCTTTATCAGGCCAAGTGTACGCCATTGTGAGTCCTTATTGTGTTATAAATACTGTGGTAGGTTTGTCTTTGTAAGATTCAACAAACACTGTAAAATTTTCTGGTGGTACAAATAGAGTTGTTGGTAGTCCTTGATTTGGATCAGATAATGTAACTGTAAAGTTCTCTGGTGGTATAAACACTGTCCTTGCACCAATGGACAGAGAAGGTGGGGGGTCTATTACTACAACACGTGCTTTGCCGTAGAATGATTTTTGCTCCTCCGTTATATCAAGTATATTATTTGGAGGTTTAGGAAGGTTTAGACTAAAGACACCTTCAACACCAAAAGGAAATACACTACAGCTACCAAAGATAAACGAAGGACCAACAAAGATACCTTGCGTAGTTACTGCTGGTAGTGTTGGTTCAGCCTTGCCTCTTACAGCAGCAAAGCCGTTAATCTCTGCCGTAGCACTAGCACTAGCTATTAACGGAGATAAACCAGCACCATCAAATTCTAGTGTACCTGCTTGAAATTCACCTGATGCTACTGATGGTGATACAAAGTTAGCAGTTAATGTAAAGTCTGCGAAGTTTAATGAAACTGCTGTAGTAGCAGACAAGCTAGGCGGCACAAAAGAAAGACTAAATGATGGACTTCCTAACTCACCAGTAGTTCTAACAGCAGGTAAAGTGGGCTGACCAGTTAATCCAAAGTTGTTTACTGTTCCTGCAAAACCTTGAGCGATAACTGAAGAAAGTGTTGCACTCGCTGGTTCGGGTATAACAAAACTTTCCCCTCCCCCTATGACACTTTCTGCAAAGGAACTAAAGCCTAGCATTTTTTAGTATCCTTATGCTTGTGATTCAGACCAACTGATACGTCCTGATATTATAAATGGGTTTGTTTCTGATACAGTAGATGGGTCTTCTGATAATTTTGCTACCATAGTAAGTACATCAGGACCATCTGGGTAGACATTATCACCTCCCATAATAGAGTTACCTAATGTAGCAATTTCACCCAAAGATTCAGTAGTTAATACAGGTTGTCTTGCGCTGGTTCCTGAACCACCTTGTGCTTCAAAGTTATAAACACTTAAACCACCTGTAATAATATCTGTATTAACATGATTAATTAACTGACTTAAACTTGGGTTTGTTACACGTTCCCATACATTTGTACTTAACTGCCCATTTAGAACTAGTTTAATTTCTGCAGCGTGTGTAGACAGAACGCCTACAGAGTTTAAGATAAGCTGCATCCTATTGATAATTTCACGCTCTCCTAAGAAACCAGGCGCACTAGTATCAACAGAAGGTGCTAGTCTAATACTAATTAGTGGTAGATCTTTAGTAACGTTAACCTCTCCACCTGAAGCAGCACCAATATTATAAGTACTTACTGTACTTGTTGTACCTGTAGGCTGCTTATCAATAAGTAGCAAATCACGAATAGCTTCTGTGGCTCTGCTAGTACCCCTTCTACAAAGAATAGAAGGTAGATAGGGTTGAAATGGCTTTATTTCACTACTTTGTGGGTCTGCTAGTGAACTACTTGTGGCTAAGTCAGCACCAGTAATTACTGTTCCTTGTGTGGAACTGCTTAATGAAGAACTAGGAGCATCTAATTCAATAGCATACCCAATGGGATAAAGAATATATCCAAGTCTCTGATAATATAAATTATTATATGCAACATTGCCATCTGCTGTTAACTGTGATGCACCTGTAAGAACTAAGTTGTTTGAAGTAGCGTTAAAGATATATGCTTTATCAGGATCAAACCTACCGTCCATAATAACAGATGTACCCCAGTGTGCTAGAGCAGGAACATATGTTGGAGTTCCTGTGTTTTGTATTTCATACCTAGCAGGAATGTTACCAGAACGCATGTATGCTTCAGTAAAAAAGTTGCCATGTACAAAACTGTGTATGTATCTAACATCACCGTGTTGATCTTTAAAACCAAACCTAACTTTACCAGCACCATACCAAGAATAGTCTACGTAAGCCATTTGTATTTTATTAATGTCTAACTTAAACCCTGTATATCCTGTGCCATCACACTTGTCTAAGTTCCATAGAGGCTGTGGAACTTTTGTTGTTTCTGTTTTTGTTATAACAACACTACCAAGAGTAATGCCTCTATAACTAGGTGCGATGTGTATTTTAGTATCACTATCTATTTTAGTGACAACGTAAGACTGTCCTTTTACAACAATCATATCACCTTTTACTAATTGACTGCTAAATTTAGTATCAACACCATTAATAGTACCAGATCTAAAAGTAACATTAGCGTATCCACTAAGCTGTTTTATAGAACTACGTCTACAACAATGTAATTGATCGCCATCATATTCAAAGAATATACCGTTTTGATCATCATATAAACCACAACGTAATGCACTATTAGCCCAACCGTTTACATAATACTCAACAACGCCTTGGGCTGTTGGGTTAGCAGGTGTGCCATCTAACGTTACTGTAAATGTAAAATCATCAATTACAGAAGCTATTTCATGAACACCATTCCATAAGTTAACTTGATTATTGTTTGGGTCAGTAGGTGTGGTAGCTTCAAACCCCATACCTGAATGGTTAGTACAGTAGGCATATAAGGTAGGCGCACCAGTAGCAACCGTTATTTCAGTGTATGCGCCAGCAGAACCTGGAGTTCCAGCAGTTGTTACACCTGTTGTATATTCTGTACCACTACCATGTGTACCGTCTGCTGTAGTAGAAAACCTTAATGGATGTCCAGCGTTTGTACTGTCTGACTGATCAAATCTGTAAGTTCTTCCTTCATACAATACTACAGAAAGGTCTGAACCATATTCACTGTCTATGTAATAAACATTATTGTAATTAGTGTCTTGACCAACAGTTACTGTTTTATTTATAGTTCCTAATGTGTCAACAGGATTGGTAGAACCTGATACAGTAATATTTAAACCTGCACTAAGTCTGTGAGGAAATCTTGTTTTAATAGTTCCTGTTGTGCCACTACGACTAAAGGTGTCTATCTGAGATGTAGGACTAAAGTTAACAGCAAAGGACACCTGAATACCTTTACCTGATTGATAGCGGAAGTACTTACGTGTCTGACGTATCATTGTACTATCTGGATTTGTTGGTGGTATTAATTCAACCCCTCCATCATAAGGTCTATGTAAAGCAAATCCGTCAGGACGTAAAAGTAAAGAAGTTCTTTGTAAATAACTTACATCTGTCTGCGCTGTTGCTGGCAGTGCTGTAGTAAATTGTATTTGCTCATCACTGTTAACATAATCAATAGTTTTATCTAATATCTCACCTACCGAAGTAATGCTAGTAACGGTAACATTAGTGCCTACATCTGTTATAACAGCACGTGAAGCCGTTAAGCCAGCAAGAGCGTCTGTTCTTGTTCTGTATGTAGCGAAGTTATTAGTAGTTGTAGCTTGAACAAAATATATATTACCTAATGTAGGAGCAGAGGAACCTGCTGGCCCTACATCACCACTAAATATTACAGCATCACCAGTAGTAAAATTATGTGCACTAGAGCATGTTATTACATTAGAAGTCACTGAACTAGGTGTTGCAGTTTGGTTAGTTTCTGGTATACTTATTTCAAATTTATCACCACTATTAAAGTATGAAGTAAAAGTAGTAAGTTCTCCTGTAGCAACAGTAGCTGATGCATCAAAACTTAATGTACCTTTACCAGTAAATCTACCTACAATAGTAGTAGGTGTAAAGGTATGCGTACCTGTAATGTCTGCAGTAATTGATGAAGAAGTTTCCGTTAAAGATATAACAGTAGGAGTGTCTGCTATTGCATTAGCCTCTGAAGTAGCTAACCTAAATAAATCTTTGTTTCCTGCTACAACATAATATGTTGTTGAATCCGTTAACCCTGTAAGATTTGTAGTACCACTGGTTGTATAGGTAACACTGTCTCCTGTAATTAAACCGTGATCTTGAAAATAAAAGGCATTTAACTCAGCAATAAAACCTTGTTGTGTAGTAAAAGTTATAGTTCTCGCAGTAACTTCTTCTCCTGCTTCAAAAGTAAAACTGTTTTGGTCTGCAGCTACACCAGAAACAGTATAGTTACCATCAGCAGCACCTATAAAATTAGCTATAAGCTTTTGCGTTTCATTGCTAGCTGGTCTTGAAGTTATATCTACTATAGTATACTCTTGTAAAGTACCAGTACCTGAACTCCTTTCAATATCTATTATATTGCTATTTGAGTTAGCATCTGCTTTACTATTATGCAATGTGTATGTAGCACCACTTACTTGTCTCACCCAATAAACAGCCCCATTTACAAGACCACCTAATGGTGTAGTTGACGTATAAAGAACAGCATCACCTGTTGAAAGAGTGCTTATATCTAAAGTAACCTGATTTTGAGTCTCATTAACATAGCTTGCACTACCTTGATTCACAATAGTACCAGTATCACCAAATGCTTTTTTAGTTGTAGAAAAGTAAAATCTGTCTGACGCTAAACCTGCAACAAAATAATTTGTTCCATCTACTAAACCACCTATAGCAGTACCACTATTTACATTATATGTAACTAGGTCACCATTGCTGAGAGTGGTGTTTGGTATATGAATTTTATTTGCGTTCTCAACAATCTTAGTATTTACAACTTGATATACTAAATTAGTACTACCAAAACTAGTAAAGAATATTATTGTTCCACTAGTATCTTTAAAAGCTATTCTGTTGTCATCTACTTTATCTACTATATAAGTACTACCACTTGTAAGACCTGTAGGTAAAAAGCCTGAAGTAGCTGTAACAGTTACTCTATCTCCTGTAGCAAGACCATGATTAGGTAACCATAGACTGGATCTTTCATCAGTCTCTTCTATGTCTAAGATTGCGTTGTATCCGCTTCTGCTGTAAGTTGACCTTATGTAAGTACTACCAGTTGGTCCTGAATAGTATGCTCTCCAAGTGTTTCTGAAACTAGATGTGCTGCTTGTTGTGTAATATTGCGCCCAGTAATCATATAAATCATTGTTTTGTCTCTGTAGTATTGTTGACATAGTACCAGGTAGACCGCTATTAATTTCAGAATGAAGAATACCACCAGCTGCGTAAAGACTGTCGTTAAAATTATATACATGGTATCTGACTCTAGTAGTGCCATATTTGGCATACCAACCACCTGAATTTGCCCAACTACCACTATTAGACATTGGAAATCCATAACGGTAACGACCATAATAATAAGTTGTATAGCCAAGGCATTTAGCAAAACAAGACTTAGTGATACCTCCTGAACTACCTGCTGTAAATGTACATACCCTTCCCCTTACAGTTTCTAATACTATAGTGGTAGAGTCAATAACACTATCAACACGATAAGCCCAGTTTTCTGCATCTGTATCATGAAGATTAGTTCCAGTAACTGTCATTGGAGTGTTAGTTTCATTGTCTGCAAGATACACAAGAATATCATTAGCAACTAAATTATGATTATATGGAAAAGTAATTTGAGTTCCATTAAGAGTTAAATTATTTGCACCTCCACTGCCTTCCTCAAAATACAAACCAGTTTTTGGCATACTGTGCCAAGCTTTAACACCGCCTAGTTCAAATCTATTTGATTCTCCTGTGGCAGTTGCGGATGTATAAGACTGAGTGGTAGTTACAACATTATCAACAGTAACATTATCTGTAGAAAACTCTACTGTAGCTTTAGCAAAAGTATTAGATAAAGCCATAGAAGTTCCAACTTCAAAGTCTGTTGGAAACTGAGTATTTACTGTTAGTTCACTAGTAGCAGTACCATCTGTAGTAATACCAGCAATGTTAGAAAGTTTAAACTCAGTACCCATATATACAGAACCGGGAAATAGCTGAGTAAATTCTTCTTTTATGTCTGCTGTTGTTTGAAAAATAGATTTAGCTTTATAGGTAAATGTAGTGTCATCTAATACGTTATTAACAACAAAACCACCATCTGCTGCGACTTGGCCTGAACCCTGCATAATTATAGGAGAGCCTCTTTGTAGTTGGTGATCTACAGAAGTAGTCACAGTAACAATATCACTATTACTTGATATCTGCATACTAACTAGCTGAATATCAAAATCACCACTACGTGAAAAGAATGTAGGAATATTAGCTGTTAGTTCTAATGTTTCCCACTTAGTAGATTGTAATCCATATTCAAAGTCTGTATCAATTAGGTTTTCAGGATTAGAAACTCTTATCTTTGATACAGGGTCAATAAACCTATCTTCTAAATCAATTTCTGTAACACCTTGGTCAAGAAAGATTTGAAGTGAATCAGTGTCAGACATTGATGTAGTATCATAGGCTAACGTTATTGTGGTTTTACTATTATCATAATCAAAAGATATATTTGTAATACCAAACGCAGGGTCATTGAACTGCATTATAACAATATTGTCTGTGACGTTTGTAATAAGCTGAAAACGTTCTAAAGAATATATATCATTTACTGTTATAGTTTTAGCAGAAGCATCAAACGTATAATCAACTATTAGCTTTTTACCCATTAGTTATCCTAACCTAATGCTATTGCTAATGCAACAACATCACCTTGTTTTACAATTTTACTAGCTGGTTGTGTCATAATTATAGATTTTACACCAGCAGAAAAATTAACTTTGTTTCCACTATTACTACTAGATAATACTGTAGTTCTAGCCATAGCATTCGTAGAAGAGTTGTAAGTACCTGTACCTACTTCCCATTCATCTATACTATTTATTCTATGAAATATTGCGTAGTCGGTTGTGTCACCGTTTGACATAACACTACTAAACGGATCAAAGGTATCACCAGCACCTGAGAGACTTGCATCTCCTGTGCCAGTAACAGAAGTATCTTCTTTTATTCTATCTTTGATTACGAATGCCATTTACTATGTAATTCTTATTACTGCGTTGGATGCGTCTTGCGTTGGAAAGATTACAGTAAAGTCACCTGATGTAGCTGTAACTGTCTGCCCAAAGTCAAAAACTGCTATAGCTTTATTTCCTTGTGATGCATTATATATAATAGCACCATCTGCAGATAGTGTCAATGTAGAAAAAGTTTCATCAGCGAAGTCAACAAATGCTGTAGTACCTGATAAGTTAATTATTGAACTACTGCCATCTGTAGGTCCACCTAAGTTTTGTCCACCTGCAGTATAGTTTGTGCCTGTAGCTTCATCAGAATTACCTGTAACATCAGAGTAATTAGTTGTAGCAGCACCATATGTTCCAGATGGAGAAGCCTTTATCAAAGCTATCTTTAAAGTATCTGAATCTAAATCGTGCGTACCTCCAAGTAGCTCTTGCTTGAAGCTGCTGCACATTGCTGTTGTAATTGCCATTGGAGATTCCTTATTAGGTTAAATGTACGAAGAGGCCAGCAAAAAGCCAGCCTCTAAGATTTGATTGATTAAGCAGCGTTGTAGATAGCTGACACCAATGCTTGTGGGCGTAAAATCTTACGTCCGTAAAGGTGCATACCACGTACAATGTCTGCAAATGAGTCAGGATCTCTGTAGTTCTCAACTTTGTTGATCTGCTCTGCAGTAGCTACAGCTTCTTGCTGACCAGCTAAGATTACACCGTAGTTAGAATCTTGTGCTAGTGCGCCTGATGTACCTGGACCTGTACCTTTAGAAGGTAGGTTGTTAGATACGTGTACTGCGAAGCCATGTAAGTTGTTCATTACAAGACCGTTCTGTAGACCTGATCCACCGAAGTCTGCATTGAGAAGACGTGAGTCTTCGTCTTTTAGCATTTCCATGAATACTGGATCTACTACCAACCAACGTCCACGTGCATCAACGTTTGCTGTGTCCATTTGACGTGCCATACGTGCGACAACTGTCAATGGTGATACAGTAGCTGTTGATAGTGAAGTTGCACCCGGCAAACGTACTGCCATTGGGATTGAATCCCCAGTAGCGTAAGCTGTTGATGCAGAGTCAGCAGAACCTAGTTGACCCATATCAGTAGCATCCAACTGGTTAGTCTTTAAAAATTCACCGTTGATTTCACCTGCTGTTGGGTGCTGTGCAGTGCCTGACACAGTTGTGATTAACGCACCTGATGTGTCGTAGCCTGACATGTAAGACAGAACGTCTACGTCAATAGCGTCTGCCATTTTATATGCTGCTCTGTCTGCAGCTAGGCTTACGAAATCAACGTGTGAAAACTGCTCTTCAATGTCATCCATTTTGAAAGCAAAGTAGTTAGCTTTGTCAATGGTTAACTGGAAGTCACTGTCATCTAGGTCTTGTACAGAGATAGCTGTTTTACGCTCAAGAGCGTTGACTGTTACATCAGGCTCTTTTTGGATGCGTACAACATCTCCTTGATTTGCAATGTCACCAAAGTATGAGTTGTTGGTGATTGCACTAATTACAGACGATTTGCGTAATGCAATTTGCGCCTGTTTGGAGTACATAATCGGGCTAAAATTGCCGTCAAATCCACTCTTGCCAGAGGCGAGTCCTATAGCCATAATTGTTTCTCCTTATAGATATGGCGTTGAATTAACACTACATATCCACCATGAAGAGGCTCCTTGTTCTAGGGTAGTCAGCTATGCTTTGAGATTGCGCTATCTCTTTGCGCTGGGCCTATACTCAGAGGTAAGTCTTTTGTGTGGCTAGTGCTTGATTAAGCATACACACATTAACTGTTGTGTATATGCTATAGTTTTATCTACAATATGTAGATTGTCAACTACTTTCTTGACATATCGTAAATAAATCTTCCATTACGTTGAGCATCAAGTATTTCTTCCTGACGCTTTTCGTATTCTTTAATAGACATTGCAGCTACATCTGATTCCTTGATGTACTTACTTGCTTCATCTGGTTCTGGTTTAGCTGCACTTTTTGTCTTTACTGATGAGGCTGCTGCTTTGTCACTACTTGTTTTCTTAGTTACTATTCCTGTATCTACTTTATACAAATCTATTACACGTGCTACAGATTTAGCATCATCTGTGTTTTCATACAATGCATCTTGTACCCACTTAGGTTGTTCTTTTGCCCAATTATGAAATGCATCATCCTCACGTATTTGTGCAAAGTCAGGATGCATAGTCGCTAGTTCAGCTTCAGCTTTTTCACGTTTAGCTGTAATTCGTAATTCCTCAAACTCAGCCATACGATCATTTAAGTCAGAAGCTTTTTTGTCTGCTTCTTTAGCTGCAATAGCTTCTACTATACCTGCTACATCAGGATACTTTTTAGCCCATGCTTCTAGTTCTTCATCAGACTTAGGTAATACAAGTTCTTGTTTAGCAGCTTTTTCTAACTTTGCTTCTAGTGCTTCTATCTTAGCAGCAAACTCTTCTTCTTTCTTTTGTGTGTGTCTGCGAAGATCACCATACCTTTTCTTGAAGTTTTTTTCTTCAGCACTTAACTCAGAGTCATCTTCTTGTGCTTCTGCTTTTGGTTCTTCTTTTTGTTTGGTATCACTCTCTGCCTGTACTGGTTCAGCTTCAGGCTCTTCGCTACTGGGTTTATCTTCAGTACTTTCTTCATCTGTTATACCTAATGCTTCTTTTTTTAAAGCCAAAAGCTCTTCTTCATCTTTTTTAATACGCTCTTCGTTAGTTAGGTATCCACCTCTACCCATAATTACTTTTGGGATTTCAGGTTTTACCATAGGGTTTGGTTTCGCTGTTTCACTTGTAGCCATTTGTTTTCTCCTTATGTTGGGGTCAGCCGTAGCTGAGTGGCCTTATAGTTATTTGGATTTTTTATTTTTAGTAGCTTTCTTCTTTTTACCTTTCATTAAGCCGCCTTTGTTGCGACCTCCACCACCTGTGCGTCTTGTTGGGTCATCAACAGAACCACCCCCGACTGGATCATATCCACCAGTATTACTAGGAGGTGTGGGTGTAGGCGGTAAAAATGATGTTGGATCTTTTTTAACAGAAGCAATAAAGTCATCATTATCAACTGGCTTAACTGTTTGAGCAGGGCTACCAAAAGCTTTAGTAGCAGCATCTGCAGACGCTTGGTTTATAGCAGTTTTTATTTCAGGACTAAAACCAGTATCCTCTTTTCTTTGTTGAACAACTTCATCGTAAGTAGATCCAGTAAACGGATTTTTAACTGAAGGTGTAGCAGATGTTTCAGGTTTATAAGCATCTAATTTTTCTGCAATTTCATCAGCATT
>Ga0163109_10001601_pt1 | contig 17885 bp, 15 predicted proteins | sample CRUFie1St13metaG_FD_108704 | JGI IMG/M metagenome (GOLD analysis project Ga0163109, IMG submission 108704) | Marine microbial communities from the Costa Rica Dome - CRUD Field 142mm St13 metaG | ecosystem: Environmental > Aquatic > Marine > Oceanic > Photic zone | place: Costa Rica: the Eastern... | reverse complement strand
TGAAAAAATTATATTCGAAAAAAAAGACAGAATTATTATTACGACATTTTTACAGACTGGTGCCTCCGACTGTAATAGCATCAATTTTCAAGGATGGTTGGCCTACACCAACTGGCACACTTTGACCATCTTTTCCACATGTGCCCACACCAGAATCTAACCTTGAGTCATTTCCAATCATGGACACAGCTTTTAATATATCCGGGCCATTACCAATTAATGTAGCGCCTTTAATGGGATAAGACAATTTTCCATTTTCAATTCTATATGCTTCAGACGCAGAGAAAACAAATTTTCCACTTACAATGTCAACTTGACCTCCACCAAAATTAGCAGCATAAATGCCGTTTTTGACTGAAGACAATATTTCTTCTTTTTTAAATTTACCATCTAACATATAAGTATTTGTCATTCTAGGCATTGGACAATGTGCATAAGATTCTCTACGTGCATTACCCGTTAATTTATGGTTCATTAAACGAGCGTTAAGCTTATCCTGCATGTAGCCAACAAGAATGCCATCGTCAATTAAGACAGTATTTTTTGAACTAGTCCCCTCGTCATCAACATTTAAAGAACCTCGCCTATTTGGTATGGTTCCGTCATCAACAACTGTAACACCGGAAGAAGCAACTTTTTTTCCTAATAAATTTGAAAATGCAGAACTCTTTTTCCTATTAAAATCACCCTCAAGCCCATGACCTATGGCCTCATGCAAGAGAATACCGGGCCAGCCAGACCCCAGAACAACTGGAAACTCACCTGCAGGAGCTGGTTTTGCATTTAAGTTTGTAATAGCTTGAAAAACCGCATTTTTTGCGTATTCTTTAATAACTTTATCATCAAAATAATTAAGATCGAGTCTTCCTCCACCTCCGAATGAACCCATTTCCTTATTTTTATCATCACCAACAATTACACTAACTGATAGTCTGATCAATGGTCTTGTATCCGTGGTTAAATTTAATTCGTCATCAATTATTAAAACAAGTTCATAGGACATTCCAAGAGAAGCAGATACTTTGATAACTTTTTCATCTTCTTCAAATGCATATTTTTCTATAGATTTTAAAATTTTTATTTTTTTATCGTCGGCAATTGAGTTAATAGGGTTGTGATTTTCATATAATCTGCTATTAACCTTAGTCATCGAAAAGGCTTTGTCGCTAATTGATTTTGAAAAAGATTCATTGGATTTGTATATTTGATTAACAGCATTAATTGATTCATTGAGTGTTTTTTTACTTATATGATCTGAAAAAGAAAAACCGGTCTGATCATTAAGGACATTTCTTAATCCAAATCCCTGATCTATTGAAAAAGATCCACTTTTGACAATACCCTCTTCAATAGCCCAAGACTCAGAAAGCCTTTTTTGGAAATAAATATCACAAAAGCCGTTTTTAGATAATTTAAATTTAGCAATCAAATTTAATAGATCAGATTCGCTAATGTCATTTGAAAATAGCAGTGTCTCGGTGACGTTAGGTTCAAATATTTTAGTGTTTTCGTAATTCATTTTTCAATCTTAGTTATTTGGGGTTTTGACCAGGTTCCAGTTACTTTATACATCCTTGCGGCTTTTTTTTCAATAGGATCCTTAAACAACTTTTGGATAACAAATGTTGCAATTCCAACAGCTGGGTTTATAACCGCCCCTGCTAACGCTGCAGCAGTAGTTATTGTCGGGTAAATAACAAAATTTAGATTCTGAGTTTGCGATCTCATATCAACTTCACCATCAAAAGATAGACTTCCTGATGGCCCTAACATCTTAATATCATTACTTCTAAAAATACCGTCTCTAATTTCTGCATTTGCAACAAGTTTATCAAAATAAAAGCCTTCTTTATAAACATCGCTAAAATCAAGTAGTAATCGTTTAGGTATCGATTGTAAGCTGAAAATTCCAAGCAACTTTCCAACTCCTGGATCTATTTTTTTAAAAAACCCAGATTTGAGATCAATATTTGTGTTTCCACTTAATGAATACAAAAAAGAATTGACTTTATTACCCTTCCATTTTATTTGAGCATCAATTAACCCTTTTCCATTTTCAATACTGTCAGTAATTTTCAACCTTCTGAGTGATTCACCAAAATTATCAAAAATTAAATCAAAAGTTCCATAACTATCGTATTCATTATCAATGATTGAGGTTGACAATTTTCCAATTAGTTCAAAGTCATTATTATTAATTTTTAAAGTGTCAGTTGAAAAAGATTTTTGCTCTATATTTCGACCCTCTAAAGTAATTGAACCTAATTGAATCTCTTTGAAAGAACATTTGGTACATGTAAAATTCATTGATGGAGGTAACTTTTTAATTTTTTTCTGAATAATAGCTTCATTAATGTGCAATTTTTTAAAGTTTGCATTAATAAAATTTTGATTATTTATTTTTTTTAGATTCAACTTGCCAACAGTTTTTGGTGAATTAATAATTGTAAAAATATCATCTTGTTTATTTCTAATTTGCAAATCAACATCTTTAAAATATCTATTAACCATAATTAATGCTCGAGTCTTAATGTTTACTTCAATATTTTTATTACTATGAACAGATTTAGTGTTTGTTGATTTAATAAAATTTATCCATTTATCTAAATTAAATTCATTTTTATTTATATTAACAACTAGTCCATTGCTTTGAGTTTTATTGTTAGCAACTCCAATATTGATGGAAGAATTAAAGCTGCCATTTTTATATAATATTGTCGAATTAATATCTGAGCCATACTTTACATCAATTATATGACTTCTTTCATCATCAATTTTTCCTTTAATAGTGAAGTCCTTTTGAATTGAGTTAGTCTTTTTAAATGGTTCGGGCAATAAAATACCAAGCCCTTTTAGATCAGAAAAAATCTCATAATTGACTATTTTTTTATCTGCAAAAATCAACTTTGAGTTCAACTTTAATTTTCCATTCAATAATTTTTTTATATCGAAGTTAAGATACTGATCAAAAAAAATATCATCAAAATTTATTTCACTTGAAGCATTTACATCAAAATGTCTTTTTTGTTCATTTAATTTACCAATTGCAGAAAAGACTGAAAAAGCATTTTCCCCATTAATCATCAATGTTTGCAATTTATTTTTTTCTATAATTCCGTTTCCATTTAAATTTTTAAATTGAAGGGAATCATTCTTAAAAATCATGTGAATTCCATCAAAAGAGAATTTACTATCCAAGGAAAATTTTTCTGGGCTAAAAGATTTAAGTGAAAGATTATTAAAAACCAATTTATCCTTTTGATTATCAAGAAATTGCACATTTAAATTGTCAAATTGAGGAAAAATGTCTTGCGCCAACTTTTTGAGCGAAAAAGAATTTGTTTCAATAGTTTTGGCTATAACTTCATAGCGATTTTCTCCAAAGTATTTTGTATTTAATTGTTTAGCGAATATTTCGTTATTTATTGTAAGATTATTAAAAAAACCTTGAAACTTCTTTGTTTGATAATCCACCTTTCCGTTATTTAAATAAAATATATTTTTAGATTTTATATTTTTAGCATTTACATCTTCAATAAAAAGAGAGAGTCTATTTATTTTGTAATCAAAATCATTTTTTTTAAAAAAATAATTTAAACTAATTTCGGAATTAATATTATTTGCTACAAATCTATTGATTAAAAAAGTTTGGTTAGCATCTTTTTTATTTTGTAAATTAAAATTAAATATTAAGTTTTCTAAAATTGATAATTTTTTAGATTTTAAAGTAATTTTACCTGATATTTTATCATTTGAAGGCTCGAATGCCCCTTTACCATTTATCGTGCCACCATCTAGATTTAATTTAAATTTATTAACACTTATTTTCTTTTCTTGAATTAAAGCAAATATGTCTAAAGATTTAACTAAATTTAAAATATTTTGTTTTTTTTCTGTGTTTTTATTTGCACTAATTTCTGAAGTTTTAAATAATGATAATTTTATTTGTTTAAAATTTTTATCTAAATATATTTTTTCAAATCCGTAAATTTTTTCACCGTTAAATTCAAATAAACCTGATAGTTTATTTAAGAAATTATCTTTATTAAAAGTATTTAACCTTAAATATTTAATGTTTAAGTCTTTAATAAATTTTTTGGGCAATAAAGTATCATGCGAAGCCAGATATTTTTGGAGATGTCTAGTGTTTAGTTCGTTAATTTCAATAAATGAAATTCCTGTCTTATTAATATCTTTATCTTTGTTAAGAAAAGAAATTTTAAAATTAGTCACATTTTCATTTTCCTTAAAATTTATTGTGCCTAGAATCTCCAAATTTCCTTCATGGATAAAAATTAAACTTAATTTAGTATTGGTTAATTTAAATGTTTGATTTTTACTAGAATGGGTAATCTCATCAGCATTGGCTAATAGTTTATAAGGAATAAGTTTATTTGTTGATTCATCAAATCCGAACCAAAATGTACATTTGCAGTTTTTGAAGCGAGGATAGCCCTCTAATTTAAATGGAAAATTTGAATCAATATAGTCAGAGTTTCCATAATATTTCAAATAACCTTTAGATAAAAAGCTTTTTGTATTATTAGCTTGCAAGATTTGAGCAGCATTAAATACAAAATTAAATTTTGGAGTAGAGTTATTTCTCTCATTATTTTTTCCATAAAAACTAATTTTATTATTTGATTTTTTTAAAGCAAGAGTATCAAAATCATAATAGGAAATTGTTCCTTCACTTTCTACTTTCAATGACATGTTACTGATTGAAAAATCAGCGTTTTCATGCAAAAGGTCAAAAATAGTTAAGTATATTTTATTCTGCTCAGCATTTGATACAGAAAACTTGTTTTTAAAAAACAAAACTGCGTTATATATTTGAAGGTTATTGGGTGTTTTTTTTCTATCAAGTAATAAACTTAAAGGATTAATTTGAAAATTAATATTTTCAGCCAAGAAGTAATTGTCATAATTATCTCGAATTGTTACTTTATTTAATTCAAAAATAAAGCTTATTCCACTTGTATGCGCATTTATTGAATCAAACTTTACTAACACTTTATGGTTAGGATTTACTTCAAATTCAAACCCTTTTGAAAAGTTTTCATATTGAGGTAATAATTGAAACTTAAAATAAAATGGAAGATATATTATTACAAGTGCCACTAGAAATAAAATAATTGAAAAAAAATTATAAATGTTTTTTTTAAATAGCATTAATGGAAACTTAATTGTAAAAAATTCAGTATTTTCTTGTAGAGCTATTACATAAAGTAAATAATATACATTTCATTTTAATTGAATTTTAATTATACTAATCAAAATTATTTTATAAGAGGTTTTTAATAATTATGTCTATGGCAAAACGTGACGGGTCTATATGGATAAATGGTAGCTTTGTGGATTGGGAAAAAGCAAATTTCCATGTACTTACACACTCTCTTCATTATGGATTATCAGTTTTTGAAGGAATAAGGGCTTATAAAACCCCAAAAGGAACAGCAATCTTTAAACTAGAGGATCATATTGAGCGATTATTTAACTCCGCAAAAATTTATCAAATGAAAATCCCATATAAATTTGATGAAATTTTGAATGCATGTAAAGAGGTTGTGAGGAGAAATAAATTAGATTCATGCTATATCAGGCCTCTTGTATTTTATGGGTCGGAAAAAATGGGGCTTTCACCTTTTGGATGTACCGTTAATGTTGTAGTTGCGGCGTGGCCTTGGGGTGCATATTTAGGTCCTGAAGCTCTAGAAAATGGCATAAGAGTTAAAACTTCAAGTTTTCAAAGGCATCATGTCAACGTTACTATGTGTAGAGCAAAAGTATCTGGAGCTTATATAAATTCAATTTTAGCTACTCAAGAAGCTTCCTCTATGGGGTATGATGAGGCTCTTTTACTTGACACTGACGGATTTGTGGCTGAAGGAGCAGGAGAAAATTTATTCATTATTAAAAACAATAAAATTTATGAACCAGAATTAACATCCGCTTTAATTGGAATAACCAGGGAGACTATCATTAAATTGGCTAATGATCTTGGCTATTCAATTCATAGTCAAAAGGTGACAAGAGATGACATTTACTTGTGTGATGAAGCTTTTTTTACTGGAACCGCTGCTGAAGTTACCCCAATTAAAGAATTAGACGAACGTATAATTGGCAAAGGTATTCCGGGACCTATTACAAAAAAAATACAAAATGCTTTTTTTGATATTTTTTCTGATAATGATAATTATAAGAATTGGCTTACTTATCTATAATATGGAACTAGAAAAAAATCAAAATCAAGTTATAAAAGTGGACAAAAAAATAGAAACTATCAGCTGTCCCTACATTAATGATAGCTCTTGGGACTCCCATCCAAAGATATATCTAAACTTTGGCAAAAATAGTTCTGTCAAATGTCCGTATTGTGGAAAAACTTACCAAAAATAATCTCAAAAAAGTTCTAATAATTTCACCTAATTGGATTGGTGACTCAATTATGGCGGAACCTTTATTTAGTTATTTAAAAAAAATATATGATAGTCATATAACAATATTATGTCCAAATTTTTTGTTGGAAATCTTTGACCATATGCATTCTGTGGATTCTATATTGACCCACAATTTTAAATCTGGAAAATTAGAATTAAAAAAAAGAATTCTATATGGGAAGCAATTAGAAAATAATTATACAACCTGCATTTTATTAACTAATTCACTTAAAAGCGCAATCATTCCTTTCATTGCAAAGATTCCATTAAGAATAGGATACGATAATGAAATTAGAAAGTTTTTGTTAACTAATCCCAAAAAAAAGGCAAATAAAGCATCGAGCCATATCTTAAGTTATTTAAACCTAGTAAAGGAATCCATTAGTAATTTTAATGATAAGCCTAAGCTTAAATTTAATAAATTTCATCAAAGAGACATAACAAAAAATTCAGTAATAGTTTCTATATGTCCTGGAGGGGACTATGGTCAAGCTAAACGTTGGCCAGCTAAAAATTTCAATAGTTTGATCAAAAAGTTAATTAAATATGTTGATAAAGTCCAAATTCTTGGATCTGAAAAAGATATATTTAACTCTAATAAAATAATGAAGAATTTGGAGACAGAAAAAAAAATTGAAAATCATGTTGGCAAGACTTCAATAAGCCAAGTAATTACTCTTATTGCAAACAGTAACTTTATAATTACAAATGATACTGGTCTTATGCATATTGCAAGTGCCTTAAACATTCAAACGATTTCTATTTTTGGTTCAACCTCACCTTCAGCAAACCCACCTCTAGCTGATAATTCAATTATCCTAAAAAAGAAAATAAATTGTAGCCCATGTTTTAAAAGTATATGCGATTATGGTCACTATAATTGTATTAAATCAATTTCAGTAGATGATGTTTTAAGTCAGCTTGATAAAATTTCATGCTTAAAGATAAACCATTAAAAAAACCTTTTTGGATGTTCAATAAGCATATTGAGACTATAGCTTCAATTTTTTTTTTGAAAAATTTAAATCTCAAGATGAAGACTCAAAGAGTGTTTACTCCCGACTATGATTTTATTGACATAGACTTTGTTATCAATGATCCTCAAAAAAAAAATTCCATTATTATTTTTCATGGCCTAGAAGGATCAAGTAAAAGTTTTTATTGTAAAAGTATCATTAGACATTTCTCAAAAAAAAAATGGAATATATATATTCCAAAATTTCGCTCATGTGGTGATCATGAAAACTGGTCACTAAAAACCTATAATGGAATTATTAAATCTGATATTTTATTTATACTCAGTAAATTTTGTTGTTCTAATGAAAATATTTTTATATTTGGAACTTCATTGGGCGCCTCAAATATTCTCAATGTTTTAGGTGAATGTCATTTAAAACAAATAAAAAAAGTATTTCTATCTTCTCCGGTTTTAGACTTTGTCTCTGCTGGGTCTAAATTAAGTTCCCATTTCATAACAAAATTCATTTATGGGAATTATTTCTTAAAAAAACTTAAAAGAAAACTATTAAAGAAAAAAATTAAGTTTCCAGGATACTTTGACCATATAAACATTACAGATATAAATAGTATAAAAAAATTTGATGATCTTTATACTGCTCCATTTCATGGCTTTCATAATGCATATGACTATTGGGAAAAAGCAAATTGTTCAGAAAAGCTAAATGATATTAAATATAAAACTTATATACTTATCAGTCAAAATGACCCAATATGTATTTCTAAATACTCTTATTTTTCTGAAGGACAGTATAAAGTTAGCAATAATGTCAATTTATATGTTTCTAAATTTGGCGGACATTCCTCTTTCCTTAGTGGGTTTTTTTTCTCAAATCATGATTGGTTTATGAGAAAATTAGATTTATTTTTTGAAAGTTTTATAAATGAATAAAGAAATTTTTAAAGCATATGACATCCGTGGAATTTTCAACAAATCTTTAACTTTGGATGATGTTGAGTTAATTGGTTATGGTTTATCCAAAGTTTTAAAAAAACATAATCAAGACAATATTTCAGTTGGTTATGATGGAAGAAATTCAGGTCCAGAAATATACTCGAGACTTTCAAAGTCGCTCATTAAAAATGGAATTAATGTTATTAATATAAATATGGTTACAACTCCGTTGACTTATTTTGGTGGAATAAAATATTCTAATGGAAATGCTGTAATGATAACTGGCAGTCATAACCCACCAGAATATAATGGTTTTAAGGTTATGGTAAGAGGACTAGCTCTAGCAGGCGATGAAATATTGGAAATATATGAATTTGCATCTAATAAAGACAAATTAAACCAAGTTGGTTCTTCTGCAATTGAAATACTTAAAAACCCGTTTGAAGAATACCTTAAAGTGATCACTGAAACTATTAATTTAAAAAAGAAATTAAATGTACTAATTGACTGTGGAAACGGAGTGGCAGGAAAATATGCCTCTAAAGTCTATGAATCTCTTGGTTGTAAAGTTAAATGCCTTTATTGCGAAGTTGATGGTACATTTCCTAATCATCATCCTGACCCATCAAAACCTGAGAATTTAAAAGATTTAATTAACTCTTTAAAAAATCATGAAGAATTTGACATTGGCTTTGCATTTGATGGTGATGCAGATAGATTAGGAGTGGTTACAAAAGAAGGTAACATTATTTATCCTGATAGACAAATGATTCTATTTTCTGAAAATGTATTAAATACAAAACCCAATTCTCAAATTATTTTTGATGTTAAGTGTTCAAAAAATTTAAATGACGCCATTAAGAAAAAAAATGGTGTGCCAATAATGTATAAAACCGGTCATTCACTAATTAAAAAAAAGATGAAAGAATTAGACATACCGTTGGGTGGAGAAATGAGCGGACACATATTTTTTAATGATAAGTGGTTTGGCTTTGATGATGGAATCTATGCTGGGTGTAGGCTCTTAGAAATTCTTTCTGATTATGATGAAACACCAAGTGAAATTTTAAATGGTCTCCCTACATCTTTTACTACTCCTGAAATAAATATTGATACTATCGAAGGTGAAAATCATTTAATTATTAACCAGATGGTTGATGAAATTTCTAAAAAAAATAATGAATATGAAAATATAAATTTCATTGACGGAATAAGAATTGACTTTGAATTTGGTTTTGGACTAGTTAGAGCTTCGAATACCACTCCTTGTTTAGTATTAAGATTTGAAGCAAAAAGTAGGGAAAAATTGGACTTTATTAAGGCAGAATTTAAGAAATTACTAGAGAATTACATAGATAAAGAAAAACTTTACTTTTAAATCCGAATTAATTTCTCAACAAATAGCCCGATATCATTTATTTTAGAAAAATCAATGCCGCCGATTTGTGCTGACTCTTTTTTTCCACCACCTTTTCCACCGGCAAAATTAATTATTTTCTTTGCCAAATCATTTGCAAAAATATTCTTTTGAATTAGTTTGGATGCACATGAAACAAACAATACATTTTTTTTGTCTATTTCGCAGAAGAGAAGACACAAGGAGTAAATCTCTTTATTACGAATTTCGTCTAATAAATTTCTGACAACTTTTATTTCTGTACCCTTAATTATTTCAGAAATAATAATGAAATCACCCACTTTATATGACTTGTTAATCATATTTCCTATCTGATTATTCGCAATAGATAACTTCATTTTTTCATTATCTTTTTGAGTAATTTTAAGTTGTTCAAGAAGCAAATCAATTTTTTTTGGAATGTCATCTCTGCTAGTTTTCAATGCTGCAGAAACATAATCTAGAAGCTCTTCGTTTTGTTTGTCTTGCTTTAAAGCATTAAATCCGGTTACTGCCTCTATTCTTCTAATCCCGGATGCAACACCAGTTTCATTAATAATTTTAAATAATCCAATGTCTCCACTACTATTAACATGGGTTCCGCCACACAATTCTGATGATTTTTCTCCAATCTTTATAACCCTTACTTGATCACCATACTTTTCACCAAAAATTGCAGTCACACCAGATTGTTTTGCATTTTCTAGACTTGTGAAATTCTCAGTAACCTTTGAATTTTGAATAATTACGGAATTAACATTATCTTCAATAGCCTTGATTTCATTTTTAGTAAGAGGATTATTATGGGAGAAGTCGAATCGTGTTTTTTGATTGTCAACTAACGATCCTCTTTGACTGGCATGATCTCCTAATATTTTTTTTAAAGTTGCATGTAATATGTGCGTTGCAGAGTGATTTCTTTTTACAGCTTCTCGAAAACTAACATTAATTTCTGCTTCAACCATATCACCAACACTTAAAAAACCATTTTCAAGTGTGCCAATATGAACAAACACTTTATCATTAACTCTCTTAGTATCAATTACATTAAATTTATAAAGACTCTCTCCACTCTTCCAAATGTAACCTATATCACCAACTTGGCCACCAGATTCACCATAAAAGACTGTTTTATTGAGAACGATGGATGCTTTTTGGTTAGGTAGGAGTTGGTCAACTCTATTATTATCCACAAAAATACTTGTAATTTTTGATGATACTTTACTTAAATTGTATCCAAGAAAATCTGTATTTAGATCTTCAACTGCTATCTGTGTCTCATTATTAAATTTAGATGATGACCTGGCTCTATCTTTTTGTTCAGACATTGCTGTTTCAAATCCAGAGAAGTCAACATTAACACCTCTTTCTCTTGCAACATCTGCTGTCATATCGACAGGAAATCCATAAGTATCATATAATTTAAAAACTGTTCCACCATCTAAAACTTTATCCTCACGATTAAGTGCGTTTTCTAAAATATGCATTCCAGTGGCAAGTGTTTCGGCAAATTTCAACTCTTCATTTTTAATGACAGTACAAATTCTATTTTTATTAATTTCTAATTCAGGATAGGCATTCCCCATTGAAGTTGATAATGTATCAACTAATGAATAAAAAAATGGTTCCTTTTTTCCTAATTTATATCCATGTCTTAATGCTCTTCTTATTATTCTTCTTAAAACATATCCTCTACCCTCATTTGATGGATTTAATCCTTCACTTACCAGAAAAGCACTGGCTCTAATATGATCAGCTATTACTTTTAAAGAATTGCTTTGCAAGTTTTTTATTTTAAAATCGTCAGCTATAACTCCAATTAATTTTAAAAACTCATCTGTTTCATAATTAGAGTGCACTCCTTGCAAAACAGCAGAAATTCTCTCTAATCCCATTCCAGTATCGACGGATGGTTTTGGCAAATCAATCATCTTACCATCAGAAATTTTGTTAAATTGCATAAAAACAAGATTCCAAATTTCTATAAATCTGTCACCATCTTCATCTTTGGTGCCTGGCGGACTTCCAAAAACTTTGTCGCCATGATCATAAAAAATTTCGGTACATGGTCCACAAGGTCCAGAATCCCCCATTTGCCAGAAATTATCACTTTGGTATTTGATATTGGGATCTTTATCCTTAATCAACGATATTTTATTTTTATCAAATCCGATAATTTCATTCCAAATTTTAAAAGATTCCTGATCTTGATAATATACGGAGACCCATAATTTATCTTTTGGTATTTGAAGAGTCTTTGTAACAAACTCCCAAGCATATAATATAGCTTGCTCTTTAAAGTAATCGCCAAAACTAAAGTTACCGAGCATTTCAAAAAATGTATGATGCCTTGCTGTATATCCAACATTCTCGAGATCATTATGTTTACCACCTGCCCTAATGCATTTTTGAGATGTTGTAGCTTTTGAAAAATCAGGTTTAATTTGCCCAGTAAAGTAATCTTTAAACTGAACCATTCCGGAATTAGTGAATAATAAACTCTTATCATTATGAGGAACTAGATCACTTGATTTTATTCTTTTGTGATCATTAGCTTCGAAAAACTTTAAAAACTCTTCCCTAATATGTTTAGTAAGCATAGTAAAATTTCGATAAAATTAATTTATTCTTTCTCTTCTTGATCAATCTCAAAATCAATTGGTAGAACGTTTAATTCTTCTTTGATTTTATTTTCAATCTCGTTTGAAGTTTCTGGATTATCTTTTAAAAACTGTCTTACATTATCTCTACCTTGTCCAATTTTTTCACCATTATAACTATACCAAGATCCAGCTTTTTCCATTATTTTTAACTTAACTCCAATTTCAATAATTTCTCCCTCTCTTGAAATACCTTCTCCATAAAGGATGTCAAATACAGCTTGTCTGAAAGGAGGCGCAACCTTATTTTTAACCACCTTAATTCTAGTTTCATTTCCTATTATTTCATCAGCTTTCTTGATGGCACCAATTCTACGAATATCAATCCTAACAGATGAATAAAACTTAAGTGCATTACCTCCAGTAGTTGTTTCAGGATTACCAAACATAACACCAATCTTCATTCTTATTTGGTTAATGAAAATAACTAAAGTATTCGATCTTTTGATATTAGCAGTTAGCTTCCGCAACGCTTGAGACATAAGCCTAGCTTGTAAACCCATTTGCGGCTCACCCATATCTCCCTCAATTTCAGCACGTGGAGTTAGAGCTGCAACTGAATCTATAACAACAACATCTACAGAACCAGACCTAACAAGCATGTCAGCTATTTCAAGAGCTTGCTCACCATTGTCAGGTTGAGAAATTAACAAATCCTCAATATTAACGCCCAATTTTTTTGCATACTGAGGATCTAAGGCGTGCTCTGCATCAATAAATGCTGCACTCCCATTTATTTTTTGCATTTCTGCAATTACAGATAAAGTTAAAGTTGTTTTACCAGAAGATTCAGGGCCATAGATTTCAACCACTCTTCCTTTAGGAAGCCCCCCGATACCCAAAGCCAAGTCCAATCCCAAACTACCCGTGGAAACCACTTGTAAGTCTTTCGCAACTTCATTTTCTCCCATTCGCATAATTGCGCCTTTACCAAATTGTTTTTCAATTTGCGACAAAGCAGACTGTAAGGCCTTCTTTTTATCATTATCCATACTGATACTCCCAAAAAAATAATGTCATTTCTTAATAATTTGTATTTTGTTTAAATATTCAAATAATCCTATGATTGCTTTATTTGATGCTTTTTTTCTAACTAATTTTCTGTCACCAACAAAATGAAATTTTTCTATGTAACAATCAAATTTTTTTAAAACCCATCCAATATAAACAGTACCAACTGGTTTACTATCTGTACCGCCACCTGGACCCGCCACACCAGAAATTGCAATTCCTACATCAATTTTACTATTTTTTAACAAACCATTTAACATTTCTCTTACAACTTCTCCTGATACTGCACCATTTTCTTTTAATGTCTTTTCAGAGACTTGCAATAGATTAATTTTTGAATCATTGGAATAAGTGACAAATCCCGAGTCAAAAAAGATTGAACTTCCAGGAAAATCAGTAAAATATTTTGCAATTAGTCCACCTGTACAAGATTCTGCAACAGATAAAATTAATTCATTTTTTTTTAATAATTGTACTGTCTTATTAAAACCATTATCCATAAAAAAACTTAATAATTAGAATTAAAATTAAAGTATAGGCCGATGCAACAAAATCATCCAAAATGACGCCAACTGAGTTTTTCATTTTTGAATCAATAATCTGAATTGGATAGGGTTTCACAATATCAAAGAACCTAAATAAAATAAATAACAAAAAAAATGAAAAAATACTGTCATCAAAAATAAAAATTAAAGGTAGAAAAGCTAAAATTTCATCTAAAACAATCTTGGCAGAGTCAATTTCTTTAAAAGATTGAGAAGCCTTTTTAATAAAAAATAAAGAAAGTAAACACAATATAAGAAAAAAAAATAAAAACTCTAAAGTTTCTAAGTCTTTTACAAAAAAATAAAATATAAAAGTTACTAATGTCCCGAATGTTCCAGGCGCATATTTTATATATCCCACATAAAAACCTGATGCAAAAAAAATAGAGATTTTTGTCAAAAAATCTTTTTTAGTTTTTTCAGAAATGGTCATATCCAAGTTTATTTGGTAAATTAAGTTTTTTTAAATCTTTATCAAATATTCTTAGGCTTTTATGTTTTTTTACTTCTCCTATTGGTGTTAATTTAATTTTTAATTTCTGACTTAGATGCATAATTCTATTTCTGTATTTTTTATTTGATGTGAATAAGAGTTCATAGTCTTCACCACCGGTAATTAGATTAAAAAATAAACTTATATTTTTGTTGCAATCTTTTTTTACTTTTTTAGGGATAGGAATTTTGTCGAGAAAAATATCTGCACCTACAGTAGATTGTTTTAAGATTCTTTGTAAGTCAAGCAATAGTCCATCTGAAACATCAATACAAGTCGAAGAAAATTGTTTTATTTTTAATCCCAATTCAACTCTTGGAACAGGATAATCATGTTTTTTTATAAATTCATTCAAACAATTATTTCCAATTTTAAAGTTAGCATTATTTTTTTTCATAAATCCCAAAAATGATTCTCCAATAAATCCTGAAACCCATATATCATCACCAACGGCGGCATTTTCCCTTTGCAAGAACTTATTATCAGTTTCACCAAATAAAGTGATTGATATTGAAATCGGGCCCTTATTCATATCACCACCAATTAATTGAATATTGTATTTTTTTGATAATTTTTTAAATCCTATATTGAATTTTTTTATCCAATTTAATCTATCTTTTTTATCAATGGTTAATGAAAGTAATGCATACTTTGGCAAAGCACCCATTGCTGCAAGGTCAGAGATGTTTACAGCCAATGATTTGTACCCTATTACTTCTGGACTTTCCAGATCAGAGAAATGTGTATTTACATTAAGAGAGTCCATTGTTACAACCATATTTTTGTTACCAAACTTTAAAATTGAAGCATCATCACCTATAGGAACTAATATTTCTTTAGTAATTTTTTTTGAATTAAGTATGTTAATTAATTTAAATTCAGACAAAGCTTTATGATATAACAGTCGAATTTTTTAATTTATCAAGTACACCATTGATGAATTTATAACTTTCATTAGAGCCATAAATTTTAGCTAATTCAATTGCTTCATTTATAGTGACTTTCAATGGGATATTATCAAAAAAGAGAATTTCAGTGAGTGCAATAATAAGAATTGATTTTTCAACAAGAGATAATTTATTTTCATCAATACTTGAAATCGAATTAATTTTTTCTAATATTATTTCTTTATTTTTGTCGCAATTTTCTATAATTTTAACGGCAAAATCTCTGTCAATATTTTTTTTTTCTAATAACTCGGTCCATTTATTTTCATCATTTGGATTTATTTCATTAGAATACAAAATCTTCAAAATTTGTATTCTTGTTACTCTCCTTAAACCCACAATCAGAACTCTAAGTTTAAAAGCTTAATTAAAGCAGTAGCAGAAAATTCTCCCTGAGTAAGAGCTCTTTTCTTAGCCTGAGCCAGAGTATAACAAGTTAAAACAGAATTAATCACTGGAAATGAATTATTTGCAGTAATGGAAGAAATTTGAAAAGCAGAACAATTACTTACAACTTCAAAGTGATAAGTGTCACCCTTGATTATGCATCCAATACAGATATAGCCACAAAATTTTTTTTTCTTAATTAACTGGTTTAATAGCCAGGGTATTTCAAGCGCACCAGGCACAATAAATATTTTTAAATCTTTTTTTTTTATTCCTAACTCGAATAATTTTTTAGAGGAGGAGTCAATAATTTTTTGAACAATATGGCTATTAAACTCGCTTCCAATAATACAAATTTTTTTTGAAGAAGTTTTTAGCTTTGATGAATCAAGAACGAGCTTAGTCATAATCCTTTTCATGTAAATAACCTTTTATCTCAAGTCCAAATCCAATTAAACTGGGAGCAGGTCTAGGATTTGCCAATAGTATCATTTTTTTCACATTTAAATATTTTAAAATTTGTGCTCCGATGCCATAAGATCGAAGTGGTAAAATTTTATTATCCGATTTTTTAGATTTTACATTATCAATAATTAAATCATTAAGAGAATTATTAGCATTTAACATAACAATCACACCAGGATTTTTATTTTCAGATATTTTTTTTAGACTTTTAGTTATCGACCAGGAATGTGCTAAATTTTTAATACTCAAAAAATCAAGTAAACTTGTTGGTTCGTGGACTCTAACTAGGGTTTCATCTTTCGCATTTATCTGACCTTTTACCAATGCCAAGTGTTTTTGATTAGAAACATGATCACTAAAAATGATCATTTTAAATTCCCCATATAGCGTCTGAATTTTTTGGGTAAATTCCTCCTTAATCAAGGTTTCATTCTTATTACGATAATTTATTAAATCAGCAATAGTTCCAATTTTAATTTTATGTAATTCGGCAAATTTAATTAAATCTGGTAGTCTAGCCATTTCGCCGTTATCTTTTAAGATTTCACAGATTACCGAATATGGCCTTAAACCGGCTAATCTAGCGAGATCGCAACCTGCCTCAGTATGACCCGCTCTTACTAAAACTCCTCCATCATTAGCCATTAAAGGGAAAATGTGTCCAGGTTGAACAATATGTTTAGGATTAGCATTCACTTGAGTGGCTGCTTTAATAGTTTCGCATCTGTCACTAGCAGAAATGCCAGTTGTAACCCCATTGGCTGCTTCTATAGAGGTAGTAAAATTTGTGCCCATGGACGAACTATTATTATCGGTCATCAAACTTAAACCTAAATCGATACACCTTTTTTTTGTTAGTGTAAGACATATCAAACCCCTGCCATGTTTAGCCATAAAATTTATGTAATCCGCGCTTACAAATTCGCTAGCAAATATTAGGTCTCCTTCATTTTCGCGATCTTCATCATCAACAATTATCACCATACGTCCATTACGAAAATCTTCGATAATATCTTCTATTTTTGAGAGTATTTTAGTCATATGAGCTAATTAATTCTTGGTAGAAATGATCTTTTCGATATATCTAGCCATTATATCTACTTCAATATTTAATTGCATACCAACTTTCAATTGGTGAAAATTTGTTTTTTGATATGTATATGGAACAATATTTACTGAAAAACAGTCATTGTTTACATTATTTACAGTTAAACTAACACCATTTAAAGCTACAGAACCCTTAGTTGCGATGTATTTTTTCAAGGATTCATTCTTTAATTTCAAATTTAGAATGTAGTTATCGGAAATTAATTCAATTTTTTCAAGTGAAACAACTGAATCAACGTGACCGCTGACGAGATGTCCGTTAATCATGTCATTGTACTTAATAGCTCTTTCTAAATTGACAAATTTATCAACTCTCAACAATTCACAAATACTATTAGTTTCGGGTGATAAATCGAAATATGCTAAATCGTCTTGTAAATTAGTAATAGTCAAACAAACTCCATCAACTGAAATGGAATCACCGTTTTTGTGATCGCTAAGAAACAAATTACTTTGGATAATTATAGATGTCATGTCACCATTAGGTGAAATTTTTTTTACTTTTCCTAAATCTTCTATAAT
>Ga0163109_10001600_pt1 | contig 17892 bp, 14 predicted proteins | sample CRUFie1St13metaG_FD_108704 | JGI IMG/M metagenome (GOLD analysis project Ga0163109, IMG submission 108704) | Marine microbial communities from the Costa Rica Dome - CRUD Field 142mm St13 metaG | ecosystem: Environmental > Aquatic > Marine > Oceanic > Photic zone | place: Costa Rica: the Eastern... | reverse complement strand
GGCGTGTTCAACATCGCTCTTTAACATCCATCGTCGTCATGTCGCTATTTTAACAACCATAGCGTGTACCGCGGGAAGCTGCCTTCAAGATGGCGGGCACTGACGCCTGAAGTCAGCAGGAGAAACACTTTGAGCACCATCGATTTTAGAGGCGAGAGCAACATCCGCGAGGGACTGGGTATTACCCCTGTGCTGGGCGAGCGGGTCATGATCGACCCCTCCGCTGTCGTCATGGGTGATGTGACGCTGGGTGATGATGTCAGCGTTTGGCCCCATGCGGCAATGCGCGGCGATGTGCAGGTGATTCGGATCGGTGCACGCACCAACATTCAGGACGGCACCGTGCTGCATGTAACGCATGATGGCCCCTATAACCCCGGCGGATTCCCCCTGCACATTGGCGAGGATGTGACCCTTGGGCACCGCGCGCTGCTACATGGCTGCACGGTCGGAAATCGTGTGCTGGTCGGCATGGGCGCCATTATTATGGATGCCGTGGTGGTGGAAGACGACGTGATGATCGCGGCCGGCGCGCTGGTGACACCGGGCAAACAATTGCGGACCGGTTATCTCTATGCGGGCAGCCCTGCCCGCGAAGTCCGCGCGCTGACGGAAGACGAGATCACCTTCCTCCCCTATAGCGCAGCGGGCTATACCTCCTTGAAGCAGCGTTACCTCGACGGCAAGGATTGATCGAAAGGCGTTACTGCCGCCGCAGGTCGGCAATCACCGGCTGTGTATCGGGATAGTCGCCGAGCCACAAATAAAAGCTCTCGGCTGCCTGCTCAACGAGCATCCCCAAGCCATCTCTGGCATCACGTGCACCCTGCTCTGCCGCCCAGCGCAGGAACGGTGTCGGCCCCTTGCCGTAGGCCATGTCATAGCAGCAGCACCCCTCAGCCAATACCGTCTCGCTAGGAAGAGCAGGCATCTCGTCAGAGAGTCCCGTGCTGGTGCCATTGATGATCACATCCCAGGGCGTTCCCGCCGCCTGCGCGTAACCACCGCCCGATACAGGTATGGGCTGCGCCGTCCACTCTACCGCCAGCGCCTCTGCGCGTTCGGCCGTGCGATTGGCGATGACCAAGGCGGCGGGGCGGGCTTCAAGTAATGACGGGATGACGCCTTTGACCGCGCCCCCAGCACCCAGCACCAAAACGCGGGCACCCTCTAAAATCCATCCGGCGTTCGTCATGACATCGGTCAGCAGGCCTTTCCCATCGGTATTATCCGCGTGGATCCCACCCGCCTCATTAACTGTAAGAACATTAGCCGCACCGGTCTGCCGTGCCCTGTCGGATGCTGTGTTAGCCATATCAAAGGCGCGAGTTTTAAAGGGTAAGGTGACGTTAAGACCGCGACCCTCTGTGTTAAAGAAGGCCGATACCCAGCCCTCAAAGCCACCCACTTCGACCTGTTCGGCGCAATAGTCGATCTGCCTTCCGCCTTGTCGCGCGAACGCCGCGTGTATGCGTGGCGAGAGACTATGCTCAACCGGATTGCCCACCACGGCGAAGCGCCCTGAGATCAGTTGTTCATCGGTCATCGCTTGGACGCTTTTCTATTGAGAGCAGCAACATCAACTTGCCCGGCTGAGAAAGGGCGGGCCGTGATCAGCTGGCTGTCGCACCAGCGTCCATCCCCAACCAATCGCGCGGACGCAAAAAGTCTGTCATCAGCGCCGCCTCGGGCGTCCCCTCCTCAGGCGTGTGCCCATACTCCCAGCGCACGAGGGGCGGCAGTGACATCAATATGGCTTCTGTGCGGCCATTGGTTTGCAAGCCAAACAGGGTCCCGCGGTCGTGGACGAGGTTGAACTCCACGTAGCGTCCCCGTCGGTAAAGCTGCCATTGGCGCTGCGGTTCCGTCCAGGACGTGTTCATGCGCCGCTCCAATATGGGCGCATAGGCCTTGAGAAAACCGTCTCCCACGCTGCGCATGAAAGAGAACGTCTTCTCAAATCCCCACTCATTGAGGTCATCATAAAAAAGCCCGCCCACACCGCGCGGCTCCTGGCGGTGAGGCAGATAAAAATAGTCGTCACACCATTTCTTGAGGCGAGGGTAAACATCCTCACCAAAGGGATCGCAAGCGGCTTTCGCCGTGGCATGCCAATGGACTGCGTCTTCTTCATAACCATAGTAAGGGGTCAAATCGAATCCCCCCCCCATCCACCAAACTGGCTCTTCGCCGGCTTTCTCAGCCATGAACATACGCACATTGGCATGGGACGTCGGCGCATGCGGGTTGCGAGGGTGAATGACCAGAGAAACCCCCATGGCCCGAAAACTGCGCCCAGCGAGTTCCGGCCGGTGCTGGGTAGCTGATGCCGGCATGCCCGCGCCCACCACGTGAGAAAAGTTCACGCCGCCTTTTTCGATGACATCACCCTCGGCCAAAACCCGACTGATGCCGCCGCCACCCTCCGGTCGATCCCAGGACTCGGTGGCGAAAGTTGCGCTGCCATCGATGGCCTCAAGTCCCCCGCAGATCTGATCCTGAAGTGACGTCAGGTAGGCCTCTACTGCCTCCGCATCCATGGACTGCTCCTTTTTCTCTGTTTACCCGCGGATTACCGATCCATCTTCTATACGACGTATTGTTGACGGTTTGCCGGTCGGGTCAATAGCGCCCGGAAATGCAGGCAACGCCGTGCCGAAGTAACGCCGCAGTTCCCAGATGCTGTGCGGTGGCGGCAGCCCCGCTGGGTTTGCGCTGGTCGATACCAGCGGCCCACCAAATGCGGAACATAACGCAGCCAAAGCAGGTGATGACGTCACGCGAATCGCCACCTCGTCGCTATCTCCCGTTATCCAGGAAGGAAAATATCCTCTGTGAGGAACCAGCCAGGTGTTAGGGCCCGGCCAAGACGCCAGCATGGTCCCGCGTTGCTCGGATGACAGATCAATGAGCACATTGGTAAATACGTCACTACTTGCACCAACAACAATCAGGCCTTTACTCACCTCGCGTTGCTTCATCGCCAACAGATCCAAGACCGCGCCTTCATCAAAAGGATCACAGCTCAGCCCCCACACGCCTTCTGCCGGACACGCCACGACACCGCCAGCCCAGAGCGATGTCGCAAACTGCGACGCGCGCCAGCGAGAGTGCAGTTCAGGTCCAGAGTTTAATGCCATGCCTGTGCCGCGTGAGAGACAGGCCAGCACCTTACCCCAGACGCCAGCCCCACCGCCAATAATCGGGCAGCGCCGGACGGGACCACAAGGGATAGCAACGACTACGTCACAGCGGCATACCCGCCAGATACCCGCAGAATGCGGCCAGAGACCTCCAGCGCAGTCAGGCAATCCAAACAGCGATTGATATCCCAGTTGAGATGAGCAGACAGCGTGTCTGCGCCATGGGTTGAGTCGGCCCGCGTCACCTGACACCACATAAGGGGAGCAGTCCAGTGTCGCAACCTCAACCACCCGATGTTGGCGAAGGAAAGGCTCAATGTGCTGCCGCGAAATCGTCGGAATCGCCGGAATCGCCAGGTCCAGTGGGCTCGCTCTCATACTTGGAGAGAGCTTGACCTCGCCCTGCTCCACGCGCTTCAGCCTCGGCTGCCTGGACTCCCGCACCAGGCTCAGCGTGTCGCCGCGATAGATAAGGTGCGGATTATCGACCTGGGGATTGCCCGCCCACAACATTTGCCAGCGCCCGGGGGTCGCGCAGAAACAACGCCGAAATATCCCACAACGTATCACCAGGCTGGACGGTATATGTCGGGGGTACATCAGGGTTCAGCACCAGCGGCGCATCCGATTGTGCAGCCAGTCCGCTATGGGCCAAAAATAAAAATAGGGTGCACGAACCGATCAATCGTCTGATCGTCGATCGGTCTGGCTTCCAAGGGTCGCGGCGGTTACGCCATCTGTTAGCAGTCCATTTGCTCAGTTGCACAGCACTCACTCCATTGTTTGCTGCCCGCTCGATTCGCCAAAAGATCCATGGCATCGCGGTATAATCTGAGTCTGCGGCGGTGATTCGGGCAGAGCAAGACCAGATCCGAACACTTCTCTCCGCTACAAATCCGCATTGGCACTGGAAGCGCGGCACATGGCCCTACTCCCCATTCTTGAGTTTCCCGACCCACGACTGCGCACGCGCGCGGTACCGGTTGCAGCGGTAGATGCAAGGATTCAAACACTTGTCGATGACATGTTCGAGACCATGTATGCAGCGCCAGGCATTGGCTTGGCGGCCAGTCAGGTCGATGTCCACGAGCGCGTGATTGTCATGGATCTCAGTGAGGATCACTCGGACCCCAGAGTCTTTATTAACCCCGAGATCACCGTCATCGATGAGACGCTGGGCACCTACGATGAGGGGTGTTTGTCGGTGCCCGGATTCTACGAGACCGTAGAGCGACCCCAGATTGTCGAGGTCACTGCGTTAGACCGGGAAGGCGCCGAATTCACAGAGCGACTCGATGGCCTCATGGGAATCTGTCTGCAGCACGAGATAGACCACCTTGAAGGCAAACTGTTCGTAGACTACCTGTCACCGCTAAAGCGACAGCGTATTCGCAGCAAGCTCGTCAAAGAACAGAAACGCCGCGCCTGATCGATGTCGACACCGCTCAAAGTCGTTTTCGCGGGCACCCCGGACTTTGCCGCCCGACATCTTCAGGGTTTGATTGATTCCCCCCACCAGATCGTTGCGGTGATGAGCCAGCCCGATCGGCCCGCGGGCCGCGGGAAACGCCTGCAGCCCCCTCCGGTCAAGGCGGTGGCACTTGAAGCAGAACTGCCTGTCTGGCAACCCGCGTCACTGAAAAACGCTGACGGCGAGGCCACCCTGGCGCAGTACGACGCCGACATTCTGGTGGTTGTGGCCTATGGGCTGATTCTGCCCACCGCCATATTGAAGATCCCACGGCTGGGTTGCTTGAATGTTCACGCCTCTTTGTTACCCCGGTGGCGCGGTGCCGCACCGGTTCAGCGCGCCATCGAAGCGGGAGATACAGAGACGGGCGTCAGCATTATGGCGATGGAGCCCGGTCTGGATACCGGGCCCGTGCTCCTCACCCGAACGCTTCCCATCAGCAGCGATCACACCAGCGGCGCGCTGCTTGATGATCTTGCTCAACTCGGGGTCACCGCGATGATCGAAAGTCTTGAGGACATAGACACCTTATTGGCCAACGCCGCGCCACAGGATGACAGTGAGGCCACCTACGCCCACAAGATCTCCAAACAGGAGGGCGCGCTCGATTGGTCAGCAGCAGCAGACGCGCTGGTGCGGCGAGTGCGAGCATTTCATCCGGCGCCCGGCTGTTACACGCACCTTGGCGGCGACAGGCTCAAGGTGTTATCCGCTCATGCCGTCAGTAAGCCTCACGAAGGGCGTTCCGGCGAGATCATCGCAGCGGACGAGCGGGGTATCCGGGTCGGCTGCGGTGAGGGACAACTGGTCATTACTGAGGCGCAGCTGCCCGGCGCGAAGGCGCAGTCTGTGGCGACGCTCCTGCGCGGTCATCAAGCGCGATTTCAACCCGGGCAGCGCCTCGGCGACGCTCGCCTCGGCTAATCGTGTCCTCGCCCCGGGCCGTCGCAGCTAACATCATTGGTCGGGTGATCGCCGGGCAGTCATTAAACCGGCTCTTGCCGGATACCCTCGATTCGGTAGCCGCCGCACATCGGCCACTATGCCAGGAGTTGGTGTACGGCACGCTGCGGGAATGGCCCTGCCTCGAAGCAGTTTGCCTCAGCTTTCTTACCAAGCCGCTGAGACGAAAAGACCAGGACATCATGGCTTTACTGTGCATCGGGTTGTATGAGCTTGAACACCTGAGCACCCCCGCCCACGCGGTCGTTTCAGAGACCGTCAACGCCACCCACGCACTGAAGAAGCCCTGGGCCAAAGGGGTGGTGAATGGCGTGCTTCGCACATACCAACGCCAGGAGGGTGTCGCCGCCGAGGCGCTGTCGCCAGCGGCACTGCGGGCACTGCCTGTCTGGCTGCACACCGCGCTGCGCACTCAGTATGACGACGCAGCAGAGCAGATCGCCCTGGCGGCCCGCCATCGTCCGCCCATGACCTTGAGAGTCAACCAACTCAAGAGCAGCCGGGATGACTACCTGCAATCCCTGACAGAAGCGGCGATCGAGGCATCACCCTGTGCCGTTTCAGAGGACGGTGTCGTGCTCCATCGACCGGTCGATGTGGGATCGTTGCCCGGCTTTACCGAGGGTGTCGCCAGCGTTCAGGATAGCGCGGCGCAACTGGTCGCTCGTCTTTTGGACCCACAGGCCGGCGAACGGATTCTCGATGCCTGTTCGGCACCGGGGGGCAAGGCTTGTCATCTACTCGAGCTCCAGCCCGCCATTGATGAGCTGGTCGCATTGGATATCAGTGAGCCCCGATTACAACGCGTCATTGAAAACACCGAGCGGCTGGATCTTCAGCTGACTCCGCTGGTAGCCGACGCCAGCGCGCTACCGGACACGCTACTGGCCACACCCTTCGATAGTATTCTGGCCGACGTGCCCTGCTCCGCGACCGGCGTCATGAGACGCAACCCGGACATCAAAATCCTCAGGGGACCAGACGACATCGCGGGTTTTGCTAGCCAACAACTTGCGATATTGGCTGGGCTCTGGCCGGCCCTGAAGCCCGGAGGTCGATTGCTGTATGTCACCTGCTCGGTGTTGGCCGCAGAGAACGACGAGGTCGTCGACCGGTTCGCCGCCCACCACGGTGCGCAGATTGACGCGTTAAATCTGGGCACCGGCACGCGGCGCCAACATGGCTGGCAGACTTTGCCGGATCAGCACGGTGGCGACGGGCTGTATTTTGCGTTGTTGCGCAAACCCACTGAGTAGCACTGCAAACCCCTCAACCAACGTAAGTAATCCACATGGCGTGGCGGGTTTCACTTGGTTTAAGGTGAGCCCGGGTCGTTGGGAGGGTCCAGAGGCCGGTGAAGATCATTATCCTCGGAGCGGGGCAAGTCGGCGGCACGCTGGCGGAACACCTCGCCGATGAGCAAAACGACATCACAGTCGTCGACGAGCACGCCGCCACCTTGAAGCGACTTCAGGAGCGTCTGGATATCCGGACGGTGTTGGGCAACGGGGCTCACCCCTCTACATTACTGAGCGCGGGCGCAGAAGACGCCGACATGCTGATCGCGGTCACCGACAGTGACGAGATCAACATGCTGGCCTGCTCGGTCGCCTTCACGCTATACAGAACGCCCACCAAGATCAGCCGCGTGCGCTCCGCAGACTACCTAGTCAAACATAAGGCGCTGTTTGAATCCGGTGCGATTCCGGTCGACGTTATCATCGGCCCAGAGCAGCTCGTGACAAAAAATATCGAGCAGCTCATCGCCAACCCGGGCTCTTTGCAGGTGCTGGATTTTGCTGAGGGCCGCATTCGCTTGGTTGCTGTGAAAGCAGTCACTGGCGGACCCATCGTCGGGCGAGAGCTTCAGGAAATCCGCGAGCACATGCCGCGCGTCGACACCCGCGTCGCAGCGATCTTCAGACGTGGTGGAGACCCGATTATCCCGGAGGGGTCTACAGTGGTGGAGCCCGACGATGAAGTGTTTTTCATTGCCGCCAAGGAACATATCCGCGATGTGACGTCTGAGCTTCGCGAGGTAGACAAGCCCTACAACCGGATCATGATTGCAGGGGGCGGCAACATCGGCGCCACCCTCGCAAGGCGTCTCGAGAAGGATTACCAGGTCAAGGTCATCGAGCGCTCCTATGATCGGTGCCGTGTGCTGTCAGACATCCTAGAGAACAGCATCGTATTGCACGGCAGCGGCAATGAACCGCTGCTGCTCCAACAAGAAAATATCGAAAATACCGACGTTTTTTGCGCTCTCACGGACAACGACGAATCCAACATCATGATGTCCATGTTGGCAAAACGGCTTGGCGCGAAAAAAGCGATCACACTGATCACCAACTCAGCCTATGCGGACTTGATTGGCGAGGAAATCGACATCGCCATCTCACCCCAGCAAATCACTATCAGCAGCCTGCTCACGCATGTTCGACGCGGTGACATCAGCGCCGTGCACTCGCTGCGCCGCGGTGCCGCTGAGGCTATCGAAGTGACAGCGCATGGGGACGCGCGATCATCCAAGGTCGTCGGTCGTCGGCTGGATGAATTGAACCTCCCCTCAAGTGTGACCGTCGGGGCCATCCTTCGCGGAGACGCCGTGCTAATAGCGCATGGTCATGTGGTGATAGAGGCCGATGACCACGTCATTCTTTTCTTGACTGACCGCACGCAGATTTCCGCAGTCGAAAAATTGTTTGCGGTGGGATTCGGCTTCATCTGATGCAATTCGCCATGGCGTTCAAGATCATTGGCGTGTTGCTGATCCTGTTCAGCACCGCGATGCTGCCATCGCTGTTCCTCTCGCTGATCACAAAAGATGGTATTGAGTCCGCATTTGCCACGGGGCTCGCCACAACGCTGTTTGCCGGTGTCATGCTGTGGCTACCGACGCGGCACCTGAGTCGCGACTTAAATATCCGCGACGGGTTCATGGTCACCGCGCTGTTTTGGGTGGTACTGGGGTTGTTCGGCGCTATACCGTTGTGGCTAGCCTCAGATCTCGCCCTGACCCCGATAGGCGCTATTTTCGAATCGATTTCGGGCCTCACCACCACCGGCGCAACGGTTATCACCGGCCTCGACAACTTGCCACAGTCATTGCTGTTCTACCGGCAGCTACTACAGTGGCTGGGCGGCATCGGCATTATTGTGCTGGCGGTGGCGATCCTGCCCATGCTCGGCATCGGCGGCATGCAGCTATATAGGGCCGAGAGCGCGGGCCCCTCCAAAGATCGCAAACTGACACCGCGTATCACCAGTACCGCCAAGGCCCTGTTCGGGATCTACCTGCTGTTAACCATCGCTTGCGCGGCGAGTTATTTCGCTGCGGGTATGTCGACGTTCGATGCGGTCTGCCACGCCTTTTCCACAGTGGCGATTGGCGGCTTCTCCACCCACGACGCCAGTCTGGGGCACTACGAACAGAACCGTGTGCTGCTGGTGAGCTCAGTATTCATGCTGCTGTCGGCCATTAACTTTGGGCTGCACTTCGTTGCGCTTCAGCGCCGAAACGTGCGCGTCTATGCTCGGGATTCTGAGACGGCATTTTTTGTCACCGTGATTGCATCTGCGACGATCGTGGTCTGTTGCCTACTACTGACGACTGAAACCCTCAATTTTGAGGACAGCTTGATTCACGGGCTGTTCCAGACCATCTCTATCGCGACCACAACCGGGTTCACCACTCAGGACTTTTCGGTCTGGCCGCTGTTTTTGCCGATACTGCTGTTGATTCTGAGCTTCATGGGTGGCTGTGTGGGCTCCACCGGCGGCGGCATGAAGGCCATGCGCATTCTACTTATCTTCCGCCAGGGTGTGCGGGAACTGCGCCAACTGCTCCACCCCAATGCGGTCATCCCATTGAAGCTGGATGCCCGGCGGGTACAGACCGAAGTGATCAGTGCCGTCTGGAGTTTCTTTGCGGTGTATATGTTCTGCTTTGTGCTGATTTGGCTGGCTCTGCTAGCAACCAACCTCGACTTTATCTCTGCGTTCTCCGCTGTAGTGGCCACGATGAACAATCTCGGGCCGGGGCTCGGCGAGGTGGCCGATCACTATGGTGCCATCAGCGAACCAGGCAAGTTGATTCTCTGCCTCGCCATGCTCATGGGGCGCCTAGAGGTCTTTACCCTGCTGGTATTGCTGACGCCCGCTTTCTGGCGACACTGACCGCCCAACCGCAACACGCCCTTATTTGTGCCTCACATACTTTGCTGAGCAGCGCGCCATGAGCGTAATCGTCGCTACTTAGCCCCGCGCGCCTGTTGAATGACCTCATAGGCGGCTGTGATCTCCTGGGCCCGCTCGGTCGCGACCCGCAGTAATTCATCGGGGACGCCTTCGGCGATGAGTTTGTCCGGGTGGTTCTCACTCATCAGCTTGCGATAGCGCCGCTTGATCTCTTTATCCGAGGCGTCAGCCGTGAGACCCAGTGCGGCATAGGCGGTGTTCAGCTCCGTCTCAGCGTTGCGAGGGCGATAGCCACCTCCGGTACTCGATTGCTGATAACTCCGCTGCTGAAACTGGGTCTGCGCGTTAACCATGGAAATCAGTTGGTCCAGCTCGCGCCGCGGCAATCCAAGTAGCTCCGCCAATAGATATAGGGCGCCGCGTTCGGTCTCCGAGAAAGTGCCATCAGCCAATGCAATCCCCACCAGAAACGCCATCAACGTGCGTTGTGCCTGACGCCGGGGACCCAGGCAGTCGTTGAACTTAGCGACGGTAGGAGCGGGATCAAAGCCGGCTGCAGACCCTGTTTTAAAGTGCTCGATCGCACTGCGACGCTGGGCGGCGTTCAGTCGCAGCTGAACAAACAGCGCCTCCGTTTGAGCGACCTCTGCCTCGGACACGCGGCCATCCGCTTTGGCAACAAAGCCCAGCAATGTGAACGTGGTTTCAAAAAACTGCGCACGCATGATGTGCACGGCCTCAGGCCCGGAAAGCTGCAGTGCACGCCATAAGCCCCTGTCAAAAGCGTGACCCAACACCAAGCCAAACAGCAGCCCCGCAGGGCCAAACGCCATAAACCCGATGAGGCCCGCAATGACTTTCCCTGTGATCTGCCTCATCTTTTGAGCCCCGCCTCATCCAGCAAAGGCATAGTCGACCAGTCGTAATGATCCACCAGCCCTTTGGGTCGGCAACGAAAACGCTTGTACTGCCATTGGTATTGCCGCTCATTCCCAGCAATCAGCTTTTCGACCCCAAGATTGATGGCACTCAACGCCTCTAACGCGTCGTCGCTCTGCACACCCGCTTCGGCGGGCCGGTACACCGCGCGAAAACCTTTTTTGGTCCGCAGTACAGTCCCCATCACCGGCGCGGCGCCGGACTTTCTGATGAGGTTGGACGCCAGCGATGCAGTGAAACAATCGACACCAAAAAAAGGCGCATTGAGGCCTGCATTTTCATCAGTGGGCACCTGGTCAGGGAGGATGCCGGTAATGCCACCGGCTCGCACCGAGCGAACCAGCTCAGCAATACCACGCGACGTGGTGGGCACCAACTTACCGCCGGTGCACTGGCGACCGCGATGCACCAACTGGTCGAGTTTTTTCAGGGGTATTGGCTCATAGAGCGCCACCAGATTGCCCAGCGTCGCCAGGTGCATGCCCAGCAGTTCCCAGTTGCCCAGATGCGGGGCCAAAATGATCACACCCTGCCGGGACGCCAGCGGTTCGGTCACGCAGCCGAGGCCATCGACTTCAAACAGTGCGGCAGTTTTTTCCCACGGCTGCGTCCACACCCTACCCATCTCGGACATGAGCTCGCCGGTCGATTGCACGCTTTGCCGTGCCACCACCCGCCGCCTGCTAGGAGCCCATCCGGGATAGGCCAACTCAAGATTGCGAATCGCCACCCGCCGCATGCGGCCGTTGAGATGGTAAAGACCCGCTCCGACCGCTCTGCCCAGCATGCGAGCCCAAACCAGTGGCATGAGACGCGTCACTGTCATCATTAATCTGATGAGCAAAATGACAGTCCACTCCAACCAGAGGGGTTTGGGCGATGCAGGCATACGTTAAGGGGAATTTGACGGGGTCAGTGTTGGAAAAGTGATTATGGCGCGGACAACGCAGTTATACTAACTGCTCTCAACGACTTTAGGTTGTACTTCGTGGCGCCTGCAACATTTCAAGAGGTTATTCTGCGGTTGCAGGACTACTGGGCTGAGCACGGCTGCGTAGTGCTGCAACCTTTGGACATGGAAGTGGGCGCCGGCACTTTCCATCCCGCCACCTTCTTACGCGCGCTCGGCCCCGAAAACTGGAACGCTGCCTACGTCCAGCCCAGTAGGCGCCCCGCTGATGGTCGATATGGCGAAAACCCCAACCGCCTGCAGCACTACTACCAATTTCAGGTGGTCATGAAGCCTTCCCCGGCCGATTTTCAGGATCTTTATCTCGGCAGCCTGTTTGCGCTGGGCATCGACCCGCTGGTTCACGATATCCGTTTTGTAGAAGACAACTGGGAATCACCCACGCTGGGTGCCTGGGGCCTGGGTTGGGAGGTGTGGTTGAACGGCATGGAGGTCAGTCAGTTCACCTACTTTCAACAGGCCGGCGGGCTCGAGTGCCACCCCGTTACCGGTGAGCTGACCTACGGCCTGGAACGCATCGCGATGTACCTGCAGGGCGTCGAGTCAGTCTATGACCTTGTCTGGGCAAACACCCCGTCCGGGCCGGTCACCTACGGCGATGTCTACCACCAGAACGAGTTGGAAATGTCGACCTTTAACTTTGTTGAGGCTGATGTCGACTACCTCTTCTCCCAGTTCGAGTTCTGTGAGCGCGAAGCGATGCGGCTGGCAGAAAGGAAGTTGCCACTGCCCGCCTACGAGCACGTGATGAAAGCATCTCACACGTTCAATCTGCTTGATGCGCGTCACGCGATTGGTGTGACAGAGCGACAGCGCTACATCTTGCGCGTCCGCGCGTTGGCGCGGGCGGCTGCCGAGGCCTATGTGGCCGCGCGAGGTGCGCTCGGCTTTCCGCAGGCTGACCCCGACCTGGCCGCCGCCGCGCTGGCGCAACTGGAAGCGGCAGCAGGTGACAAATCATGAGCGTTGCCGACCTGTTGTTTGAACTGGGCACCGAGGAGTTGCCTGCGGGTGAGATCTCGGCCATGGCCACCGCTTTGTGTCAGGGCGTGACCGATGGCCTGACGGAAGCCGGCCTGCCCTTCACCGGAGCGCAGGCGTTTTCAACGCCGCGACGCCTGACAGTATGGGTTGAAAACGTCGCGATCAAAGGCCCCGATAGTGAACATCAGGTGGTAGGGCCGCCCGTCTCTGCAGCCAAGGACGATAGCGGTGCGTGGACCAAGGCCGCAGAGGGTTTTGCCCGCAAACAAGGCGTCTCCGCAGACGACCTGATCGTCGTTGATGAACAGGGCGTGGACCGTGTCGCCGCTCACGTATCGTTAAAAGGTGCGCAGGCCGCCGAGGTGATTCCAGGCATCATCGCCACTGCCGTTGCTGACCTACCCGTGTCAAAGCGTATGCGGTGGGGTCGCTCACGCGACGAGTTTCTACGTCCGGTGCAGTGGCTGGTGTTGTTGCTTGAAGATGCTGTTCTGCCACTGCAATTATTCGGACTTGAGAGCGGCCGTGACAGTCGTGGCCATCGCTTTCATCACAATACGCCTGTGGCTATAAGCTCTCCCGCAACGTATCGAGATGCCCTACGCGAGGCACGAGTGCTGGTCGATCGGGACGAGCGGCGCGCACTGGTCGCAGAACAAGTCCTGGGTCTGGCGAACAAGGGCGAGGCCGTGGCTCTGTCCGATGACCTGCTAGATGAAGTCACGGGGCTTGTGGAATGGCCAACGGCCTTACGAGGCAGCTTCGACCCAGAGTTTTTGGCTGTCCCCGCCCAGGCGCTGATCTCGGCCATGAAGACCCATCAGAAGTACTTTCATCTCAACGATGCGAGCAGCGGGTCATTGCTACCCGCCTTCATCACTGTCGCCAACATTGAGAGCCAGCAGCCAGAACAGGTTGTCTCAGGAAACGAGCGCGTGATCCGGCCCCGGTTGAGCGACGCAGCCTTCTTTTTTGCGAACGACAAGCAGTCGCCGCTCATCTCGCGACAGGAGCGACTGGGCAGCGTGGTATTTCAACACCATTTGGGCAGCTTGCTGGACAAGACACACCGCATCGTTGCTATCGCCAAACAGCTGGCAGACGCGATCGGCGCGGACGAGGCGACGACGATCAGAGCAGCCGAGCTGAGCAAGTGCGACCTGGTATCGGAAATGGTACTTGAGTTCCCCGAGCTACAGGGTATCGCCGGTGCAGAATATGCGCGCCATGACGACGAACTTGCCGGGGTAGCCGAGGCCATTGAGTACCACTATTACCCCCGGTTTGCCGGAGACAAATTGCCGCCGTCTCCCGAGGCAATCGCCGTCGCGTTGGCGGACCGCCTCGATACCTTGGTCGGGATTTTTGGCATTGGTGAGCCCCCTACCGGCTCAAAAGATCCTTTTGCGCTGCGCAGAGCGTCGCTGGCTGTGATCAGGATGCTAATCAGCCTTAAAAAGCCGCTCTCTCTAACCGAGCTCTTGCAAGCCGCGGTCGAGCAGCATACCGCTGAGCTGTCTCCGGATACCCGCGAAGTGGTGTCCCATTACATCACCGAGCGACTGGGTAACTGGTACGACGACGACGGGATTCATATCTCTGTGGTCCGTGCAGCGCTGGCGGCGGGCGCGAGTGACCTGTTTGACATCGATCTGCGCGTGCGTGCACTGAACGCATTTGCCAAAACCGAAACGGCCGGGCATCTCGCCGCAGCCAACAAGCGGGTCGCCAATATTCTGGCGAAAGCCGACAACCTCGACGGCACACCCGCCGAGCCCAACCTCTTCATTCACGAGGCGGAGCAAGCACTGCACGAGGCGGTTAGCCGTGTCGGGTCAACACTAGAGCCGCTGCTGGCAGACAGAAACTACCAGCGCGCGCTCGATGAGCTCGCTCAACTTCGCGGACCTGTTGATGCGTTTTTTGACGGCGTCATGGTCAATGCGGAGGACCCCGCAGAGCGCTTGAATCGGTTGCGACTGCTCGATAGTCTGCGAATCCTGTTTGCACAGGTCGCTGATCTTGCGCTGCTGTCATCGGCGGTGGAATGACCGTCGGGCCGCTCTTCTGGTTGGGCTTGGCCGCGGCCAGCGGAGCTGGCCTGCTACTGAGTTTGCTACAACTGCAAAAGCGACGCCGGGAGCTCACCGCAGCGCAATCAGAGGCCGTCGCCCAAACAACCGCGGCAGCCCTCGCCACTGAACGCAACCATGCCCTTGAATCCGAGCTGTCGACCCTACAACAGGAGCTGTCTTCGGCAAAGGCACAGCTCAGCGCCCAGAGCGCCACCCTCGCAGAGCGCGACGCCCATCACCAGAACCAGATGAAATGGGTGGAAGAATCTCGCACCACCCTTCGTACTGAATTAGAGGTGATTGGCCAGAAGCTACTCGCATCGTCGGGCAAGGCATTGGAAACCACGAATCAAAAAAGCCTCGATAGCTTACTGAAGCCTCTCGCCGAAAAAATTGATCAGTTTCAAACGCGCGTCAATCAGGTGCACACCGATATGGTGCGCAACAGCGCATCGCTAGGGGAGCAGATCAAGCATCTCGAATCGGTGGGCGTCTCCATGTCGGGTGAGGCACAGAATCTGACCCGCGCACTGAAGGGGGATAAAAAGCTGGTGGGTAACTGGGGTGAGGCCCAATTGGAAAAAACCCTCGAGCTCGCCGGTCTTCGGCGAGGTGAGCACTACGATGCACAAGTCGCGGTGAAAGATGAGCGGGGTGATCGCCACCTGCCTGATTTCGTGATTCGACTCCCTGAAGGAAAAAATCTGGTGATCGACAGCAAGGTCTCACTGGTCGACTACGAGCGGGCGGTAACCGCTGAAACCGATCCCGAACGCAGCAGCGCGCTGGAAGCGCACGCAAAAGCGGTGAGAAATCACATCGATGCCCTGTCGGCGAAGGACTACGCGAACCTACCTGGCATGGAGAGTCCCGATTTTGTGCTGATGTTTATGCCTGTAGAACCGGCTTACATCGAGGTGATGCGCAGCCAGCGAGAGCTTTTTAATCATGGTTACCAACGAAATGTGGTGTTGGTGTCTCACACCACGCTGATGCCGATTCTCAGGACCGTCGCCAACCTGTGGATGATCGAGCACAGCAATCGGGAAGCACGGGAAATTAGTGAGCGGGCCGGTGACATCTATAACACCGTCTGCCTGCTGGGTGACCGGCTCTACTCGCTCGGCAACGCCATCTCGACCACCGCCAACAAATACAACGACGTGGTCAAAGCGACTCAGGGCAAGCAAGGCTTGTTGGGCAAAGTGTCGCGATTTCAGTCGCTGTCCCAACGCGCCAACAAATCGTTTCCCGATGCTCTTGCGCCGATCGAGCCCGACATTGAAACGGCGAAGCTCGAAGACATCAGCGATCACTTACCACCCAAAGAGACTGAGTAAGCGCTGATCATTAAATATCGAGATTGGCCACTGCCAGCGCATTTTGTTCGATAAATTCCCGGCGCGGCTCCACATCGTCTCCCATCAGCGTTGAGAACATCTGGTCGGCCAGGAAGGCATCCTCGATAGTGACCTGCAGCATACGGCGGGCTTCCGGGTCCATCGTGGTTTCCCAAAGTTGTTCCGGGTTCATCTCACCGAGACCTTTGTAGCGCTGAATCGTGCAGCCTTTCCTCGCCTCCGCCAGCAACCAGTCCAGCCCGGTGGCAAAGTCTTGCGTCTCGTGCCGCTTCTCTCCGCGCTGAAAAAAGCCGTCTGCCTCAATGAGGCCATCGAGACGCTCTCCTACAGCGCGCAAAGCCAGATACTCTGGGGAGGCAAAAAAGCCCCGGCTCAACACGGTGTCCGTCGCAACACTGTGAGCAGTCCGGCGCACGACGGGGTAATAAAAGCCACGCTCAGGATCCTGTCGTACAAAGACCTCATACTCTACAGATTTATCCTGCGGGGTAAGTAAGCGCTCACTCAATGCCATTGCAAAGGCCTGAACCTGCCCCTCATCCGCCAAATCTTCGGTAGCCAACGACGGCACTGTCATCATTGGCCAGAGCACGTCCCGCGGGTACACCCGGGCCAGCCGCTCGATATCAGAAGCGACGGCCTGATATGACGAGACCAGTTCTGCCAGCGCCTCACCCGCCAAGGGTGGTGCTTCAGCGTTAGTGAATATCGCCGCCTCTTCGAGCGCCGACTGCGTCAAATATTCTGCCAAGGCAGCCTCATCCTTTAGGTACCGGCTTTGCTTGCCGCGCGCCAGTTTGTAGAGCGGGGGCTGCGCGATGTAGACATGCCCACGATCGATGAGCTCCCGCATCTCCCGGAAAAAGAAGGTCAAATACAGTGTGCGAATATGCGATCCATCTACATCCGCATCTGTCATGATAATGATGCGGTGATATCGGAGCTTGTCTGGATCAAATTCGTCCTTGCCAATGCCGCAGCCCAGCGCCGTCACAAGATTGCCAATCTCAGCGGAGCTCAGCATTTTGTCAAAGCGCGCCTTCTCCACATTCAAAATTTTACCTTTGAGCGGCAAGATGGCCTGGAATTTTCGATTCCGGCCTTGCTTGGCAGAGCCACCCGCAGAATCACCCTCCACCAGATACAGCTCGCTAAGCGCCGGATCACGCTCCTGGCAGTCAGCCAGCTTGCCGGGCAGGCCGGCAATATCAAGCGCGCCTTTGCGGCGAGTCATTTCCCGCGCCTTGCGCGCCGCCTCGCGGGCTCGCGCAGCGTCGATCATTTTTCCGACAACCAGCTTGGCGTCGGCGGGGTTCTCCATCAGGAAGTCGCTAAAGAACTGGCTCATTGCTTGTTCAACCGCACCCTTCACTTCGCTGGACACCAATTTATCTTTCGTTTGAGAAGAGAACTTGGGATCGGGCACCTTCACCGACACAATAGCCATCAGGCCTTCTCGCGCGTCATCACCCGTGGTTGAGACCTTGGCTTTCTTCGCAAGTCCCTCTTTTTCAATGTAATTATTTAAGCAGCGGGTGAGGGCGGCGCGAAAACCCGCCAAGTGTGTACCGCCGTCTCGTTGCGGGATATTGTTGGTGTAACAGTAAAGGCCTTCCTGGAATCCATCATTCCATTGCAAGGCCACCTCGACCTCGACACCCTCTTCGGCCTCTGCCTGAAAATGGCACACTTTAGCGATAGGCGTCTTACTCTGATTCAAAAACTCGACGAAGGCACGCAAACCACCCTCGTAGACGAAGAGCTCCTCTTCCCCTGAACGCTCATC
>Ga0163109_10001599_pt1 | contig 17893 bp, 7 predicted proteins | sample CRUFie1St13metaG_FD_108704 | JGI IMG/M metagenome (GOLD analysis project Ga0163109, IMG submission 108704) | Marine microbial communities from the Costa Rica Dome - CRUD Field 142mm St13 metaG | ecosystem: Environmental > Aquatic > Marine > Oceanic > Photic zone | place: Costa Rica: the Eastern... | reverse complement strand
GCCGCTGTTTGGCTTTTGAATTACACCGTTGACGCTGACCAACATTTGCTGGGCGTTAGCGCCAGCGTTGCTAAGGGTAAACCGATAGGCGCTGCCGTTGAACGTGGCAGATCCACCACCTGTGCCGCTTGACGACGACAACGTGTTGATAAAGAAGTTGCCGACAGACTGCACTTCTTCCCATGCAGAATCGTTGGCGTCGTAGACCTTCATTTTGCCTGAGGTCGTGTCAAACCACAGGTCGCCGGCGTCTAAATCAGTGGTTGGGGCGTTGGCCGATACGCGATACCGGGATTGAAAATCATTGATGTCATCGCTCAGCTGTTTAACGTCAGCCTCTTTAGCAATGAGCTTGTGATAGGTGTAAGTGTTAAGCGTGCTGGTGGTCTGCACCTGCAGGCCCAGGCCGGCGCCCAGTGTGGTGCTTTGCAGGCTGCTGGGAAAGCCAGTAATCGTGACTGTGACGTTGCCAGTAGTGCGGCCAGTAGTGCTTGCGCCAGCAGCATCAACAACAATGCCGCCTGCATCAGCAATCGACACCACCGTGCCAGCGTTGTCGCTGGGGTCAGGGTTAGTTGTCGGGAAGCTGGTCTCGTTTGGAATGGCGACAAAGCCGCCCAGAGCGTTGAGCAAGCCAGACACAAACGTGTTGACTGCCGAGCTGGTAGGAATGTCGTTGGTGTTGGCAGGTGTCAGCGTGCTGCTGATTGTCTTGCCATCCAGTTGGTTCAGCTCTGATGTAGATGCAGTCAGGCCGTCAGTGACGTTTAGCTCAGTGGTAGTGGCGGTAACGCCATCAAGCACGTTCAACTCAGTAGTTGTCGACGTGATGCCATCAAGCGTGTTGAGCTCAGCCGTGCTGACATTCGCGCCATCCAGAATCTGCACCTCTGCCTGAGTCAGATCAGCAAGGGCAGATGCCGTGCCGCTTTGCATCGTCGACAATTCAGTCAGCTCAGAATCCAGAGGCTGCTTGCCATCAATCTGGTTTTGGATTGCAGAGGTGACGCCATCGACAAAGTTCAGCTCTGCCGTTGTTGCAGTGACTCCGTCCAGCTTGTTGATTTCCGCAGCTGTGGCAGTCACGCCGTCAAGCGTGTTTAGTTCTGACGTGGACGCAGTAACACCATCAAGCTTGTTGATCTCAGCAGCAGTTGCCGTGACACCATCGAGGATGTTTAGCTCTGCAGTGGTCGACGTGACGCCGTCCAGCTTGTTGAGTTCTGCGGTGCTGGCAGTAACTCCGTCGAGCTTGTTTAGCTCTGCTGTAGACGCAGTAATCCCATCAAGGGTGTTTAGTTCTGCTGTGGTGACATTCGCCCCGTCAAGAATCTGTGTCTCTGCTTGAGTCAGGTCCGCCAACGCACTGGCAGTGCCAGACGACATGGTCGCCAGCTCTGTCAGCTCAGCGTCAACCGGCTGGAAGTTGGTGTCGACGTAGTTTTTAGTGGTCGCGTGCTGTGCTGCAGTTGGGTCTGCAACGTTGATGATTTTTTTGTTCTTTGCGTCCTGACCGGCAAGCGTTGACTGGATGTTGTCTTGCGCTTCGTCGTCCCTTTCCTGCAGCAAAAACAAAAACTGCTGGTTTGACTTATCAAGGTCGTCTGCGATTAGTGTCGAACCGTCGGTGTAATCGACCAGTGCAGCATTAAGGCTTGATCGCCTTTGTACCACGACATTGACGCCAGTCTTTGGTGCGCCCGTAGTGGTTTGCGTCGACGTCTCCGACGCCAACGTGTTCATTACCACCTTTTTAGGGCTTGTCGACGTGTCGACTGTGAACGCCGTAGTAGCCACCTCATCGAGAGCCACCACAATGTGACTCTCTTGAATGAACGCAAAGGAGATGTTGAACTCCTTAGTCGAGCCGTTGCCCGTGTACGAGTCCTTTGCGAACGGCATTACTGGGTTCCGACTGCTCTAGTAAAACTACCAATATCTTGCGCAACGCGCCCCTGAGCACTAGGTGCTGCTGGGGTTTGCTCTTCTCGCTCAAGGGCCTGTTGGCTGTCCCTACGGATCTGCTCGTTAAACTCCAGCCGTTGCTGGTAGATCAGGTCTGCTTCTCGCCGCTCGCCCTTAAATGCCTCGTGCGCCTCAAGGAACAGGGGGCCGCGGCCGTCTTTTTGCTGCAACCATTTGGCAACAGCAAGCTTTCGATACTTGGCGTATTCCTTAAGGAGCAGCACAGTACGGGCCTGCACCCGCTTGCCGCCAGGCGTTTCTTGTACGCGGTAGGTGCCAATAGATCGGTATTCCGGGCTCTCTTTGATGATCCGCGTCAATGCGGCCTCAACGCCTACGCCATTGATCTTGATGTCCTTGGCCAGGATTTCTTTGATCTGGTTGACGTCTGTGTTGGTAATGCGCAGGCCGCGTGCCTCGTAGTCGGCAAGGTTGTAGCTCTTGGTCTTGCCGTTTTCTGTCTCCTCAAACGTCAGGTTGCGACGCGTGAGCAGCACGATTGGCTGCGGGTTGTGGCGCTGCAGGCGTGCAATCTCTTCGTGGACCGGCATGCCCTGGCGCTGTGGCATCGACCTAATGCCAGCGTTAGGCGTGAACTGGGTCAGCACAGCCATGACCCACCGCTGGTCGTCTTCGTGCGCTTCCCACAGGTCGGGGCTGTTTGCCTTGTAAACCGGGTAGCCAGTGATTGGATCTAGGTAGACGTATTCCCGGCTGCCAGCGTTCGGGCCTTGCGACGCAAACGACTCGTCAAGGTTGGTCAAAAAGACCTGAACGTGCTCCGGCAGCGAACGTGGCACGATGCCTTGCCCTGTCGGGCCGTACCGCATTTCAGTGGCATCAGTTTTGATGTTGCGGATAAAAGCAGGTGTAAAGCTGCTGGCCTTGCGGACAAAGAACCGACGCAATGCGTCGCCAATGCTGGTTGAGTGCTGACCTTCTTCTTCTGGCAACACGCGAGAGACCAAATCAATGACTTCGCGGATGCCGGCCATCATGTTGCGGTTGAGAGGGTCAATAAAGTTGACTCGCCCATAAGCGCCAGCGTCACGCATCATTGAGTTGAGGCACAGCACGCCAGCGCAGACGTCTCCCTCAATCTCTTCTTGCGTCATAAAAGCTTTTTTCTCGCGCAATGCAGCGTGCACAGAAATAAAGCTTGCAAGAATGTCAAAGGCCTCAACGCTATACCAATCGGAATAGCTGCCGTCGTCTTGCCTAAACGCCACTGAGTAGGGCGGGTTGCGCACCATTTCGTCGTTAGCCCGCTTTCTGTAATTAACAGGGTTAGGACCAGTCACAATCATTGTGCCGTTATCCACCAAGCTTCCTAGTGCAGCAAAAATCGCAGAAGTTGCCGCAACTTCGCCAGCGGCCCTAGCTCGTGTCGGCGGATTTTCGCTTACAAGGTCTTTGTACCAAGTGTCTGTCGTCAAGTTGGCTGGAAACATTGCGCGATTGTGCGCTTTCCAAATGTTGAGCGGTGTTTTAAGAATCGGGAAAGTGAACTTGCCAAACGCTTTTTTGTGCAGGTTGTGATAGACGTGGCCGCCTGTCAGGTAGTTCAGGCCAGGGAAGTTGCGGTCAAGAATTTTGCCACCGGCGACAAGCGTTTTGATTGGCGTCACTTCTTCGCTGTGCTCTACCGCTCTGTTGTGAATGTCAACAGGATCGGTCAAGCCTTCGCGGCGTGCGACGTTTAGGCCCTCCTTGTAAGTGCGTGCGCCAACATCATCGCGTGTAATTTTTAGAGGATCAGAAAAATTGAGGTAGTTAAGGGTTTCGCTAACGTGCTCTGGCGTCATTACGCCATTTTTAATTACGTTGCCGTCAATAACTAAGTCGGCAAATTCCTTTTTGCTGCGGCGCTGTGCTTCTGAAAAAGCAAAGCTAAAAGCAGTGTCGAGGCCTTTGCCTTTAGAAATCTGCTCTAAAAACGCGGTCTCAAAATTTGCGTACAGTTTTTCTGTTGGGCCTGCCAGGTAGGTAAAGAACGTGTCGATGCTGGCTGAAACGCGCCCGCCTTGGCGGAAAGGGGCCAGTGCATAAAAGGCAAGGTTGTGAAGCGGGTCTCCTTGCGGCCCTGTTTTGATGTGACGCGAGACGCCGCCTCGGGCAAACGTGCCGCCAGCTTCGTCAAACCCAGTACCTGGGCCGACGCGACCAAGCGTGGTATTAAACCTTGCGGCGTTAAAAGCCATGCGCAATGCCATAGGCATGTGCGCCACATAGAAAGCGTGCTTCATTGGAGCAGTGACGGCCTTGGCAAAGCTGTAGCGAGACGTGCTCAACATGCGCTTGTCGCCTACAGCGCCTGCAAGCAACTTCCCGCCACCTTCCAGCATGTGGCCGCTTGCCTCTGAATAAGGCATGACCAGGGCACGAACCGCTGTGCCCATGCCCATTTTTGCCCACGTCTGACCGCTATACAAAATGCCGCCGCGATAGGCGTTAAAGAACATGTCTGCAGTGCCTTGGCGGTTTTTTGATTCCATCAGCAGGTCTGCCATGTGCAGCTGCTCAGCAGGCTCTGACTCAACAATTGCAATCAGCGCTTCTGCCAGCCGATCTGTCTCAATACCGCCTTTGCCGTTTTCGATTGCGTCAATTAGGTCATCGGCAATGCTGTCCATCATTGAATATGGATCTGCAAAGATTTGGTCAGCACCTTCTTTTGCAGCGTCAGCAATTTGCTGCGCACGCGGATCAACTGAGTTGTCCGTGTTTGCGATCAGGTTTGCCTTTGCCTCGTCAAAAATAAAGATTTCGTCGTTTGGCGTTGAAGCGGCTGTGTAGTCGCTTTCGTAGCGGATGCCGGCAAACCCTTGGCGTTGCGCGTAATCACGCAAACCTTCGCGTTGCGCATCTGACAGCGAAAACGTTTTGCCCTTTTTCTTCATTGGCCCCAGGCCAAGGTCGTGCAGCAGATCGCCAATGCTCTTGTCCATGGCAATCATGTCCAAGATTTTGATGTCTGAGTTCAGCTCGCCTGTGATCTGGCTGTTGCCCCATTCCAGGTTTTGCGCCAAGTCAGACGTCATGTAGATGCCGTCACCCATTAAGCCTGGCTTGCTGGGCACAGAGCCGAAGCCTTCGCTCATAATCTGCTCAACCTGCTCTTCCGGCAGATTTACTCGCAGCTTGGCGTCTCGCGGCATAGCAAGAGAAGTAATCGACGTTTCAATCTCTTCCTTCAGCTGCAGCATTGTGTGAGACGCATTGCGTCCTCTTCGGCTCAACTCAACCCTGTACGCCATCATGTCGGCGGTTGCCGCAACAAGCCCTCGCACCGCGTCAGCTTTTGCCTGTGGCGCTTCTGTTTGCCTATAAGCAAGTGCAAACTGGCGCGCTGAATTGTTGTGGACGTCGCCGATAAACCTAATTGCAGCAATGCCAGCCTGCACTTCGCTGCTGCCCGGCAAACCGCTATTTGCCAGGCGCTTATAAAACTCAAGCGCGTCGTCAGCGTCTGTTCCGTGGTCAGCGATGTAGCTCATCGCCTCAGCCATGTTTTGCTCAGCGTTGTATTTGCGGATGCCTGTCAGCTTTTCCATGTTCTGAGTCACGGAATCGCGCACAGCAGCAAAAAACGCAGCGTGCTCTTCGCCTGATTTAGAGACGTATTTAGTTTTGCCGCTGCGGCTAATGCCACGGCGTATCTCGTTGGCTAAAGCGTCCTCAACGGTCATGTCACCGCTGGCAATGCGCGCTTCATAGTCGCCGTATTTCTCCAAAATCCCCTTGGCCATTTCTTCGGGGTCGATGTCGTCAATGCTGTAGCGGACAGTCGGCATGCCCATTTCGCCGTCTGCTGCTGCCTTTGCTCTGCCAGCAAAGTCACCTGCGTAAGCGCTTGCAAAGACGTCATCCCATGTGCGGAAGCCGCGGCCAAGCAAAAAGTTGCGGGTGGCATCCAGCATCTTCCGTGCTTTTTTCATCGGCTCTGCCCAGGTCACGCCCTTAAACAGGCCAGGGCGCAAGCCCATGCCCATAAATGCGTTGGCAGCAAGCTCCTCAAAGTCCAGGCGACCGGCCTCAATATCAGCTGCCAGCTCAGGGATCACCTTCATGGCAACCTGCGCAATTTCGCCCTGGGCGTCCTTCATCACGGCAATGTCAGCCTTAGTGAAATGGCGTTTCATTAGGCGGTGGAACGCCTCGTGATGAATTGTTTGCAACGCCTTAGTGAACAGCGTTGGCTTGCCAGATGAATCAAACATTGACAGCACAATCAGATCGTCAGCCTCACGTGGACCAGCGACATACATGCCGCGGGCAACACCCGTTTCGCCTGGCTGCCTGCCGTACTGCGCAGCTTGTGAGTCAGACAAGACGTATTCAATCTGGTCTTTTACCCGCACCCGCGTCATGCCAGTTATTTGGTAGACCTCGTCAATCAGCTCAGTTGCAAGTTGCGGGTTGTCGAGAATGGTCGTGCCTCTGCTTGCAGCAAAGTCCTCGCCCAAGCGGCCGTAGTTGACGATGTTGTTGAGAGGCGGCAGCTCAATCATTAGTGCGCCGCTTTCACGCCACAGCCCGGTATCAGGCACCGTGACGTCTACGCCTTTAGTTGCTCGGTTGGCCGCGCCACGCAAGTTGCCTTGCTTGCCAACAACTGCAGAGTCAAGTTGCTCTTTGATTTGGGCAAACACTTCAAACCGACGGGCCTCGGGGATGCCCAAGTCGTCAAGAAACTCGCCGTATTTTTTCCAGCTTTTGGACGTCTTTTCGCCACGGCGTGCCTTGCTGGCGTTGTTGACGTAGATGTAGACAGCAGCGTCAACGTCAGACTCGTAAGCAATGGCAGCACGCTTGTAGGTCATGCTGGTGACCGGCCGACGCAGTGTTGCCGGTAGTTGTGGCGCTTCAGCGGGCACGTCATCTAAGGGCTGCGCCTCTGGCTCAGCAACTTTTGCGTCAGGGAACTGATCTGCTTTGCCGCTAATAGGAAAGGGGTTGCTGGTAATTGCACCCTTCTCCATGTATTGGCGCATCAGGTACTCAAATACTTCTTGCTGTTTGTCTGCAGGCAGTGCCGCAAAAGATTTGTTGACCAGATCGCGCGCATACTGCTCGGCTGCAGCAATTTGCGTCTTTTTCTTTTCGACTATTTGCTGCGGCACTTCTGCCTCTGACTCAAGAATTGCGTCCTCGGCGTCAGATTTTGCGGCCTCTTTAGCTGCAGCATCTTCAGCTGCCTGCGCAGGGGCCAGATCTTTCTTGATGTAGCTCTCCAGCACCTCGTTAATGCGTTGCGCGTTGCGTTCAACCAACTGCTTGGCAGATTTGCCAGGACCGATCTCTGCAACCAGCTCGCTAATCAGGTCAGACACAGGGCCTGACATGCCTGCCACTTTGTTGAAGATGGCAATGCCGCGCTTAGCAGACTCTTCTGCTGCTGCGCTTGCCTCAAAATCCAATACGTTGCCAGCCTTCTCCAGCTCAACGCTGCGCTTGCTGTTAGTCACTGCGCCCATTGCACGCAGCACATTCATGTGATGGCCGCGGATGGCAATGCGCACGTCCATGCGCTTGTTCCAATCGGTCGAAATAAATTCGCCAAAGCCAGGCAGCATGCCCTCGTTGACGCCTTGCTCGACAACGGTGTCAAAACTCATTGCCGTGGCTTCGCGCAATTTTGAGTCAGACCATTTCTTTTTCTTGGCAGCCTGAATAAGCTCTCGCTGCACCTGGGCATCTAAGTTGCTGCGGCCAACAATGGCGCCAGCGTTTTGCGAAATCTTGCCGTCGATGACTTGGTCAAACAGGTCTTGCGGTAGCCCTTTCAAACCAATTGCGGTGTTAGCAACGCTGGCTTTGATCGACAGGTTCTTTGCCCGCAGATCTTCGACGCCGAGGTTGCCGTCACGCATGGCCTTAGCGGCATCAATCGGCGTGCCGTTGCCATGGGCGATGTTGGACAGCGCGCCCTTCATGCGTGCTGCAGCAGCAGTAGGCGCGTCGTTGATAAACATGACGTTCATACCGCCTTGCCATCCACTGCGCTGGGCAAGCTCCAGGCGGTTGTGGCCGTCTACGGCATAGATGCGGCCAGCAGGGCCCAGCTCGCCTTCGACGTCTCGCCACACCAGCATTACGCCAGCAAGGTCGGGGTCATAGTTTTTGACGTCGCTCAGGCTGCCGGTCGAACCGCCTTTGCCAATGCCGCCAAGCTTGTACTGCAGCTGCTTAGGCGCTGTATAGATTTCTTCGACGCCCAGGGTGGCAACTTGTGGGTCAACGCCTCGTGGCTGTGCCTGCGGCTGTGCAATCTGCCCAGCTTTTGCAACGACGGTCTGCAGCTTTTGAACGCTGGCAACAGCTTCTTGCGTCTTCTGTTCTGCAATCGCATCCGCTTCTGCTGGCCCCAGCACCCGTGGCCGGTCTGGGTCAGTTGTCAGCTGCTCTGTTGCTTCTCCGCGCTCAATGCCTTGCTTTTGACGTAGTTCTTCAGCACGGCGCACCTGATCCAGCTTGCGCTCAGCTGCTGAATAGACACGCACTTCTGGCGTAGGCGCCTCTGCTGCTGGTGCCTCAGGCGCTTCTGGCACCTCGCGCACTGCCTGGGCAACACCTTCCGCCTTGTTGGCCAGGATGAGTTTGCCAGCGGCGTCGGTGTACGCCTCTTGCATTTCCTCGCTTAGCTCACGAAACGCAGCGCCCTGCATGCCGTTCTTTGACAGCGCAGAAAACGTGGTGCCGAGGATGCCGCCAAGCGGTGCCATAAACACCAGCTCGTCAGCCAGCGCTTTGCCACGGGCGACGTCTAGCGGATCGTCTGGGTTGATCCGCAGGTTGTTTGTGTAGCTCTGCAGCTTTTCAGCAAAAGCTTTTACCTCTGGATTGTTTGGAAAATACTCTTGTGCGCCGAGCACGCCCAGGTCGCCAAGGGCGCTAACGCCTGTGCCTTCCAAATATGGGTTGTTGATTTCGCGCTGCACCAACGACGCTGGCAGCAGGTCGACGTATTCTCGCGCTGCAGTAGCGCCCAGTCGCTGTAAACGACTCGACTGCGGGTTAGCTGCAATTTTGTTGAGAGCTTGCGCGCCAGGTGCGCGGGGCACGCCCGCGGCACGCATCCCTTTGTTGATAGTCAGCAGCTGTGCAAGCTGGCCGATTATGCCCAGGCCAGCGTCAGCCAGCGCATTGCCGGTCGACATGCGCGGGACGTCGCCAACAATTGGAAACGGCGCGTCAGTGCGAACAGTTTTTAATTCGCCGTTTTTGCCTATGACTTTGCGTTTTTGGCCGGTAAACATCGGCAGCAAACCAAGTCGCGGACCTGGCCGATCTATCGACTTGACGTAGTCGATGTAGTCCATGTTGAAGTTGCCATCCTTAAACATGGGTGGCGCAACGTCTTCTTCTACCTCTGGAACGACGAACGTTTCTTCCTTGAATGTGCCGTCGTCGTTAAAGCCAGTAATGGCACGGCGTTCCTCGCCAACACCTTGGCCAAGAGTCTCAGCAATGCCGTCATACAGCGTGTTGTATAGAGGTCTGATAAATCCACTTTCTGCCGCTACGCCAACGGCTTGGCTGATGTCTGTCAGCAATGAGTCGTCCGCTCCTGTAACTAAATCAGCAGCACGCTGCAGCAGATTTGGCTGCTGTTCTTTTTGCTCCTCTTCAGACTCTTCCGCGACAAGTGCCACCGGCGCTGTTTCTTGCTGCTGCTGGCCGGTGAAACTCAGGCCTTGCAGCTCTTCCAGGCTTAATGGCATGTGTCGTTATTTGTTCTTCAGCACAGTCTGCAATGCCTTGCGCGCTTCGGGTAGATATTGGAGATAAGCGGCTGGCTTTCCTTGATGCGGGCGGGTGACGCTCCAAGCCCCCCAGCCTTGTTGCAGATAAATCTTGCGGGCTGCCATTGCATTAGTAGTTGGATTCCACAACTCCTCGTTTCTGCCGATGCTGAACTCCTTGCGGCGCTCTGGCCCCATGCCGCCAAGCATGTTGACTTGCCATAACCCGTAGGATTTGTCGCCGGTAGAAGCGTCTGGGTTGTAGGCGCTAGGGTTGCCACTGCTTTCCGCCATGCTGATGGCCGCGGCGATAGCAGCTTCTTCTGGGGTGAAGCCTGCAGTCAATGCAATCTTCACCAAGTTCGGGATGCTTTGCCGACCTGGTGGCGGAGCAAACCTGTACTCAGCTTGCGATGGAACCATCTGCGCATTAGCAGGACCGGCGCCAAGAAGTACATCGAGCATTGCGCTAAGGGTTTGGTTTGCCTTTTGGCCAAAAGTTTCAATGGCTTCTGGCGCAACGTAGCTGACTTTTTGCGGAGCCTTAAAGCCGGCAATTTCCTTAGCAAGCCGCCTGAACTCAGCCTCGCGTGGATCGCCAGATCGTCTTGCAAGCTCTGCCACCTTTGTCAGCTCATATTCCATAAACGCACCTGGCTCCATGCCAGGCGGCAGGATGCGTTGTATTGCCTCAAAGTCATACCCATTAACTGGCTGGCCGGTGGCCAACGACTGGGCTAGCTGCACTGCCATAGACGCATGGAACATGGGCGCGTCAGCCTCATGGTTTTCGCGTAACTGTTCTTGCCGTTCTGGCAAGCTGCCGCGGATAGCGTCATCGAACTTTTGCATGTCCAATGCGCCAGACCCGTTTTCCTGCCGCTTAATAAGTGGGATTGAGTCGTCGTAATTTTCAAAAGTTTCTAGCGCTGCGCTGCGATCTAGTTCTCGTTCTGTTGGCGTAATTGCCAAAACACGTTCTTGCAATTCCTTTGGCGTTGCAATTCTGCCTTGGACGTAATCAACAACAACGTCACCTCGCTCGTCTAGCAAGCGTTGTCGCGTTTCATACAGGCTGACAAGCTGCGCGTCAGTCGGAGAGACACCAGCCTTTTCTAAGTTTGCAATGTTGTTTTCTACTCTTTTTACTTCTGCGTCTACAGTCTTAAATGCTTCGCTCAAAGCTGCATCGCTTTTAATAATAGTTGGCAACTTTTCCATTAAGCTGTTGTACTCTTCTTCACGCAACTCTCTGTTGTTTTTCATTTCAGTAATTCGCTCTATAAAATTAGGCGTAGACATAGCGCCACTTCTAACAAAAGAAGTCAACATCACTGCTTCTTGAAAATTATCATCTAGCTGCTTGCCATATACAGCTTCATCAACATCTTCAAACAGCTTGTCGAGCTCGCTAATTGTTTGCCTTACAACTTGCTGATCTAGCGACGTGTCGCTTACAAGCCGTCGCTTTAGCTCCTCGTATTTTTCCACGCCTTTCCTGCGTGATCGGAGGTCATATTCCCCCGTTTCTGTTTTGGCAGACAGCAGCGACTGAATTTCGACAACGTCAGCTCGTGTGTCGACTAGGACTTGCTGCAACTGGATGCCGCGCCTGTCTCTGCGCTCCTCCGCTTGATCGTGCAACAAATCAAACTCGGCGGTTGCTGCCCAATCAGCGTCTTGTGTGTTGACCCAGCGCAATGCCTCATTAGGTGTGCCGTCAGCCTTTATGCGGTTTGACACAGGGCCGACATACAGCTCTTTAAAAAGCTCGACTGCAGCTGTTGCAGAAAGCTGTGCGCCTTCAGCGTCATACGCCGCTTTCCAGCCTTGTGAATAAAACTCCCAAGCATCGTTCAGCAAGCTTTGTTGCATGTCGCTTGGCAAGCCAAGAAAAGCTCGCTCGTCAAGAATGGTTTGCAGTCGTTCAATCTGCTCTTCTGGCGACCGTGTAACGCCAGTTGCAAGCGACGTTTTTGCGTCCTCTGTTCCTATCTGCGACATGCGTTGACGAAACGACTGGGTGTATTGCTCTTGCTGCCGTTTAACTACTTGCGCGTTGTGTGCATTGGCTGCATTAACCCTGGCAGCAGAAATGTTTCCTTTGACGCGATTGTGCTCTGCCGGCGTAAGAATCGTGTCGCCAAAAATGTGGTTGTCTGCCCACCGCAAATACAGCGGGTCATCGGCCGACACGTCTGTTAAGTACAGATCATTACCTTGGTCGTCCTGCCCAATAATTGGGTTTTTGCTTTGCGCAGCAGACAAGGTTGTAGTCCTGTTCTGCACGCCAAGAACTCTGGCCTCGCTTGTGATGTATGGCTTAATCCTGTTGCCGCGTGCTCGCAGTTCAGTAAGCAGCGTTGCCGCTTGCTCTTGCCTTGCGCCTGTCAGCGACAGATCAGTCGATGCTTTTTCAAGCTGGCGCACCAGTGCTGCGTAGTCGGCAAATGGACCAAACGCTTGGCCCTGTGCGGCTAACTGCTCTGCGTGCAGCCTTGCCTGCTCATTTCTTGATTGCTCGAAAGTTACGCCTGCTTTAACAACACTTTCGAGATTTGCGCTGAAGTTGCCTAGCGATGCTGCAAGGCGCTCTAGGTCGTCAATACCTGTTGGTTTTGGGTCTTGCTTGTACCTAGGAAACTGAATGTTTTTAACGTACTCCTGCTTTTCTGCCTCCAGTTGCGCCACCTGCATAGAGGCTTGCGGCGACAACTGCTCAGTAGGCAGGTTGACGTCCGGCAGCGGCGAGGTGCCGCCTTGATTTTCAGCAACAGGTGCTGTGCGCTGGCTGGTGCGACGAGTGTTGCCGGTGTTGGATTTGCCGCCAACAAAAAGGCCGCGTACTGAAGAAGTCATGCTCAGAGGTCTCTGAAGAAGTTGCCTTGGCCACCAGGCCCTTTGCCGGCGCCGCTTGTATACATATTGAGACCGCTACTAACGCCGCTTAATACCGATCCAAATGCAGCTAGTCGATAAGGGGCAGAGCTAGGCATCGAGCGCTTCATTGGCTCAAGCGGGTCGAGAATCATCTTCTTCTGGTATGGCGTCTGGTTGGCTATGGCATTGGCGTAGTTGCCTTGCACAACTTGCTTGCGTGCTTGCAGCTCGTCGCCAATAAACGCCAGGTTTCTACTGCTGTAGTAATCAAACGACGCTTGTTGTCGCCTGACGTCAGCAAGCAGCAAGTCGACGTTGGCGCCAATGCGGCCCTGTGCCCTGATTTGACCGGCTGCTTCTAGCGCTCGCTTGCCCTGTTCTTGCTGTTTTTGTGATGCGGCTTCTTGCTCCTGTGCAAACCGGGTATTGATTGCAGCAATCTCGTTTGCTCTTGTTATCTGCGCCAGTTCTGTATTGCGGCGGATCTCTTCTTCGCGCTGTGCTTCGCGTTGCAGCTCAGCAGTGCGCGCTGCTTCTGTTTGCAGTTGATCGTATTGGAATTGCTGTTCTGCCTGTTGGTTGGCAAACATCACCTGCTCGCGCGCCGCCTGCTCCTGGGCCTGGGCCTGCATGATCCCCAGACCAGCCTGCGCTACGCCAAGAACAATTGGGACGACAATTGAGCACATGCCTTAAATCCTCACAAACTCGTAGAACGGCCGCTTTTCTGGTCCCCATTCTGCGTGCTCAGCAACAAAGGTAAAACCCATGTGCTTTATCCAGCGAATGTGAACAGTGTTGCGGGCGTCAACCACATTGAACAGCACGTTGTAGTTGCTGAACAGTTGCTGCAGTTGTTCCTTTGATTTTCGCAGGAAGGTTCGCCGGTCACGCTTGTCGTCAACCATGCCCTCTGTGCCCAGCATCCACACTCTGCCGCCGTTGATCTCAGGGATTACGCCCCACATGCCCATGACGTGGCCATGGCGGCTAACCATCGTGCGGCACGGCACGCTGTGCAGGGCGCAGTACAGCAGCATCTGGTCGGGGGTGCAGCCAGAGCACGCCATGACTTCCGCCACGTCATTGGCTCGCATGTTGTCTGCCAAGTACCGCAGGTCAGACGGGCGTGATGCCCGCTGATATGCCTCGTCTAGATCCTCGGCGCCCTGTTTTGCAACCAGCCCTCCCACTCTGCTGATTGCATGCGGCATGGCATTGGGCTGTCGCTGAATATTTCGATCTTAGTGTCTATGTTTCTTGCCATCACTGGCGCACGGAAGCTGGCGGTAGACAGCGAAGCGCTGCCTAGCACTGGGCTGCCGCTGCCAGTTGTTATTCCGTTGTACGGAAACTTGTTGACGTTACGGCCCTGCGGCGTAATACGAAGTTCAAAAGTAGATGTGTCATCAAAAACGACAGTCCATGTTCGGAGTTGTAGTCGTGGGCCTGCAGCCACAGACACGCCACCACCGGGCGGTTCTTCTTTGACGTATGGCGTTGAGAACTCGTACAGCATCTCGTAGGTTTCGCCTACAAAAAACTTGGCGCTAGACAGGTCGCCGCGCACAGTGATTGTGCCGTTGCCGCCAGCGCCGCCGGTCAAGCTTTCTGCCGTGGGCTCCAGCACCAGGCCGTGGGCGATCGTGTTGCTTGTTGCTTTGCGGCCGACCAGCACCGTCTTGTTTGCGTTGGCGATTGGGTACGGCAGCGTGATTGTCGACGTCACACCCAGGCCGCCAGCGTTGTTAACGGCAACAGTGCAGTTGGCCTCTGTCGTTTTGCGGTCAAGCAGCACCTCGAACTCTGCTGTTGCGTCAACGTTCTCTGGCCGCAGTGATGTCTTTTGCAGGTAGACGCCGTCGCTGTACTCGATGACTTGGTACAGGTCGCTGTCCAGCATGGCCGTGCCGACAATCTTGCCGCCAGCATTAATCTCCCAATAGCTCCAGGCTGACTGCAACTTGTTGTCGTCTTGGAAAAAGAATTTGTAGAGGTACAGCCGCTGGTATTCGTCGGAGCTGACCATTGCCAACGTTTCTTCGGACACTGATGCAGTCAGCGAGATCAGGTTGCTTGGCACAAAGCGGGGCACTGGTGTCGATACTTCTTCCGACAGCGGCACCGGGCCTGATGCGTCAGGCAGAAAGAACTCACGCAGGCCGCTGTTGTCGCCACCTTTAGGAATAGCCAGGTAAACAGTCCGGCCAACACCTACTGGATCAACCGTTTGCGCCTGGTCAAAAGTGGTGATTGCAGTAACTGTTGCTGTCTTTGGCGTCAGTGCTGTGCCGACTGTGGTCGCACCAGTGTCAAGCCTGAACTGGCCGTGAGCACTGAACAGCAGCAACGTGTTGGCAAATGCCAAGCTGCTGGTCAAGAAGTTGATAGACGTGCCGCCGGATGTCAGGTCGATCGGGTCGCTGTCGACCACGGTTTGCACAGTCTCTGGGAAAAACCTGTCGTAGTTATCGGCGGCCGACATGATGACGTTCTCGTCCGCCAGGAAAACCAGGCGGTTGCGAAACACGTTGATGTTTTTTACTTGGCTTCCGACAAACGTGGGGTTAGGTGCAGTGGTGAGGTCGCCTGCAATGCGGCCTGACCACTCAAACTGCTTAAACGTAAACGTGTTGTTTGTGGCCCGCACCAGCACATGCGGCATGGTGGACCGGTCAAACTGATACTGAATGTTTGACGCAACGGTTTCACGCCACACGCCTGGGCCAAACCCGCTGCCAGCGTTGGCTTCAAACTCGACGAAGTAGTCGTCAAAGCTAGTGGCAGCTGAGCCCTGCACCTTGACCTTGAAACCATGCTCTGCTGATGCAGGCAGGTCGTTAATTGCAGACACCGTGCCCTTGATCGAGCTGATGTCTGTGCTGCTGCGCGTGTCGCTCGCGGACATGGTGTAGTCAGAGCCGTTGTTCTTGGTGACGCGGATGACAAAGTCGTTTTGCGTAAACGTAAAACCACTGAGGTTGCTATCACCTGCCAGCGAGTTGCGCAGGTTGGTGGCAATAACGATGGTGCTAAGTGCACCTGTTGCGCCAGTGGCGTACGTCTTGGTGACGCCAGCAACTGTGACGCTGTAGGTCGTTGAGTAGTTGGCAGCCTTGACGAAGATCATCCCCTTCGTGCCCCAATTCGTCGACAAGTTCGACGTGTCCATGGCCACCGTTTTTTCGCGGTTGACGATGAACGTGGTGTCAGCAATAGACGCCAACCGGAACTGCTCTGACGGGTTGCCTGTGACGTTGAGGTAGGCGGTGCCGTTAGGCGTAGACACTGTGCGCTCAGTGCCGTCTAAGGCAAAGACCTTGATTGATCCGTCGCGGATTACCAGCAGGTGCTGGATGCTGCCGTCACGGTCAACGATGTGGCAATACGGCGGGTTGTTTGCGACCGAGCCAGAAAACAACTTTGCGACGTGCTCTGATGCCGGCCGTTTCTTTAACCCTTCGACAGGGCTGGGCATGCAGTTGATGACTTGCTCTGCTTGCGATGCCAGTCGCAGCGCAGCCGGTTGCTGGCTGACCCCGTTAATCAGGTTAGGGATTGAGCTGCTGACGAGTGGCATAACTAGAAGCGCTGCAGGGCACGGCTTGGCAGGTAAGTGTTAAGCACGCTGGTCTGGTTGGGATTGCCACGCAGGAAGTTGTGCTCGCTGCGGGTCGTCTCCTCCTCCAGAAACATGCTTTTCGCCTCTGCCTCCATCGTTAGGTTGATCTTGGTCAGGTCGGCGCTGCCCAGCAAGGCTTCTTGCAGCTGGCGCCCAGCCTTGATTGCAATGTATTGGTGCGCGTGCTCAGGCAGATCATCCCAATCCAGCAGCGCAGTCACGTCACCCTTGAGATCCTGGGTGAACGTAAACTTGCCTGCCTTCCTGTCATACAGCCGGCTACCACGCATGGTGACGTCGACGTCTGGGTAGAGAAGTGGATCGACCACAACGCGGCTGACGTTGGGGCCCATGTCGATTTCGTTGCTGGTGTTGCGGGTCAGGGTCTGCTGCAGCGTGGTGTTAAACGACCAGCCTTCTGACTGCAGCTTGCGGCTGACGTCGTTAAGTGTGTCCTGTGCTTGTTTAGCAGTAGGGAACTGACCCGTAAGAGAGTTGACCGGTGCCTCGCCCATCATCTGCAGGACGCGGTTTACTGCTTCCAAGAATGTGGTGCGGGCTAGTGCCATTGTTAATCAGCAAAGAAAAAAAGGGGGCCGAAGCCCCCGTTGAGATCAGCTAAATGTAATTTCAATTGCACAATCAGGACGCAAAATTCCTGTGCCGAGAGCCATGCTTCCCACCATAAACGTTCCTTGGTACAACGCATGAACATCTTGTCCAGTTTGTTCCATCTTCAAGTCCATCAACTTGACAGTGCCAACTGCTTGTTTGTTGAAAACAAGGCCAACATTGTTAGTGAAGTTAGCAGCATAGGAATTGTTTTCCCCAGTTGCCGCAGACCTGTTGGTGGTAGGCAGGTGGTTGGACATGACAATGTCAATGCCAGCAACACGGAAAACTTTGCCGTCTCCGTATGCACCTTGACCGCCCCAATCGCGATTAATAACGTTGGTTTCTTGCACTAATTTGTAATATTCGCGTGGCGCTAATACGGCCACGCGCGAATCCGGTGGGCAGTCATTTTCGTCAAGTTTTTGCGCTGCAGAAAACAGAGCAGTTGCGAGTTGAGCGCCGGTAATGTTTGCCTTTGCGCTAGACGCAGCAGCAATGTTGATCTGAGTACCGCCGGGCAGATCAGTGTTGAAGTTGGTAGCGGTGCGAGCAGCCTTTGCCACCATGGCTGCCACGTTCTTGTCAAACGTGTAAGCCAGGGCGTTGCCCATTTGGGTGCTGTACTGGCTGCGAACGTCGTAATGGTTCTTGGCTTCGTCGATGTCTGCGACAAAGACGTTGCTCACCAGCTTGTCGTCAATCAGCACAGTTGCCTCGGCGTGCTTAATGGCGTTGCCAGTTAATTGAGTGCCGGGGGTGTGATACGAGGTTGAAGACGTACCGATGATCGGAAACTGTGCGCTTTTGCCGGAGCTGATAGTCCGCACAGTGTGCAGGCTCTCAAAGACCGTCGCTCTGCGGTACGCAGACAGCACCTCTCCACTGAAAACTTTGAGGAAAAGTGCGTCAAAGCTGGTGCCTGTGTTGTTGACAAGGCCCAGCCGTGAAGCCGTGAAGTTAGCCATGAGGCTTGAAAGAAAGATTGGGTTGCACCCGACCAGTCTCCTTGCTCAAAGGGTGTCCTCCGCAGAGGGCCTGTGCGCTAGTTGAGTGTCTAGGTAAACAG
>Ga0163109_10001597_pt1 | contig 17901 bp, 26 predicted proteins | sample CRUFie1St13metaG_FD_108704 | JGI IMG/M metagenome (GOLD analysis project Ga0163109, IMG submission 108704) | Marine microbial communities from the Costa Rica Dome - CRUD Field 142mm St13 metaG | ecosystem: Environmental > Aquatic > Marine > Oceanic > Photic zone | place: Costa Rica: the Eastern... | reverse complement strand
TGTCCCTTTCCTCAAAAAGTTTGAATCTACTGTCAGATGTTGCACTCAGAATGGCATACGAGGCGGATCAGCGACTGTCCACTTTCCAATCTGGCACCAAGAAATAGAGGATATCCTTGTACTCAAAAATAATAAAGGGACAGAAGATAATCGTGTCCGAAAGCTCGACTACAGCATTCAAATCTCTAAACTTTTTTATGAGAGGTTTATTAGGGATGAAGAAATTTCTCTCTTCAGTCCTCACGATGTTCCGGGTCTTTACGATGCTTTTGGCACTGATGGGTTTGATGAACTATATTTGGGTTACGAACAGGATCAGTCTATTCCTAGAAAAACAATTGGGGGTCAAGAACTTGTTCTAAATCTTCTCAAAGAAAGAGCAGAGACTGGTCGTATTTACATTATGAATATTGACCATTGTAATTCTCACTCATCATTTAAAGATAAGGTTGAGATGTCTAATCTTTGTCAAGAAATCACTTTACCAACAAAACCACTTCAGCATATTGATGGTGAAGGTGAGATTGCCTTATGCATTCTTTCCGCAATTAATATTGGTAAAGTTAAGTCTGATGCTGAACTAGAAAATCTATGTGATCTCTCTGTTCGTGCTCTAGATGAACTTATTGACTATCAAGAGTATCCTGTCAGAGCAGCAGAGATTGCTACAAAGGCACGGAGATCTCTTGGAATTGGTTTTATTGGTCTTGCACACTATCTTGCTAAACTTGGGTTTAATTATGATTCACAGGAAGCATGGGATGCTGTTCATGGTTTAACTGAATCCTTCCAATATTATCTTCTAAAATCATCTAATGAAGTTGCTAAAGAAAAGGGTGCTTGTGAATATTTCTCTAGAACCAAGTACGCTGATGGGATTCTTCCCATCGATACATATAAAGAGGACGTAGATGAAATTACAAACCAGGAGTTAGAACATGATTGGGATAGTCTTAGGACATCTATCACAACCTACGGATTACGGCACTCAACACTGTCCGCACAAATGCCTTCAGAGAGTTCTTCCGTTGTGTCAAACGCAACAAATGGAATTGAACCTCCTAGAGGATACTTGTCCGTTAAAAAATCGAAAAAGGGACCTCTTAAGCAGATTGTTCCGTCATACACCACATTAAAGAATAACTACACACTTCTATGGGATATGCCCAGTAATAAGGGTTATATTAATGTAGTTTCTGTGATGCAGAAATTTTTTGATCAGGCAATATCTGGTAACTGGAGTTATAATCCAGAACACTATCCAGATAATGAAGTTCCTGTTTCTCAAATGGCAAATGATCTTCTAACCACATACAAATACGGTTGGAAAACTTCTTACTATCAGAATACTTATGATAATAAGACTGATGAGGTCTTAGATGAAAAACAAAATAAACTTAACGAATTAATCGAAGAACTAAGCAACGCAGAGGAGGAAACTTGTGACAGCTGTTCAGTTTAAACTACCACAGAATACAGACATCAAAGGGATGACCGTATTTAATACGGAACAAGTAGATACAAAAAAACAACCAATGTTCTTTGGGAAACCATTGGGTGTTCAGAGATATGATTCGTATAAGTATCCTATTTTTGATAAACTAACTACACAACAACTAGGATATTTCTGGAGACCTGAAGAGGTTTCCTTGCAGAAAGATCGTGGTGATTATCAAACTCTTCGTCCAGAACAAAAACATATCTATACCTCTAATCTGAAGTATCAGATTATGCTTGATTCTGTTCAAGGTCGTGGTCCTGGTATGGCATTCTTACCATACTGTTCTTTACCTGAACTAGAAGCATGTATGACTGTTTGGGAATTTATGGAGATGATCCATAGTCGTTCTTATACTTACATTATTAAAAATGTTTATGCAGATCCTTCTGAGGTTTTTGATAAGATCGTTACTGATGATAGAATTCTAGATCGTGCAAAGAGTGTAACTTCAAGTTACGATGACTTTATCTCTCATGCTCAAGAGTATGGCAATGGTCCTCAATGGAAGCATAATTTAGATCATGTTCCAAACGCACAAGACGATCTCAGAGATGTTAAAAGAAAACTCTACAGAGCAGTTGCAAACGTTAATGTTCTTGAAGGTATTAGGTTTTACGTTAGTTTTGCTTGTTCTTTCGCCTTTGGTGAACTCAAACTTATGGAAGGTTCAGCAAAAATCGTCTCACTAATTGCAAGAGATGAAAATCAGCATCTTGCTATTACTCAAAACATTTTGAGCAAGTGGAAGAGAGGTGATGATCCTGAAATGCAACAGATCATGAAGGAAGAAGAAGAGTGGACCTATTCTTTGTTCAGGAATGCAGTGAATGAAGAAAAGAAATGGGCAGAATATCTCTTCAGAGACGGATCTATGATTGGTCTGAATGATAAACTACTCAAGAAATATGTTGAGTGGATTGCCAATCGTCGTCTAAAAGGAGTTGGTCTGAAACCCTTGTATGATGTTGCTGCATCTGCGAATCCACTTCCTTGGACACAGCACTGGATCTCCTCTAAGGGTCTCCAGGTGGCACCACAGGAGACTGAGGTTGAGTCCTATGTTGTCGGTGGTATCAAGCAAGATGTTAAGGCAGACACCTTCTCTGGATTCAAACTATGATGGAACAATGGGCAATTGCCCTGATGGCAGATACGACTGTAGAATTGTCTGATGAGGATCTTAGACTGCTTAGGTTTGGTCCTCAACCTTATCTTCCACATGAAGTCATAAGATATAACTTATTAAAACTTAAACATAAACATGATTGAGGGTTAACAACCCTCTCTTTTTTTATACTTTTGTAAAAAAGAAAAAAATGTATATGAAGATACACAAACTTCCCTATATAAAACGAACTGGAAGGCTTTAAAGATGTTCTGATTATAATAACTTTGTTATTTGAAACTAAAATTTAATTTGGAGTGTTATCGTGCATAACTTACTATCCAGGTCACAGTTTGATGAGTGGAGGCATTTAGAAGAAACAATCAATGAACTAGAGTCAGAAAACCAAAAAATTAACGATTACTACGAGTGTCTAATTGAATGTGATACTTTAAAACAAAATGAATGTAAGCGAATTTGTAGAATGCTACTAAATTAAAAATAAAAAACCCTTCGGGGTTTTTTTAATATCTAAATATGAAATGGTATTTCTTTTATTATGTTCACTATAAGCAATATTGAACCAAGGATTAGAAAAAAATTTTTAAAGTATATAAAAAGCAATTCAAATACTGTCAATAATTACGATAACATATCAGATACTTCATATTATGCTGGTAATCGTGATCAAAAATTAAATAAATTGTTTGAAATATATCTTGAACCAATTATTTACGAATATATTCGTGCTCCATTTGAAATGAATACCATTTGGTATCAAATTTATAATAAGAAGAGTGGATCTTTTCATGATTTTCACATTCACAAATCAAAAACCTGTCAGATTGCTGGAATATTTTATTTAAAATTAAGAGACAATAGTGTCACTACTGAATTTGTATGTGGGAAACGATGCGTTACACCGGATGTATCTGAAGGTGATATTGTTTTATTTGATTCTGGTCTTGAACATAGATCTCCTCCAAATAATAGTGATGATGATAAGATAATTGTGTCATTTAATTTGAATCTAAATATATGAAATATATTCAGTCCATTAATGAGTTATGAAAATCCTTGGACTCTATTGGAACGAAGTTTTGATAGTTGTGATGTTGGTGACTACTTTGGGTTTGTTTACCGTATTACCAATCTCACCAACCAACGACAGTACATTGGTAGAAAGTATTTTTGGTCGTTTAGAACGCCAAAGGGAAAGAAACGAAAAGTTAAACAGGAGAGTGACTGGAAACGGTATTACGGATCGTGTCCAGAACTAAAGGAAGATATTAAATTGGTTGGAAATAAGATGCTTTTCAAAAGAGAGATTCTTTCCTTACATGAAACAAAGGGAAAAACTAACTTTGAAGAAACAAGGCAGTTATTTTTAAATAATGTCCTTACAGAGTCTCTTAATGGACAACCAGCATATTATAATAGTAATATTTTAAGTCGTTATTTCAGGAAAGATTATTATGAAAACACTTGATGATATTTGGGCATACAGTTCACAACTAAATGAAAACTATACTGTTGAGGAACATGATGAAGATATTACTATTGTAAGAAATATTTTTAAATATCCAGATTTGGTATTGGATTTTCAAAAACTTTTAAGTGTTTGGGAATCTACTGGTAGTGGAAAACCGGGATTGATGTCATTAAAAATGCCATGGTGGACTCCAGTACATATTGCAGAGGAGATATTTGACTGGGGTTATGATGGTGAAAGATCTGAAAGTGAATATATCTACTTTTACACAGGAAATGTAGTAAAGTATAATAAAGATCCAAATAGTATTGTTTCAAATCAATGTCTACTACCACACAATGATGCTGAAGATAATGTAAATCCAGTGATTCTTGGGGTAGTAAATTTAAATCAAAGAAATGTTAGAACTGGATTTTGGAGTTTTAAGGGAGAAGTTTTTCTTGATGAAGAATTGACAAAAGAATATTATGATTATTCATCTGATATTACTAAAGAAACATTTAATAGCAGAATTAATGATGGTACTATAGACCATCTATTTGATCATGAATATGGATTTAATGATGCTATTTTCTATGATTCAAGAATACTTCATCAACCACATATAGATGAGTTTTATACAAGAGAGAATCCTAGAATAATGTATAGAGTATCTTTTACTCTTGAACCGGAGGAGCTTGACGAGGATGACGATTAGGGTTATACTATGAGGGTAAGAGAGAGTTCAATGGATTCCAAAGTTATCAGTTGCATACAACATAATATTGCATGGGCTGAGAAAAGAATTACCAAAGTAGATGATATGGAGGATGCAGTTGCTATTTCTGCAGAGTTCTATGAATGGTTAGAGGATGAAGAAATCGATCTTTTATATCTAAGTTAGTTGTGTTATAATTAACTTTATTGGTTCCGTAGCTCAGTGGATAGAGCATCGCACTTCTAATGCGTTGGTCGTAGGTTCAAATCCTACCGGAATCGTATGCGGGTGTAGTTTAGAGGTAAAACTTCTGCCTTCCAAGCAGATGTCACGGGTTCGATTCCCGTCACCCGCTTTTTTAGTATCAAAATGCATAAATAGGGCATAATGAAAGTAAGATTATGTTATCCGTTAGATGCAAACTTTGCAATATTGAATTGATTAGCACTAGTAAAATTCAGTGCTGTGGATGCTCAAATCAGATGATTCTTAGAGATGATAAGATTTCTGCTTTAGATTTAAATGAAGTAGTCATAACTAAATCTGAAGGTAGTATAAAAAATGACAACTCTTTGTCAAAAGCTGATCTAGAGTATCAGGAGAACCGAAGGAAAAGAAAGGTTCGTAAACTTAATTTTGAAATTAGGTAAAGTACAAAACTAGGAACTACTCATGCAAATGCATCCCGACGAATTTCAGAACTGGAAAACTATTAAAGAAACATTTGAAGAAAACGGTACAACAGATAACTTTTTTTACAAAAGAGCTTGTGCCATTGTAAGTGGACAACCAGATCCAATGAAAAATTTAAAAAATTTGGGTCATGGTGAAGAAGAATCAGAGAAAAGTTAGGAAATGATAACTGTAAGTAGTTTCGACATACAAACTACTTGAAATCTTGAATATAGTTGCTATATAATGAATAAATTGAACCGGAACAGGATGCCCCGAGCGCGTATGCGAAAAATTGATTTAGAAGCGAGAATTTATAAACTAAAAAATTCTTTATACAATGGACAACACGAAGATAAAAATGGGGACTGGCATGATGGTCATCACGAAGCATTAAACAAAGTTCTAGATATATTGAAAGAATATTCACTGTGATTGACATATTTTTTATGATGATATATAATATCACAAACGAGGTGTAGCGCAGTTTGGTAGCGCAGCTGTTTTGGGAACAGCAGGCCGCAGGTTCGAATCCTGTCACCTCGACCACTTGCAACATTTATTTTTAATTGATTAAAATGGATCCATCAAATAAGCATATTATTGCCGATTCTCAGATATTTTATGAGCAAGTAATTCCGAAAGAACTTGTCACTTTGATGATTGAGGAATTGCCTAAGCATCGAGATTCATATGCAACTGCATCTGTAGGAGATTGGGATGAAGGCAGGATTTCAATGGAGGAAAGAAATTCAAAAGTTTCTTGGATGTATGAGGATGACTGGTGCTCTTCTATTTTTTCTCACTATTTCAATATTGCAAACAAAGAACAATGGGAATATGAACTTGGATCTTTGGATGGAGTTCAAGTAACTAAATATATGCCAGGTGATCACTATACATGGCATTCTGACTATGGAACTGTAGAGGATAATCGTTATACTCGTAAACTAAGTGCCAGTCTTCTAGTTACTGATCCTTCAGAATTCAAGGGTGGTGATTTAGAGTTTATTGATTATCATAACAATCTTATTGTTGCACCTAAAACAATGGGATCAATGATTATCTTTGATTCTAGAATTCCACATCGTGTAACACCAGTTACTAGTGGGCAAAGAATTTCGTTGGTTACATGGATGCTAGGACCAAAATTGAGGTAATTAAATGATCGATGATAAGAGAAAATACATTTCATTTAGTCCATACTTTTCTGGACTAGCTAACATTATCATGTCTTATGAAATGTTTCTTGCTATTGCTCATATTACAGGAAGAACTGTAATTCTTCCTCCTGATTGCTGGATGTTATTTATTTGTGAATCCCAAAATAAAAAAGATTGGGTTGACTTCTGGCAAATATTTGATAAAAATGTTTTACTACAAAACTTTGATTGTGTTGAACATAGACAAGTCCCTGAGTTTCGTGGAAAGCATCAGTTAATGCAATCTAGGAACTCTTATACTGGAAAAATTGAAAAGATTAAACTGGATTTAAATAACTTTAGGTTTGAACCTACTGATCCAACCGAAGTAAATGGTCATGAAGTTCTTGTTAACAAAAATGATGGTAGTGAAGATTTAAAAAACTTTGCTCTTAGTAGAAAAATTATTGAACTTGATTGTAACGAGAAATTCTTACACTTTGAAAATAACTTATTTGGGCATTATTGGTATAGTGTATATCCAGGAGATGCTGATCAAAGGAATGAAATGAAGGATAGAGTTAATCGTGTGTTTAAATACCATGATAGATACTATCAATACTCTGATTTCGTTAGACAAGAAATTGGTCCATATAATGCTATACATGTTCGTAGAAATGACTTTCTAGATTCTAGACCAAATGAAATAGAATGTTTTGACGGACCAGAAAAATTATTAAAAGTTGTTGAGGATACTCCATTCTACGATCCTAGTCTACCGATATACATTGCTACTGATGAAGTTAGTACAGGATTTTTCAGAAACTTAAGAAAAAATCGTGAAATTTATTTCTTCAGAGATTTTAAATTTGATTATGGTGAAAATTTTGAACCAACCGAATTGGACATTGCAGTTTTGGATCAGGTAATTTGTGCCCAATCAGAAAATTTCTTTGGAACATATTTTTCAACATTTACCAAAAGAATCAATGTTATGAGAGGACTTGATGGTAGGCAAGCTGATGATTGGATGGGAATCAATCATATGCCAGAGGAACCTGATGAAGATATTAGTAGTGCTATTCCTTGGTCAGGAATGCCAGAAAATGAATGGCATTGGAATCAATCATCCCATTATCAGTGGATGAAAGAAATTGATGGTGAGTTGGTAAACGAATATGAGTGAAGACATACTACCTCCAATTTTTAATGATGTCCCCTTTAAAAAAGTAAAGATTCCTGACGACTTATATTCTCATCTTATGGATGAATATGATGTAATGGAATTTACTAAGGTTGATGACGATATTGAATGGGATCCTGTTGTAAACGAATATTGTAATGGTGGAATATCCGTTCGTGGATCAAATAGACCTTATACATTTAAGACAGATATAAGTGCTGAGTTATATAATCATTGTTATGAAAGTATTACCCCAATGATTGAAGACTGGTGTGGTCAAGATCTTGAGATGACTTGGGGATATGGAGTAAGAAATTATATTAGAAATTCAATTTTACATCTTCATAGGGATAGAGTTGAAACTCATATAATTAGTGTAATCATTTTTGTAGATCAAAAATCTAAAAAAAATTGGCCATTAGATTTTTGGGATCATGATCACAATCACCACAAAGTTTATTTTGAACCTGGTGAAATGCTATTTTATGAAAGTCTTTGTTTGCATGGTAGGATAGAACCATTTACTGGAAAGTATTATAGAAATATGTACTTTCATTGGATGCCAGAAGATTGGGATTATGAAGAATATGATCTTGAAGATTTAAAATGTGCATTTAGAAATCCAATAGAATTCAAAAATTACTATGATCGAGAAACAGTCAACGACAAAGAATCAAGAATCGTCCCAAGAACCAGATGAAGAAGTGGTACAAGAGGATGACACAGATGAGTACCTAGAGTGGTATCATACACATGATCAGGCATCCTGATCTCATCGGCAGGTTTAGCAATCTGGTGAATGCACCAAACTCATAATTTGGCTAAGGTGAGTTCGATCCTCACAACCTGCATTGGAGTTGACATTCGACTCCTTTTATCCTATACTCAATTTGTAATTTCATCAAATCAATGAATATCACGACAAAATTCAAGAAAGATATCAAAACTCTCCGTGCAGCTTCGGAAGGAGATTTTCTTCTTGATGTGAAGAACCCCAAACTGTTCAAAAAAGTTCGTCGTTACTATGAAAATGAAGGAGTCCAGTTCTCTGGAGAACCTCTTGACGATTATGACATGCTTATGGAATGTCTATATCAAGATTTGTCTGCCGTAGAAGTTGGTTGATAAATAATGAACATTATACTTGAAAGGTTTCCTTATAGGTATGTTGAATGTGGCACATTGGAAATCAATGGTATGCCAGACTATCGTATTCAAAAAGCAGATAGTTATACTAAGAGATATCGTGATATGTATCTCTTAGATAATCAGATGCAACTTTTGACTGCTATGGAAGATCTGGAGTATACTAAATGGCTTGATCCAGAACGTGTCCCTTGTTATATCAAAGATACATGTAGTAAGCAGTAATTTAAATATGTTTAATCTTGGCATTCATGGAGCTCATAATGCTTCAGTCGCAATTTCAGAGGATGAAGAAATTCTTGAAGTTGTAGAAATTGAAAGATTAATGGGAGTAAAAAATAGTGGACTATTCTTTTACGAATCTTTTTCTAATCCAGTAGAAGTACTTCGTCATGTAAAAAATTATTTCATGGAGAGGTATGGTGCAGAAAGGTATGAAACCATAGCAATCAACTGTATGCCAAACCCTGAAGAAATCGATGTAATCGATTTTGATGATATATTTGATTACGGTAATGTTGAACATGTACCTCATCATGAAGCACATGCGTCTAGTGCGTTCTATCAGTCTCCATATGAAAATGCACTAATAATTTCTTTTGATGGAGGTTCGGAAGAAAAGTTTTTTAACATATATTTGGCTGAAGACAGGAAAGAACCTTTAAAGAAATTATATGTTGGTGAGCGTGATTATGCAACATCCTATATGGCATGTGGTCATTATATTCCTTTCATAAGAAGAGAGCAAATTTATACTGGTAATTTGGTATATCCTGGTAAATTAATGGGATATGCTGCATATGGAGAACCAAGAGAAGAATATGTTGAGAAATTTAGAGAATTTTATCTAGCAAGAACTGAAGATGATGTGCAGAATGCTGCTAACGCATTTTGTAAATTATTTGGAGTTGGATACCGCAACATGTATCCAGGAAATCCCGATAATCCATTACATCACGAACTAGATGGTCCTGGATTCTTCAATGAAAAAGATGCTAGAGATGTTGCAGCATCGAATCAATTTGTATTTGAAGAATTATTTTATGATGAAATAAAACCATTCTTAGATACTTATCATGATTATCCTGTAATTTTAACAGGTGGATGTGCTTTAAATATTTTAAACAATACTAAAATTGCAGAATTGCGTGAAGGAGAAGTTTTTGTTCCACCAAATCCTAATGATTCTGGCATTGCTCTTGGATGTCTATTGAAGGTAGTAAAACCATATGAACAGGTAGATGCTACTTATCTTGGACCAGAAGTATGGGATAAGTACAAACTCCCACATTATCTTGGTAAATATCCAAAAGTTAAAAATTATGATCCATCAGAAATAGCACAGAAACTATTTGATGGACTAGTTTTTGGAGTTGTTCGTGATAGATCTGAACTTGGACCAAGAGCTCTTGGTAATCGTAGTTTAATTTGCTCAGCAGCACACCCTGCAGCAAAGCAGGTCATGAATCAAAAAATAAAAAATCGGGAAATGTATCGACCTTTGTCTCCCATTGTAAGACTAGAAGATGCTGAAAAATACTTTGAATGGGAATATGAATCTAGACATATGACATATTCCGTACCAGTTAGAGAAGAATATAGAGATATTCTTCATGCAATTACTCATGTTGATGGTACTGCTAGAATTCAAACTGTAACTGAAGATCAAAATGAATTCATTTATGAACTTCTATGTGCAATGTCTGATATACATAATTTTGCAGTGATACTTAATACATCCTTTAATACTGCAGGTAAACCAATTTTGAATACATATGAGGAAGCATTTGAGGTTCTTCATACTAAACCTATCAATGGTCTTATTATAGAAGACTATTATTTTCCTAGTAAAACCTGGAAGAATAGATCTCCATTCTATTATCATGATCCAGTTAAAAAACAGAAGAAATATAAAGTCACGGATGGACTATAACAGCACTGGTCGGGGCACTCCGTAAAATGGATATAGTTAATAAACCTTGGGGATCGTATAAAGACTTAGAAAGAAATTACTTTCGAGTTGTTAAAATTATAAAAATATCTCCTAATCAAAGATTCTCACTACAAAAACATTGTAAGAGAGAAGAGTTCTGGTATATTTTATCTGGAACTGGAACTATTACTTTGGGATCAGAAATGAAAAGTGTTATGCCAAAGGATAATTTTCATATTCCTATTGGACTTATACATAGACTTCAGGCTGGTGTTGATGGGGTTGAATTTCTTGAAATTCAGCAAGGTGAATGTGAAGAATCTGATATTATAAGAATTGAAGATGATTACAATAGAGTCACGGATGGACTATAACAGGACTGGTGGAGTCAATATGACCCTATTAGGTTTCTAATTTCCTAAAAGAATTAGTGGTGCGGATGGAGGAAACTCCCGTCTGGTTTCTAATTTCCAGTTAAAGAATTAGTGGCGTGCATGGCAAGACCCAGAGGGAACTTCTCCCTCTTTTTTTATGATAAATACGATATGACGTTCAATGAACAAACAATGGCAAGTAAAGGACAAGCAGCAAGGTCTGCAAGTGGTGCAGCAATGTCAAAATATGATGTTGAAGTTGAAGCAAGACTAAAAGCACTAGAAGAACAGGCACATGTACCTTGCACTAGTGGTGACGGTGCTGCTAAAGTAGAAGCATCTGATCTACCTTCACTACCTCCTAGAAAGACATCAAATCTCTTTGAAAGAGTAAAAGGTTTAGAAGATAGATTAGAAGCATTAATAGAAAAACTATCTTAATGTTTTATGCCAATTGAATTGAAGAGATTATTCTCTGTCCCTATTGTTAAATTCAAATTTACAAAGCATGATCAATACGATTTTCCATTCATCGAGAGGAGTGAAAGAATTCCTGATGGGTGGGAAATCTCTTTGAATACGAGTTTTCCTTTTACTGAGGAAGATGATCCTTATATTGATAAGGATGTTAATGATAGACTAAGAGAAGAATTGTTAGAGGATATTTCTAAAACTCTAATGCAACTTCAATTGCCCCATAATATTTTTATGGATCAATTTTGGTATAATGTATATCATGATAATCAAGGACAAGAACCTCATGACCATGCTTGTGGATCTGGAGCTGTAAATTGTTACTGGTGTGGAATTTATTATCATAAAGGAGCTTCGTCAACACTTTTTCATGCACCACATAGGTATATGAAAACTACAGTACCTTCAGACATGGGACCTCTGATGGAATCTTTTTATACAGATTTACACGCCATGGATGTAGATGATGGTGATGTTATCTTATTCCCAAGTTATTTGGTTCATGAAGTTAGATCAGATCCGACAAGAACTGATATGAGACTAACTTTTTCTTTTAATATTATGGAGGATATTGACTAATGCAAGCAACAGCAGTATAATTGTAGATAATATGACTAAAAAAATGAAGACAGCATTGATTACGGGTATAACCGGTCAAGATGGTTCGTATCTTGCCGAGTTACTGCTTGAAAAAGGATACATGGTCTATGGTATTGTTCGTAGAGCATCAATGATTAATACCCATAGAATTGATCATATTTTTGATCATGAAAGGGTAAAACTATATTATGGGGATCTAACTGATTCTGGAAACATCATACATGTTCTTCAGAAAACAAAACCAGATGAGATCTATAATCTTGCTGCACAGAGTCATGTAAAGGTTTCTTTTGAGATGCCTGAGTATACTGGTAATGTGGACGGCCTTGGAACACTTCGTATCCTTGAGGCAGTTCGTATTCTTGGTATGGAAAAAACTTGCCGTATCTATCAAGCATCAACATCTGAGATGTATGGACTAGTTCAAGAGACTCCTCAGTCGGAGACTACACCTTTTTATCCACGATCACCTTACGGTTGTGCAAAGGTCTATGCTTATTGGTTGACTAAAAATTATCGTGAGTCCTACGGGATGTATGCTTGTACAGGCATTCTATTCAATCATGAATCACCTCGTCGTGGTGAAACTTTTGTAACTCGTAAGATTTGTAGAGGTCTGTCCCGCATTTCCGTAGGAGAACAAAAAGTTTTATATCTTGGAAATCTAGATGCAAAACGAGATTGGGGACATGCTAAAGATTATGTCAAAGCAATGTGGTTGATGCTACAGCAAGATAAACCTGATGATTTTGTAATTGCAACTGGTGAACAATATTCAGTTCGTGAATTTGTTGAAAAAGTTGCTCCTTACTTTGGATTTACTATTGAATGGGTTGGTAAGGGTGATGATGAAATTGGTATGGATAAGCATACTAAAAAAACCATCATCTCAGTAAATCCTAAATATTACCGTCCGGCAGAAGTTGAAACTCTTCTTGGTGATCCTACCAAGGCAAAGACTGAACTTGGTTGGGAACCCGAAATTTCTTTTGACGAACTTATTGAGGACATGGTGTTATATGGACAGTAATTCTAAAATCTATGTTGCTGGTCACAATGGTCTTGTTGGATCAGCAATTGTGCGTAAATTAAAAGACGAAGGATATAATAATCTAGTTCTTATTCCTAGTAGTGAATGTGATCTTCGTGATAGGGAAGCAGTAGAAAATCTATTCTCTATTCATAAACCTGAGTATGTTATTTTAGCAGCAGCAAAAGTTGGGGGTATCCTCGGCAATAAAAACTATAAAGGTGAAATGATCTTTGACAATCTGATGATTCAGAACAATGTCATTGATACTGCGTATTGTTCCGGTGTAAAGAAACTTTTATTTCTAGGTTCATCTTGCATTTATCCAAAGTATTGTGACCTTCCAATTAAAGAAAAGTATCTTCTCTGTGGGTCATTAGAACCAACAAATGATTCTTATGCAATTGCAAAGATTGCTGGTATTAAGATGTGTCAGTCTTATCATGAGCAGTATGGTTTTAATGCTATTGCTGCTATGCCTTGCAATCTATATGGAATCAATGATAATTTCCATCCAGAGAAATCGCATGTTCTTCCCGGTTTGATTCGTAGATTTGACGAAGCAAAGACTCAATTACTTCCTACTGTTACCTGTTGGGGTGATGGTTCTCCACTTCGTGAGTTCTTGTATGTGGATGATCTAGCAGATGCTTGTGTTTATCTAATGAACAACTATGATAACCCTCAAGAAATTGTTAATGTTGGAGTTGGTGAAGAGATCTCTATCCGAGAACTTGCTGAGATGATTGCTGAAGTTGTTGGATATGAAGGTCATATAATGTGGGATACTGATAAACCTAACGGAACGATGCGGAAGGTTATGGATGTGTCTAGAATTAGAGCAACAGGATGGAATCCTAAGGTAAAACTTCGTGAAGGGATTCAAAAAACATATGAATGGTACAAAAATCAAGAAACAGTGAGATCATGAAATCAGCATTAGTATGTGGAGCAGGTGGCTTCATCGGAAGTCACATGGTTCGTCGCCTTAAAAAAGAAGGGTATTGGGTTCGTGGAGTTGATCTGAAGTATCCAGAGTTTTCAGAAACCGAAGCAGATGAATTTATCATTGGTGATTTGACTGATGATGGAATAGCATTGAATGTCTGTAACCGTTCCTTTGACGAGATCTATCAGTTTGCTGCTGATATGGGAGGTGCAGGGTATCTCTTTACCGGTGAAAATGATGCAAATATTATGCACAACTCTGTTCAGATTAATCTGAATATTCTAAGAGCAGCAACAATTACTTCACTCGATACTACTAAAGTTTTTTATTCATCTTCTGCCTGTGTTTATTCTGAGTTGAATCAAGAGGATGTAGATGATATTGATACTTCAGAAGCAAGTGTATATCCTGCACAACCAGATTCTGAATATGGGTGGGAAAAACTTTTTAGTGAAAGGTTGTACTTTGCATTTGCTAGACAATATGGTCTAGATGTAAAGGTTGGTCGTTATCATAATGTATTTGGACCTGAAGGAACCTGGACTGGTGGTAAGGAAAAAGTACCTGCTGCTATGTGTCGCAAGGTTGCTGAGGTTCCTGATGTTGGTGGACACGTTGAAGTGTGGGGTGATGGTGAACAAACTAGGTCATTCTTATTCATTGATGAAGCAATTGAAGCAACTTGGAGACTGATGCAATCTGATTGGAGTGGTCCGGTAAATATTGGATCAGAAGAAATGGTATCTATTAACGAACTTGTAGATATTGTTTCTGATGTAGCAGGTAAACCTGTTAAACGGGTGCATAAGATTAATGCTAATTGTATTGGTGTTAAAGCTAGAAATTCAAATAATGATTTAATTCGTAAAATGTTGGAGTGGGATTATAGTTTGCCTTTGAGGGAAGGTATTGCAATTACTTACGAATGGATTAAAAAACAATCTAATGGTAATGACTGATGTTTCTGGTAGGAACTTCTGATTCTTTACTTTATGTAAGGGAAGATGGTGTAATTACACCTATTGATAGTGGAAAGGGATCTTATACTGGGATAGAAAAGTTTTTTGGTAGGTATTATGTTTCTACTAACAACGATAGAACTGAGTATAAAAGTGATATTTTAGTTCTTGATAAAAAACTTAGATTAGATTCTATTGAAGAACCTAGTGATTTTGCAATTGAAAAAATTACTGACTTAAGTTTTTGGAAAGGGGAATTAATTTGTTCTGCTGAAGATCGACTAATATTATTCAATGGTGAGCACTGGAAAGAATGGACACCAATAAAACAAAAATTTAAATCTACTTGTATTTACAATAATCAACTTCATATATTAACAGGTTCTGATATGATTCTTGTATATGATGATATTGGATCATCACTTGTCCATCATATGCATTACAATGTTGGATCAATGTGCTATAATCTAATGGAATATGATGATGAGATTTACACATTATCTACTCAAGATGGAACTGTTCGCAATCTAAATGAATTTGAAAAAAATCTTGGTGAGAGAAATCTCAAAGGACTAACTTTTTCAAATGATAACTTTTGGGTTGGAAGTTCTAGAGGAGTTATTATTCAATATGATTTTGATTGGAATAAAGTAAAAGAAATTGAACTTGATTCCGGTGAAGTACATTGTATTACAACAATCGGTGCAAAAGCATCTAATCCACAACTACGAATGATATCATGAAAATTTATATCTGGGGACATAAACTACACGAACATACTCATAGTTACATCCATAGTTCATATTACAAAGCATTTAAGTATCTTGGACATGAAGTTTATTGGATTGATTCTAGAGATAATCTAAAGCAATATGATTTTAAGGGTTCAGTTTTCTTTACTGAGGATTCTGTAAAAGAGGGTATGCCTATCCGTAAGGATTGTAAATACATCACTCATCATATTGATACTAAGTATCTTACTGATGCTGGAGTCCCATTTGATAATGTTTTAAAACTAGGAAACTATCTTCCTAGGTATGAAAAACACGAAAAGATTGAGCACTTAGCATATTGGGATGAAAAAATTCGTTGTTTATATCAAACATGGGGGACAGATTTACTTCCTCATGAAATTGATGAGAATAATCCTGCTAAATTTAGTAATTCTAATAAAGAATTAAATTATATTGGAATGCTTTATGAGCAAGGTCCATGGTGGGCTCAAGCAATTGCAAATATTTTGGATAGAGAAGGTGATGTTAAATTTCAAGTCTTCACACAAAATGCATCATTTGAAGAGAATAGACTATTAATTAGATCATCATTCATATGTCCTGATTTTCGTAGTGATTGGCACTTGCAATGTGGATATATTCCATGTAGAATATTTAAAAATATAAGTTATGGTAGAATTACTGGAACAAATTCACCATTTGTAAAACGAGCATTTTGTGATTATGTTGCTTTCGGTGGAACACCAGAAACTTTATACGAAAATCTCTTGACTGCAGACTCTGAGGAACAAATTAATATCAGAGAAGCAATGTTGTTTGTAAAAGAGAATCATACATTTATTAACAGAGTTAACACTATCTTAAAGTTCTTATGATCGGTTTCAATCATCTAGGTCTCAACGGCAGACTTGGCAATCAAATGTTTCAATATTCTGCACTTCGTGGTATTGCAGCAATTCATGGGTATGACTTCTGTATCCCTCATTCAGATTTTCAGAATGAGTGGAAAGATCATCAATTATTTGAGACATTTGCTATGTCCAATAATAAAAATCGTGGATATCAACTTCAACCTCTTTATTATTCAGAAAAACAATTTCATTATGATCAGGAATATGTAGATAACTGTCCTGATCAAATTTGTTTACACGGTTATTTTCAAACGGAAAAATACTTTGAGCATATTGCTGATAGTATTAGGGAAGATTTTACTTTCCATGATGGGATTCAGGAGACATGTACTTCTTTTATTGAACAAGTGGAGAATCCTATTGCACTACATGTTCGCAGAACTGATTACATAGAAAAGGCTAAAGATCATCCACCATGTAGTCTTGAATATTATCAAGAAGCACTGTCTAAGTTTGATGATGATCGTAATGTAATTGTATTCTCTGATGATCCTAAATGGTGTAAAGAGCAAGAACTATTTAAACCTGATCGATTTATGATTGCCGAAGGGAATGATAATCGTTATGATTTATGTTTAATGTCTTTATGTGATGATTTTATCATTGCTAACTCATCTTTCTCATGGTGGGGTGCTTGGTTAGCTAATTGTGGAACTGTAATTGCACCTAATCGTTGGTTTGGTGAGGGATATACTGCAAAGAATAATACCTGTGATGTTGTTCCTAGCAGTTGGATAAAACTATGATTGACTTATCAATTGCTATTCCCACTTATGAAATGAGTGGTGTAGGTCCAAATTATCTTAGAGAATTATTTGCAAGTATTGCAAAGCAAACATTTAAAAACTTTGAGGTTTGTATCTCAGATCATTCTAAAGATGACTCTACTTTAGAAGTATGTGAAGAGTATTCTCAAGACTTTACTATTCAATATTTCAAGAATGAAGAAGATCGTGGTAATGGACCAGCAAACACAAACTCAGCAATTGAAATGTGTTC
>Ga0163109_10001596_pt1 | contig 17909 bp, 24 predicted proteins | sample CRUFie1St13metaG_FD_108704 | JGI IMG/M metagenome (GOLD analysis project Ga0163109, IMG submission 108704) | Marine microbial communities from the Costa Rica Dome - CRUD Field 142mm St13 metaG | ecosystem: Environmental > Aquatic > Marine > Oceanic > Photic zone | place: Costa Rica: the Eastern... | reverse complement strand
TTCAGAGGAGGGTGACCATCTGGATGTCCATTATAAACTGCTTTTCTCAAACTGAATAGAAGCAGTCTAGCAGCAACGAATTGATAGTTGGGTGCGTCCAGATCAATAAGGTCATTTGCAGACCTGATAAGAATTTCTTGAATATCAGAGGTCTTGATGCCATCAAACAATTGCAGGTTGGCATTCATTTCCACCTGACTCTCAGAGACGCCTGCAAGACCGTTGCAAGCGAGTTCTACCATTCTATGAATCTTATCTAAATCGAGAGGTGTTTTCTCACCATCCCTTTTAATAACAAAGATTTCTTTGGGTGTCATACCTTTTTCCATTCAGTTAGTTTAACGTGTGCTTCTAAACCGTCATAGGTGTTAAATTCTACCAGAGATTGAACATCATGTCCAGCGAGGAACATATCATTTATATCTTTCTCTTGTAGATTGTGTGGCCAAATTACGACCTCATATCCTTTGTCAATCGCTTTTTTCATGCGGTTGACAATCTCAGAGTTTCTCTTTTCATTATCAAATACAAAGACAACTTCTTTACCATCCAGCAAGTTCCAATCAATATCGGCACCTGCCATGGCAATCGCGTTATCTATGTATAGACTATCGAAGGGTCCTTCTGTGATGTATACAGTCTTTTTAAAATCTACCCTGTCAAGTCCAAATACCTTCGATCTGTTCTCATCCAACATAACAGTGATGTAACGCATCTTGTCATGCGGATCTAGAGACCTCCCTTGGAATCCAAACCATTCGCCATTGCTGTCAATGAAAGGAATAATAATTCTGGGGTGATCCTTTTTGACATTCTCAAACGTAGGTTTCTGGGTGTTGACCCATGTGCAAAAGTTATCGACGTAATACAGATCCTTGAAGTTTACTTTGGGAATCTGACGACCGAGGATATATCCTAGTGCAGGGTGTGGAATATTTAGTTCTGAAATAGATTGTAGTTTACCTTTTTTCTTGAACTTCGGTTTAAGAAAATCGGTCATTTTTGGTTTAGGAACAAACGATCCTTTGCCTGTACTTCCATTCTTATATCTCTCCATGATGTATTCATCATAAAGGTCAGGAGCATTGTCCTTCAAGAAGTTTGGAAGCGTTCTACCGACACCACAATTATGGCACTTGTATACCATATCCGTTTTCATACGGAAGAAGTATCCTCGTGCCTTATTCTTGTGCTTCTGTGAGTCACCACAATAAGGGCATCGGAAATTATAGAGATCCTCTTTCTTTCTGGCGAACTTGTCCAGACGACCAGAAAGAAGATTCACATAATGTACATCAACAAAATTAGACAATTCTATGGATCCCACTGGAATCCATCATACTAGTATTTTGTCCACCTGTCAACTGTCTCATGATTTGCTGACCTGGTGCTGATAATAAAAAAGATATTACAGTGAGACCGCCAAATATGGTCCACATCTTCTTCTCCATAACTCTGAGTCTTTCATCAATCTTACGGATGTCTCTCTCACATCCTTTCTTGATTGCGTCAGTCTCTCGTGTGATGTCATCATGTATTCTATCAATCTTTTCAAACAAGACCTCATCAACTTTGTCTTGCTTATCCAACTTCTCATTATGAACCGCGAGCAGTTGCCCCATCTTTACAGAGTTTTCCTGTAAGGAGTCTACTACCCTTTCTAATCTTTCTAATATTGCTGAGTTAATATCAGACATTACCTAGTAGCGTCCATTTCAGCACCCGCCCGTGCTTGTTTCTTGAGTTGTTGTGTCTTTGCTTGTAATTGCTTTTGAAGTTCTTGCTTCTTAAGCATGATCTTTTTCTTTTCCATGTTGATCTTCATGTTTGCTTGCTGTTGCTTTACTTGTGCCTCAGCTTGCTCTGATACGTTACGCATATGCTTCATCCTTTTGTCCATGAAAAATTTACCAGCACTACCAGGTAAAATTCTTTCTATGTTAATATCCTTTCTATGAGAAGGCATGATCACCATACGAAGTTTACGCTGCAGTTCAGCAGGTGAGTTAGCATAGATTACTGTCTCACCAACTTCAGGAATATTTACTTTATATTGAAACAACCTTGATGGTGTTGTAGGATTCTCTCTTGATTCTCCTAACTTATTGCCAGGTGCCACGAGTTTCTTTGCGTCCTTCTTTTTAATTTTGCCGCGAAACTTCATGACAGGATCATAACCCGCGTTCGGACCTGTGGCGTCTGCACTACCACTAAATCCACCTGTCCCAGCAGTCATTACGGTCATAGCTTTGAAAGTTCTTCTTGAATATCAGGATCTTCCTCTAGTTCTGGAAGCATCCCTACAGGATATTTATTAAGGTAACCCAATACAGTCTTCAAAATACACCAATATTCTCTTTCTAACTTGAAAAAGAGGAGGGGTGTAGCAGCTTCACCAAAAACATTATACAGAATTATAAGGTGATTTATAATCAAGTGCGTTCTTAACGCTTGTCCTCGCACATAACGCTTCAAGAGTCTTTTCAGATACTTGAAGCGTTTCATGTCTTCATCGAAGTCATCGCGTGTTACGCAATGAGGATTTTCATAATGCTTTATGGCGAAGAGAATGTAGTTTCCTTCATTCAATTCGTCAAATTTCATTTAATTAACTTGCAGTAAAGGTTTTAGTAGAACCAGATCCACCAGCACCTACTACATCTCCAGTTGCGAATGCCTTATCAGATGTTGCACCACCTGTTGAGTCAACGATAGTTCCAGAGATTGTTTGTGCTTGGATAGCATGTGCTTTACCAGTTGCAGCAGCAGTGAATGTAAACTCAACACGGTTTACACCAGTCTGTGCAGCAGCAGTAGCAGTGATGTTGGCACTATCAGTTGTATTTCTAACAACTAAGGTTGCGCCATTAGTGACATCAACCTGTTCGTTGTAGATAACAACAACAGTTCCTGTTGCACCACCAGCATAACCTGTCTCCTCAAAGAAGACTGCGGTGATATCTGCTTCAGCAAGAGTGTTTGTACCACGACCACCAGCACCGACAAGTCCGTCAACTGCTACGAGAACTTCATCCCAGAATGCAGTTTTTGCGGCATTCTTGTAGTGACGTAATACCCATCCTTCGCTTGTCGCAAAGATATTTTGAGGGTCTACTGCACCACCTCGTACAGCCCACTTGGGTTTAGATTCGTCAGCGTCAGTTACACCGTAAAGTGCCATGGTAATGCTCCTAAATTCCTATTGTTTTGTTATAGTTATTTATAAAAATAGGGGTCTCTGAGACCCCTCTAGAATCGTCTCAGATCACTCTTCACGAGTAACCAATGCCTTCTTAACTGACTCTAGTAGAGCGTCATCGGCGGTCGTCTTAGTGAGCTTTACTGCCTTTTCTAAGACTAAGATGCAGATGTCAATAAGTTTTTCACCGAGTTCTGCATCGTCGGGAATCTTAGCAACTGCATCACTTACAATCTTTTTCGCAAACGGAAGAAGAAAAGATACTAACATGATTTTATACCAAAATAGGGTCTATCCTATATAGGCTCAATCGTAAGTTTTCTTACCACCCTTCATGTAACCAGAACCCTTCTTGTCGTAGAAACGAACACCTTTCTTTCTGGTATCAGTGTAGAGTTTTTCCTTTGCTTTCTCTCCTTTCGCCATGACTTCTTTGTAACGCTTGCCGTATTTCATGCGAGCGTCACGTTCTTTATGTTCTTTTTCTTTCTTCAGATGAGCGAGTTCTTCGTTCATGTTCCTAAACCGCGTCCTTTATCGTAGTTGTCTTTACCACCATAACGAGCCATAGTTTCTCTATAAGATTTACTATCTTTGAAACCACGTTTCTTAGCATCAGCGGCAGTTTGTTTTTTCTCATCTGCTGCTTTCTTGTACTTACCAGTGCCACGAGTATCTTTTGCACCCCTGACTTTCTTCTGCTGTCTACTACCACTTGTATTCATGATAGCACCTTTACCATATTGTTTGGTAATCGATGCCCTCACAATATCTAATGCAGATGGTTTGTCAGACTTAGACTTTGGTGCAGGTTTCTTAGTTCCACCTACATCATATCCTTTCTCTTTCTTAAGACGAGTTGCCTCAGGGACATACTCATCAGTGAAAGTTACAGGAGATGAAACTGTTCCTTTACCCTTTACATATCTCGTAGTTCTAGGATTCTTGGGATCATCACTTTTGAAGTCCTTGTGAATCTTAGAATACTCTTTACGAGACATCTTGATCGACTCTTCATTATATTGATTGAAGGTCAAGAGTTTCGTCGCAGAATCGCTTTCTTGATTGCTTTCTTCTGTGACTTTTTCTTGACTGACATAGGCGGTTTCCTCCGTAGAAATTTCTGGTTCATCCTGTAGTTCTTCCTTTCGGCGTTTAGTATCACACTTTTTACAATCACAGTCTTCACCATGATTCTTTTTCAAACCATCAGGAGCCTCCATCACCTGATCCTTTTTAGGATTTATAATGACTTTGGTCTTCTTCTCTTGTAATTGTGAAAATGATAACATCACTTCATCCCCTTCTTAGCTCTCATTGCTTTTGTCTTAGCGATGATACGATCTCTTGCTTCTGATGCTGCCTTGTTAGGACCATCATATGCCATCGCACCCTTTGCAGTTCTAGGTGGTTTCTTTGTTCCATCATCAAATTGAGGATGACCATCAAGTTTCATGCCACGCTTTTTCTCAAGTGCCGCCTTTCTCTTTTTGGTTCCCTCAGGACCATCATCAAATCTCATTTCATCAACCTGCTCAACCTCTTCTTTCTTCAGATTTGCCTTGCGATACATAAGATCTGCTTTGGTGCCTCTGTCCATCTTACCTTGGGACTTGGGTTTTGTCTTGCCACCTACGTCAGGTTGCATACCAGGATTTGCTGCCTTGACTCTGCGACCATGAGTGTATTCAGCACCAGATCTCTTGTCATCACCAGAGATCATCTTACCACCTTGAGAGCGGGAAGCAGCATACTCTTTGTCAGACTGACCGTGCTTACCCTTGTAACGCTCTTCGATAACGTTCTCGATTTCTTGAATGCTGAACAGACCAGACTCATAGAGATGAGCAATATGATCATACTCTTCACCCATACGACGAGCAAGTTTATCGCTGCCTTTGGATACTACACGAGATGTTTTACCAACTGCTTTCTTCAGACCACGCTTAATAGCACCACCGATTCTCCTGAGTAGACCAGGTTTCTTAGCACCGCCAGAAGAACTACCTCCATCGCTGCTAGAAGATTCCCCGCCACCACCAGAGGATGAACTACTGCTAGAAGTACCTCTGGTTTTCGCTAACAGTGAATCTAACTTACCACCTGTACCGTCATCATCGGAAGACTTAGGTGCTTCTTTCTTAGGTGCATCCTTCTTAGCGAGTTCTGCACGTTTTGCCTTGATACGATTTGCTTGGAATGTTCCAACTGCCTTACCAGCATTTGCTGATACAGACTTACCTGCGGACTTAATACCTTTCTTAGCAGCAGAACCAACTTCCTTGGCACCCTGCTTGATAGCACCTGCTGCCTTCTTAGCAGCACCCTTCATACGCTCCATGCGTGAAGGACCTGATGCCTTTGCTGCTGCCTTTGAAGATTTAACAGCAGAGTCGTAATACTTGTCGCTTACCTCAGTGATAACTTCAACACTTTCAAGGTGCTCACAGATATCAAGAAGGTCTTCTTCGTCTTCAGCAATTTCTCCAATTGCTTCGATCATGAAGTCAACCAGTTCTTCATCGGTTGCTTCATCAATTTCTACCATGTCTACAATCTCTTCTTCGCTGAAGAAGAATGCTTCCTTAATAGGATGGGGAATGGTGTTCCCGTTCTCATCTTTCTGATGATGTTCTTTCATGTGATCAGCAGCTTTATACCGCTTATCACCTGCTTTAAATTTCTGATAAGCAGGAGTGTTTGCTTTCTTATCAGCATTGGTGATAGTCATACGCTTGTCTTCTGCCTTCTTAGGTGCAGCACTGCCGCCACCATAGACTGCTTCATCGACCGCATCGACCTCTTCTTTCTTCATCGCTGAAGCGATGGTTTTACGACGGTTCTTTAAGTAAGAATCTGTCTTATCGGTTTTACCGTCATTATTGATATCAGAATCTTCCTGACCAACGGGGTCAAGTTTCTTCTTTTCATAAACCTGTCTGAGCGCATCAGACATATCAGGTAATTCGTTTAAATTCATCTTACTTAGTAACCTTGTCCTTTTTATTTATCTTGCGAATAAACTCACCAGGAGTAAGTTTACGCATATAGTTTGCTAGTTTATCAGTACCCATTTCACCAGCAGGGGTAAAATTAAAATACTTGATTTCATTTTTTTCTACGAGATCTTTTAACCAAGTCCTGAAAATATTATCAGACTCATCAATACTGATGACGTAATTGCTACCGCAACTAACAACCTTACTAATGATCCCTGTGTTAAGGTTTTCAACGAAAGTTCCCTCTTTAAATAATTCACCATCAAAGTATGCCTCCCTTAGACCCTGAGGATCTAACTTAGGAGCAATCTCATACAGATAGTATGATGCTTCTGCAAAGTCTTCATACTCTTCTTGAACCTGCATAGACTGGCGAAGAGTTAAGAACATTGCTTCTCTATCTTTTTTAGAAAGTGATTTGGTGATACCTTTATCAAAGGTATCGAAGTCACCTTCTACTGCTGCTTTACGAAGTTTGGATGCAGACATACCTTCTACACCCTCAGCATCAGGGTCACGTCCACCTGCAGATGTTACTTTGATTTCATCAAAGGTGTATAGATCCCCATTGTATTTCGTTGCGAGACTATTGAACTCGCTAACCCTGTCGCCTCCCACCACAATATTAACTGAACTATACCCGTCAGCATCGAGGGCAGTGAGAACATCAAAAATGGTACGCATGTCATCATTATCAACAATCGCATTGGCATGATCTGGATACGATAACCGCATAAATTTAATCTTAGTCCCCGCGTCGAGGGGGTTCTTCTTAGGATCCTCCGACCTTGAGGGGTATATTCTATACGCTCCTCCACTTGCTTTAGCTTCCCTTGCTACTTTTGCAAGAAGTTTCTCGTGCCCAACAGTAGGTGGATTAAATCTTCCAAATGTAATAGATATTGCGCCTTGATCGACCTGACCCTCGCCATTTGCAGTCTCTTCTCCTCCTGCGGATTGTTGGGGTCCTGGATCATTATCAGATGTAATAGGTACTAGTTTTCCATCCTTAGACATATGGGTGACGTTACCTCTCGGATCTGCATAACGTCCGTAACCTATATGCTTAAGTTTTAATTTCTCTGCAGATTTCGCTGCGAAAGATCTTTCGGCTTCAGTTAGGAAAGCACTAAATTTTTTCATTCGTCCAATTTTTATCTAGATTGAAGTTTGCTTTACTAAAAGTCAGTCTGTCTACAATTTTGTAGGGTTTGTCAGAAACAGAAACGAACCCCTCGTGTTGAGTTTGTTCGCCCTTGATATAACACTTCACAGAACCATCGACAATAATGTTATCAAGCAATCGTTGTTTCAACTGGAAGATCATGTGCCACACTTTGAATGTAGTCACGTTAACCTCTTCCTTATATTTAGCAGGTAACGTAGTGTACAATAGTTCAGGGGTCATCTTCCATCCATTACGGATGAATTGATTGATATGCTTACAAATATGTGGACGTGCTTTGGCACTAGGAATCTTGCATCTCGTTAGTCGAGAAGCAAAACTGATCATGTTGAAGAGAGGAGTTCTAGAGACACGAGCGTTAGCATGTGTCTTGTCTAGAAACATAGCACCAAGCGCAGAGACCAAGCGAGTCCCAATGCGAGCATCAGCATACGGAGATACTTCTGTGTAAGAAGTATGTGGAGCAATGATAACGTTATGACAAGTCTTGGAAGCGAACCGATACTCAAGAGTATTAGGACGATAAACAGAACCACCGCCGACGCCAATGAAGTCCCCTTGGACAATTCCATCGATATGAGGAATATTACGCAAGCATAAGCGAAGAATGTCCGCAACGTTGCCGCTGTAATATTGGTCAATATCTTCCTGAGTATAACAGATCTTGACCTTGACTTTATTGAAAACGGATTTGGTTCCGACGAAGAATTTGCCATTTGCAGGGTTAGTACCGAACACAATAGCAGGAGCACCGTCCCACTTGACGGACAGTTCTGGTTTGTTTAGGGCAGACCATACTGCAGTCAACGCTTCCTTGCGACCAGTGAAGATGAGATCCTCAAGGTGCTCTAGGTGTTTGTTGGGCAAGATGTCCTCTGTGTCTATACCATTATTATAGCACGTCAGAGTCGATTCGGACATAGGAGTGGACAGTTTGTAAGGTGTCAGTAGATCTTCAGGAAGGGTCCGTTAGAATCTCCGAACTCTTTCTTAGCACCATAGTATAAAGCAGTACACCATGCTGCTGTCTTCTTTTTATTATAAATTTGCATCCAAATATGTGCCCATTCCATAGCAATTAGTTTAGAAGAGAATCTACCAGCAGAACTTCTATCTGCCTTTTCAGTTTCATATTGAATAGCATAATCTAAAACTGCTTCAATACCTTCAGCAATCTTTTGATTGTTTTCATAAACAGCAACTTCCCCAAAATCAATCATTGAGAATGTACTTAACTTCTTATACAGTTTAATCCAATACTGTCTCTCCATATCTGTCCATTTACCAACAGGAGGAATGTGTCTATGCTTTGCTGCAGAAGTTGGACGACTTAATCCCATATCACCTAGGAATTTGTCTAGGGCAACACTAGAAACTTTACCAAGTTTTGCACCAGCATCTTTACCTTTAGGTGTGAGGTCTGTTTGTACTAAGTTCCTTTCTTTTGAATACTGAAAGTTTCTAGATTGTCCATGAATTTTACCACCCTTGGTAGTCTCCATATCAAATCCAAGTTCACCTGTATCAAATAGATATTGTTTCTTCTTTCCTAGAGTTAGATTACACTTCAAAGAATTTTTGACCATATCAACTTTGGTTGGTGTACCTACTGCCTGTCCAGCATTTGCAACTTCTGCATTAGCAGTTTTTTTCTTTGCTGCAATTGCCTTGAGTGATACTCCTATTAGAACTTTATCTCTTAGTGCCTCTCTCATATATGAATTGAGTAGAGTAAGTTTAGCGTCCTTACTCATTCCATCAATATTAGTAATTTCTTTTATAGTTCCTTCTACAACTCTTCTCATACTTTTTTTAACCATCACAATGTCCATGGGATTCCAACGATCCTTTACAGACACACCGCATTCTTTCTTTGCGATGTCTTCAATGTATGGCATAATACCGCTGTCTCTGGAATATTCATATCCTTTGGAAGATCCCAGAAACTTTTTTAATGCTGCGGTTTGTTTTTTATATGTTGATCTCCACTCGGCACCAAACCCATCATAGATCTTTTTCATTTCCTGATCCGTAGGTTCTTTATTCTTCTCGATTACTGACTCAAAAAAGAATCTAGAACCGTTTTCCTGTTTGGCAGTTTCTTTAGCGTTTGTTGCCATCTTTACTGAAGACCTTTATTATTATTTATTCCTTGTAGTCGATACAGAGACGCTTCCATTCTTCGCCTCTTGAATTGACCACGGTCATGGATGATGATGTTCCATTCAACAGATCACAAATTTTCTCAAGATAGATCTGGAGTTGAATTTCTTTGTCTCTTTCGTTCATGGGAATGTAATGTAGTTGAGGTTTAATACTATACGATTTGCTGCATCTGTGCAAGCATGTCCAACGTGTTTAATTTGAGATGGAAACACAACCAAAGTATTTTCTTGACTGTATATCACATCATTTACATCTTCAAACTTTGTGTAACCATTATTGGTATTCACATAGTATATTGCAGTTTCACAAGCTACAGGGAAGTCAGCATGATAATCACCCAACTGAACATTTGTAGATTGTCTTGGGTTTAAATTTGCCTTTGCCCTGTAGAGAACTCCATAAAGATTCTCGTCAGGACCCTTGCCCATGAGTTTAGTTAGGATAGGTTCCAATGCAGGATAACCATCACTTGTGCTACCACGATTATGACAGAAAAAGGTATGGGTGAACTGTCCTAAGTCCAACTGTGACTGATAAGTTATAGACGGATTCCAAAACCAAGGGAAGATATCTCCTCCCACAAAGTCTTGAAATGTCTTGAACTCATCCTCTGGTAGAAAGTTCTCGAATACCTTAATCAAAGGTCGCCTTCCTTCCTGTTTTCAGAATAGTAAACATCAAATGTACCATCAGGATAACGAGATGAGAGTTTCTCTACATTCATTTGCAGGATCTCATGGAAACCAATGTCAAGACCAATACATGCTTGTGCAACATACCACATGATGTCACCAAGTTCACGTTTCATATGGTACAGATTTTCTTCGCTAGGTTCTTTACCTTGGAATACAATCTTCTTTACAATCTCAGTGAATTCACCAGACTCGGCACACAAACCAACTGCCGCAGTAAGCAGTCTTTCGGGAGGGAAACCTGCACCTTGCAATTCTTGAGCACGGTAAACAAATGCTTCATTGTCTTTACTTTGTTGCGACGTGACTGCATCTACAAAATCCAGATACTTCTTTGGGTCAATCATACTTCAGTTCATTAAATGATTTTTTGGCGGTGAATCGTTTTACTAGATCCACTTTTTCTTGTTCTTGTCCAGAGTCAACGATGTCCTCTTGAGCAGAATCCTCTACATCATACAGTCTCATCTTCGCTCTGTCAATACCGATACAGAATCTTTTGTTCATTGTCGGATCATTGTATCTATTCTTCAACTGCTTAACCATAATCTGATTCATGCCTTCTAACTCCTCGGTAGAAATAAGGGCAAACATAAGATCAGCAGTAGCAGGGAGACCAAAGGATTCACTAGTATCAGTAAGGTCAACATCAGTGCTGCCATAACCTGAACGAGTGGTTTGCGTAGCAGAGACAATAGGAACGCCGCACTCACAGGCAAGACCCCTAAGTTCTTCAGCGATTGCCTTGACATAAGTGTACGAGTTGACAACCGCCCCCCTATATCTCTCGGAAGCGCATATATTAAGGTAGTCCACGAAAATAATATCGGGTTTAAATGCCCGCTTAAGAGCAAGATCACTAAGGAGAGACTTAAAATGTCCGACATGTGCTGATGCCGTTGGGTATTCTTTAATTATAAGTTTACCTTGTGTTTTTTTAGCAAGTGTTGCGATCTTCTTATCAAACATAACTTTGGGTAGATCCGAAAGTTGTTGAATAGGAATGTTCAAAAGGTTTGCATCAATCCGCTCTGCGATCTTTTCCTCTGCCATCTCCATAGTAATGTACAAAACGTTCTTGCCTTGCAAGAGTACACTACTAGCGACGTGGCACATGAACAAAGACTTACCGACACCAGTGCCAGCCAAAGCAATATTAAGACTTTTATTGACCAGACCACCCTTGGTAATCTTGTCGAACATTGAGAGATTGAATGGAATCTTGTCTTCTTTTCTATGGTAGAAATCATAACGGGATTCTGCATCTGAGACATAATCATGTCCTACATGCGAGTCGAACGAGACCCCAAGAGCTTCCGAAAGAATGGACGGAATAGCACCTTTATCACGTTTGGAATCTTGACCGTCAGCAATCTTGACAGATTCCATAAGCGATAAGTAAATCGCACGCTCTTGACACCACTTTTCCGTAGTATCAACGAGCCAATCATAGTCTGCGGGATCATTGGAAAGGACATTTAAAACCTCAAGGACTTCTTTAAACTGTTCCTCTGTCAGGTCAGTTCTTTCCTGACATTCAATGCTAAGTGCATTGAGAGATGGTAGTGTGTCATACTGACTTACATACTCGTGAATCTCCAAAAAGATTACCTTGAACTGCCTTGAAGTAAAGTATTCAGACTTCAAAAATGGAAGCACTTTACGAGTATATTTCTCATTAGTAATGAGATCGTTTAGGATAGTGACTTCAAGATCGTTCATAGGTAGTGAAGATAAGTTCCGAGAATGTATTTGTTACCTTTAATAACTGGTCTGCCTGCATGACGGAACATCCAAGTGGGAGGGAACAGTAACATTCTACCACACTTAGGTGCAACACTGTGACCAATCTTAGGAAAGTCTGTAGTGCCGCCTTCCTTAACGTCATTCAGGTATAGGAAACACACAAGAAATCTGCGAGCAGAGGAATGATCGCCAACATCAACATGATCGGTAAACTCATCATCTGTGCCAGCGACATACCTCTTGACTCGGAACTCCTCAAAGACGTACTTTGGAGGAAAGTCCATGTCTCTTAGATCAAGTTCATCCATGTAGCGATTCACTACATTGATAAAGTATTGTTGTCCCTGTTGTTGAGGAATCATCCATCTGGTATTCCTCTCATTGTACTGCGCCGACATATTCAGTTCAGTGAATGTAGGACACTTGTCTCTACTTACTGGATTCTGATTATGTTCTTCAAATTCAAAACTTTTGATGATATCGTCACAGAATTCTCTATCGACTACATCATCATACACTTTGATATAATCGATTAACTTATCCACCGTAACGGAACTCCTTCGCTGCTGCCTCATCCAACGCCTGCATTACTTCTGGCGTGAAGTATTTTTCGGGATCAGAGAGAATAGACTTAGGGTAAACAGTAGATTCACCAACAACGATCCTATTCCCCCGCTTGGTGAATACTCCGTATTTCTCACCCAGTTCCAATAGTCCGTAATAGCGGTCAAGTCCACGGTCGTAATAAAGACGTGTTTCAACCTGTGAGTTCTCCTTTGTTAATCTTGATTTGTGTGCTTTGCATTTGATAATATTTCCAACAACCTCCGTACCATCCTTTTCCTTCTTTTTTGATAGATATATAATTGTTGATGAAGCATATTTAAGTCCACTTCCACCTCCCATTTCCTTGGTAGGAATATAAGATCCGATTACATCATATGTATGATTAGTAACCAGCATTGGGACATTTGCTTTACCTAATTTAAGCGTTAGCACACGAAACGCACCTTTAATCAACTGTGATTTTGTCATATCCCGAACTGCCTTCGCGTCGGCAACATCCTGAACTTCCTTCATGGATGAAAGCATACCTAGAGAATCCAGAACAAACATCATGGGTTGACGGTTTGCTTCGTCTTGTTCCATATACTTGTCAAGGATACGGCATGACTGAGTACGAAATTCTTCGATAGTAGATACAGGTACAATCATCATACGATCAGATGGGATACCACGATCTTCAATCATCTGCCTAGAAATAGCAGACTCAGACTCAAAGTAAATTACTCCAGCATCGGGATTTGATTCAAGAAAATGCTGGACAATCCCAAGACAAAAGAAAGTCTTGCCAGTAGAAGACTCACCCGCGATAGCAGTAATTTTGTTTGAGGGGACTCCACCGTAGATTGAACCGCTAACCAAAGCATTGAAAATGTAACTACCAGTGTCAATGTAATCAGCAGTGTCTCCTGCTGCGACACCATCGCTAACAAGTCCTGCATACTCATTGCCAATCTCCTTTGCAACATCTTTTAAAAAACTCACTCTTTAACCTCTAGTAAAGTTGTAATGTAATTAGAACGTTTCATGGCACGTTCAAACCATTCTGCCTCCTTGTGATCATTAAATACTTTTTCTTCTCTAGGTGAGAAACCAAAAGCACTTTGGTAAGTCACAATAAATTTTGATGTGTTCATCCGAATAGAAACTCCAGTGATGCTACTTTTTCAGGTTGCCATCCAATAACATCCATGATTACTTTGATCGGGTCAAGGAAACTCTTAGAGAATTGTAGATCATAATCCACCTGTTTGTCAAGTGCAAACTCCTTCGGGAACGTATTCAGATAACTGATGACGTTCTCCCCGATTTTGTTGGGCGTTTTTAGATACACAAACTTGATCTTTTCTCCGTCTTGGATCAAGGGATACTTGTGAGTAAGTTTGTTTTTCTTGTTATGGAAGTTATACAGCAGTGCTCCTCTAACGTGAATGGGTGTGCCTTTGCTATAGATGGTCGATGGGTTCGACCACTTATTTATGCCATTGCATCCACGAGGGAAAGAGATATCTTCAATCGGCAATGATGAAAACTCCTCTCTAAAATCAGAAATAAATTTCTGTGCCGATTCTTCATCTTGATTCATGATCACCGTCAGACAATCCTTAATGGATGTCCTACAAGCGGCGGGAGTAGAGGACTTGACTGCCTCAATGCCCATCATCTTGAGTTTAGGTTTATCATAACGGACACCCTCGCTGTCCCAGACATTGAGGATGTATCGTTTCTTTGCAGTCCAGATTCCTTTCTCAGCGATGTTCTCTCGCTTCATGAACATCTTCTGCTCATAGGCACCAACGTATGATGCTAGTTGTTGATAGGATTTGTCGATGAAGGGTTCGATGCGTTCTTTACATGCGGTGTCAAGGAAATTGACGATCCTCTCTGCAGGAACTTCTTTACCATCAAATACTGAGCGAACAAGTAGATCAAGACAGACGTAGATACTGTCAGTATCGGAAGCAATAACATAATCGTGATCCTCTGTTTTAAGTAGTTTGTTTAGATATTGATTTACTTTGCCTTCGATCCAACGAATCGAGACTTGACCCGAGAGAGTGATCGCCTCAGCATTTGCCAGATTGTAATATCGGAAGTATTGGTTTCCGATGGCACCATAGGCACTGTTGAGTTGGATCTTTCGTGCCATTTGGATGTTGTTGAACTTTGATATATCTTTTTGTAGTGCCACGGTTTCTGCAGATGTGGTGGCATGTTCAAGAGCTTGCTTAGACTTAAGCATTCTCTTCTTGTAAATGGTCCGTTCATCGTAGATCTTCTGCATCATTTCTGGTAGGAACCCATGAATGTCCTTACGGTATTCAGCACCGTTAGCACATACACAGTAATCGCCATCGACATCTAGTTCCTCTTTAAGGATTCGATCAACTGTAGCTGACGGATGCTTGGCGTCGAGGAGTGTCTCTGGCGAGATGTTGTACTGCATAATAAGATGAGGGTACAAGCTATTAAGGTCAAAAGACACAACCCAATTATAGAGTCCTGGTTTCGGTTCTTTAACATAAGCACCTGCGTATTTTTCATCCTTTTTAGATCCCTTACGAGGGGGCACTACAACATCACGATCTTTTAGATAGTTATATATCATCGTGTCCCACATACGGACCTGACTATACACATCTTCAAAGTTTACCTTGGCATCATACGCCATTGTGATGGCGAGTTCCAACAACTTCATCTTGTCTTCAAGACGGTCAATCAGTTCAACGTCTTGAATGTTGTACTCCATGAACTTCTGCCAATCAGAGGTATAGAAATCCTTGAAGTTCTCGTATTCAGAGTGATCAACTTTTCGTTGACCGAGTTCGACGAAAGCGATATGGTCAAGTCTGTAAGACTCTTGATTTGAGTATGTAAACTTTCGATATAGATCCAGATAGTCAAGAATATTGACACCAGAGATATCGTAAGCATAATTTTTCCTACCTTGGACATAAACTTCCCTCTCGTTTGCGCGGTTCCATGGGGATAGACTTCTCATCCATTTCTCCCCAAGTACACGATTAACCCTACGGGCGATATATGGAACGTCATACAGATTCACGTTCCAACCTGTAAGGATATCAGGTGTATTCTGTGTCCACCATCCAAGGAAATGGTTCAACATCTCATTCTCTGTCCAGAAGATGTGTGACTTCACACCATCAGGTGCTTCAAATTCACGAGTTGCCCAACAAAAATATTCCTTGGTCACCATATCTTTGACGGTGATAGACAGCATTTCTTCTGCTGCTTCTTCTACGTTGGGGAATCCGTTCTCACACTGCACCTCAATATCAAGTGCAAAGATCTTCATCTGACTAATGTCGTAGTTTACTTCTTTAGGATATTCTTGAGAAATAAACTGATAAACATAACGTTCGTATCCATGAACTTTGAATCCATCGACACCTTCGTATTGTTGAATAAACTCTCTTGCGTCTTTAGCAGAATCAAACTTTACTGGTTTGACATACTCGCCATTTAGAGTTTGATACTTCTCCTTTTTATTGGAGGGCACAAATAATGTAGGCGAAAAATGGGCACGAGATTGAACTGGTTGCCCATTCTCGTACCCTCGGTACAGGATTGTATTGCCTGCTAGTTGGACGTTCGTGTAGAACCTACTCATTCGCTGCTTTGTACTCCTCGGCAATTTGTTCTGATGGATCTACTATAGTCAAGACTGACTCAGATGTCAAGAACAAGTCACGTTGCGAAGCAAATGCAGGGAACGGTTCAAGTTTTCCTTCAGGAGAAATCTTAAAACATTTCTCAATTAGGATGGAGGGTTCTTCATCTAACTCGGTGATCTTACCGATCAGATACTCACTCCTGTTCGTCATTAACAGAATCTTCAGGTTCGATTCCATGTGTTGCCTCCACCAGTTCTTTATACTTTTTGAGTACATCGTCATGTGTTTCGTATGCACTAATGATTTCATCGTATCGAACGATGATCTTATGTTCCTTCGCTAATGGTGCAAAAGGTTCCATGGTGATTTCAGGATTACTGATCTTATGGATCTGACCTTCATCATCCTCGGCATTGATACCATCAGAAATCCAGATTGTGTATGGATGAATCATTTGATATCCGAGAACTTTTTGCTCTCCTTCTGCAGAGATTTCTCGGATGTCACAGATAACATCTTCACCGTTTCTTGTTCTTACGATTCTTACGCTCATTTGTTCTTTGTGAAATAGTAAATGCTGCTTCTTTAATTACGTCCTTTAGGACTTTGTAATCAGATGTTTCCTTTTGTTCCGCAATAGGACGGACCAATCTCATTATATCATCGATACAGTGTGATGGCAAGTCCAATGTCAGGAGATCTGATTCTCCCTCATAGTTATTCGGTTTTAGGTTTAGATAGATGTTCATACTAACCTCAAATAAAAAGAGACCCTCAGCGGGTCTCTTCTGTTGTATTTTATATAGTCGTCAATAGAGTTCCTCTTCTTTCTCACTATAAATCACAACATCAGATGTGGGATATGCTACACATGTTAGCACGAATCCCGCTTCTAGTTGATCATCATCAAGGAAAGATTGGTCTTCTTGATTAACTGTACCGCTTTCGATTTTACCAGCACATGTAGAACATGCACCAGCACGACAGGAATATGGCATATCAATTCCTGCCTCTTCAGCAGCGTCAAGGATATATTCATCCTCTGGACATTCAAAACTTGTAGCGGTGCCGTCAGGTTGTTTAATAGTTACGTTCATTGGTTAAGTTTGACACAAGCATCATTATATATCACCAATCCTCTCCGTAACTTTTACACGTCGCTTTGTTTTCATCTGAAGACTTACACCATTGTCTGACATAAGCATCTGCATCATTGCTCATATGAAAATGAGCATGGTTATGCAGTAGTCCGATCATGATCAACATTCCTACAGACAGGATATTAAAGTGTGTCGCTGGATGCATCAGCATCACCTTCAGGTAATGCAGGATCTTGGATTTCATAAACTTTGTGCTTCTGGTGATCAGGGATAATCCTTCTCAATTCTACCACTAGCAATCCATTGTTGAAAGTGACTGTGCCGATTTCGACATCATCTGATAGGTTAAACCCTCTTGCGAATGAGCGAGATGACACACCCTTATGTAGATACTCTTCCTCTACCTTCTTATCTTTTCTTGATTTTATTACAAGAACATTACTTTCAGTAGTAACTTCGATATCTTCTTTTGACCAACCAGCAAGTGCTAATTCAATTCTCCACTTGATTTCTGATTCTTTGACAATGTTGTATGGGGGATATGATTCGTTAACTGATCCCGTCCCATAGGAATGCAGTCTGTAAAATAAATCGTCCATGCCTACACTGTAGCGTTGTGTAG
>Ga0163109_10001595_pt1 | contig 17911 bp, 15 predicted proteins | sample CRUFie1St13metaG_FD_108704 | JGI IMG/M metagenome (GOLD analysis project Ga0163109, IMG submission 108704) | Marine microbial communities from the Costa Rica Dome - CRUD Field 142mm St13 metaG | ecosystem: Environmental > Aquatic > Marine > Oceanic > Photic zone | place: Costa Rica: the Eastern... | reverse complement strand
CCTGAGGACCTGCTGGACCCTGAGGACCTGTTTGACCAGCGGGACCTGCTGGACCTGCTGGACCTGTTTGCCCGTCCATTCCAATTATACCATCTTGACCCGGAGGGCCTTCAGGACCTGCTGGACCTTGAGGACCTTCTATTATATCTAAATTATCTTGTATCCATTGTATTATTTCTTCTTCTGCGGGAAAAAATGTTGGACCTTGGGGACCTTCAGGACCTTGAGGGCCCGGAGGACCTTGTATTCCGGATGGACCTTGAGGACCCGGAGGACCTTGTATTCCGGATGGACCAGCGGGCCCGGGTTCTCCCTGCAAATCTTCTAAATCAATATTACTTAACCAACCATTTATAGTTTCTTCATCTGGCCAGTTTTCGCTATCTATTGCAATATTAACCCTTCCTATTCCAATTGCCGGATCTATAGTTATGCCTTCGCCTGCAGACAAACTAGTAACATTTCGACAATTGATTGGTTGAATACAATATACATTAAAGTCTCCCATTTATTTATTAGTATAAAAATAAATGTTAAAAGTAAATTTTTTATGGCATGCTTGCCGATAAACCAGTTCCTGTAATACCTGTAACAACAACACCAACACGGTCGCCTGTAACAATATTTGTGCCAGGTAAGTCTGCGGATGAACCATTGACAGGGAATTCGAGAAGTAATGATGTACCATCTGGCATCGATGTAGGACCAACCTCGAAAACATTGCCAGCAGTTCTTGAACCGTAAAGAATAGTCGAGTATTTAGACTCAATTTGTCCAGCAACGGTGCAGTAACTTAGCATCCAATCAACATTGTGGTCAAGGATAAGCGGTTGTCCTTTGTATACAACGCAGTTAGTACCTGGTGAGACATGTTCAAGTACATAGTGATCAAAATCAACATATGGTAAGAAAACATTTGTAAGATCAGCAACATCAGCAGGAGCCAAACTAGGGTAAGCCGCGAGTAGGCCAACTTTTGTTGCATCAATAAGAGCAGCATCGGTAAGTTCATATACTTCACCACTGGCAACACTGTATGTTTTGGTTAGATCAAAACCTAAGTTAAATTGCGATGTGAGGAAAACATGGCTGCCAGCTGCAACAGGCGCAGACGAACCATATGTAGAGAAGAATGGCATCGCAGTTACCCAGTTATCTGGGGCCGCACCACCACCTTCATTGTATTCAAGTTCAAGTCGGGTGCCATCGGAGTGACCATTAAAGCGCCACTTCTCACCTATGTAAACATAGTTATTCATTTTCATAGCGCCTGCCCAAACATAATCGCCTGTGGCGCTGTCACCGTTGTTATCCAATTTACCGCTTTGTAAAGCAGCAATGTCAGCTGAGTGAGCGGCGTCAGCCGCGTTTGAAGCAGCTAAATTACCAGCAACAGTGGTGGTTAATGACGCAACATTAGCCTCAATTGCTTGGTCAGCAGCAATGCGAGCAACCTGCTCGGCTGAAAGAGCTGCACTGTGAGCATTATCAGCAGCAACTCTATCAGCTACTTCTTGAGCAATAGCGTCAGTGTGAACATTGTCCGCGGCAATGCGAGCAGCTTCTTCTGCATTTACCGCGTTGGTAAGAGCAGTATCAGCGGCAGCACGGGCGCTTGCCTCTGTGTTTAGCGCTGCTTGTAAATTGCTATCCGCGGCAATGCGAGCAGACTCTTCGGCGTTAACAGCAGCAGTTAGAGTTGCATCACCGGTTGCTCTGTCGACAATCTCTTGATCAATTCTTAGATTGGTTGCAAGATCGTCCGCAGCACGGGTATTCGCTTCAGCTGCGATAGCTGCATGACGATGCGCCGCTTCCGCGGCAATATCGGACGATAAGGCAGCATCAGCATTTACACGGGCAGTCGCTTCTGCGGCTATAGCATCGCTATTAGCTTGATCGCCTGCAATGCGAGCCGCTTGTTCGCTGTCAATATTACTTTGTAAAGCAATATCGGCGGCCGAACGAGTAGCAGCTTCAGAGGCTACAGCAGCTTGTCTGTCAGCAATCTCATTGGCAATATCAATATCGTGCTGATTGTCAGCCGCTAGACGAGTAGCAGCTTCCGCGTCAAGTGCGGTTTGTAAAGAAGCATCCCCGGCGGCGCGGTTAGCGACTTCAGCGGCAAGAGATGCTTCAATAGCATTTTTATTAGCAAGGACAGTTCCGCTAATAGCAGTGTCAGCAGCAGCACGGGCGGCTACTTCGTTAGCAATAGCCGTCTCTAAGAGAGTATCAGCAGCCGCACGATTAGTTGCCTCTTGTGTGTCAGCGGCAGCACGAGCGGCGGCTTCAGCATCAATGTTTTGCTGTAAAGTGGTATCAGCAGCAGTTCTTGCCGATGTTTCACCAGCTAACGCATTTGTTAACGCGGTGTCTTGAGCGGCGCGGGTAGCGGCTTCTGCAGCATCCGCTTCGGTGCGGTCAATGACTTCTTGCGCAAGCGAAGCTGCAAGAGCTTGATCTTCGACAAGACGAGTAGCAGCTTCAGCATCTACATTTGCTTGCAAAGTTGTATCAGCTGCAAGGCGTGCGGCAGCTTCGGCGCTGACGGCGGCGGTGCGATCGCTAACCTCTTGGGCAAGAGCAGCAGCCGCGACAGCATCTGCAGTTGCGCGAGTACTTGCTTCAGCATCAATATTTGATTGAAGAACGCTATCGGCCGCGGCACGGTTGGTAGCCTCGGTGGCTAACGCAGTAGCAGCAAGGGCATCAGCGTCAGCACGAGCCACTGCTTCAGCGTCAATAGCCGCTTGCAATGCATTATCAGCTGCAATACGAGCTGCTTGCTCATCGGCAACAGCTTGTAAAATATTTGCAGCAACATTACTGTCGTCGCCTAGAGCGGCGGCGATTTCATTTAAGGTATCTAGAGTACCAGGAGCGCCGTCAATAAGATTATTGACAGCTGTGCTGATTTGTGTTTGTAAATCAGCGTCAGCAGCTGTACGAGCAGTTTCCTCGGCCGCAATTGCTAAGTTGATGCAATTAACAGCGTCGGTAAGCTGACTGAGGCGCACAGCCTCTTCGCTTCCAGTTGCTTCGTAGTTTAGAACTACGCGGTCGGCTTGTAGAGTGTAACTAAAGCCGGACATTTTATTATTCTTATTTAAAGCCAATATTTTAAAATATTTTTTTAAAATATAAAAAAAATACACTATCATCCACCTTAGTTATAAATATTATAAATACATCATAGATAAACTTACATTTATATTTGTATTAATATTTTTCAATAATACATCAACATTTTTGTTACTAACTTCTGGATTATTTTCATCATTTTCTATATTAAAGCTAGTTTCAATTGAGTTATTTTTATGAATTGAGTTGAAATATACTTTATTAACAAGATCAGCCAAAATTCTTTCCAAACTACGGACGCCTTTTTCAGATTCTGTGCAATAGTTTTTAATTATATATTCATAATCAAAAGCTACAGAATCTTTTTTAAGTCCAATATTTTTCAATAATTTAGGCATAATATAGTTCTTAGCAATTTTTACTTTATCAGTAGTTGAATATCCCTCTAAATTAATAAGCCACCATCTGTCTGCCAAAGCTTGATCTTTAGGAGGATCATTCATAGAAGCAATATACCATATATTCGATATATCTAATACTAATTCCCCCATATAATTGTCCTTAAATTCATTGTTTTGACTGTTATCTGTTATGTGTAATAGAGCGCTTTTAATATCAGGATTATTTGCACCTTTTTCAAGTTCATCTAAAAATATTATACCATTGTTATGATTCATTCGTTTCAAACATTTTACAATTTCTCCGGGTTGAGAACCAATATAGGTATAATCATGTCCCTTCAAAAACTCAGCTTTATCTATTCCTCCACAAGATATTTGTTCAAAACCCCATTCCATCACATCTGCAATTGTTTTAGCAATACTTGTTTTGCCAATACCTGGGGGTCCAACCAATCCTAGATTCACCTTTTTCATCGACGGATTCATTATTTTCGCAGTCAAAAACAGTAAAATCTGTTCTTTGACTTTTTCCATTCCAAACAATTTTTCATCAAGGTTGTCTTTTACTTTTTTAATAAATTCTGAAATATTTGTTCTATCGACTTTTGATTTTTCGTAAGTATCGTAAGGCAATGAAATGGCCCATTTTAACCATGTATTTAACTTAGAATATTCATCAGAAGTGTGATCTATCATTTGAAATTCTTCAAATTTTTCGTATATAATTTTTTTGTTTTCAATGCTTGTATTTAGGTTTAGTATTTTATATTTCATATCGGATTTTGTATTGTGGTTTTGAATTTGATTTAGTTGGTTTTCCATGAATTTATGCTCGCTTTCAGTAAATTTATTGTATTGTTTGTAATTTGATCTACTATCTTTCAGCATTGCATTATATTTTTTACGAGATTCTAGCCATTCATCTGTGTTTGGTTCGGTTGTTTTGTATAATTCATATTGAAGACACAAATCTGCCTTATCTTCTGTTAGTAAATTTTCTTTCAATAATAGATAAGCATTTGGTTCGCTTTTGTAAATTTGATCTTTAACTCTCAAATACTCTTTCTTAATTTTTTTATCAGATATAACCGATTCAAGATTATCTAGTACTAATTCATCTTCTGAATCGCTTTCTTCAGACTCTTCTTCAGAGTCTTCTTCGATGAAATCATCGTCCTCTTGTTCTTCTTCCTCTTGTTCTTCTTCGCTTTCTGAATCTTTTTGTTTTACTGTAACAGGAGAAGTAGTCCTTCGCTTTTTATATCTACGTTTTTCAATATTTTCATCCATTTCAACTGTCCGTTTTTTCTCGAGATTCATATATTTAAATTCAATTTAATAAACAAATATAATTTCAATTTTTTAATTATATTTTGTTAATAGTATTTATGAAATCATCTATATTGTATTTTTGTAAATCTTCAAAAGTAAACATCTCTGATACTGCAACTTTCAAAGATTCTTGTTCAATTATATTATTTTCAAATTTTTGTTTTTGAGCTAAATCATCACACTTCATATTGAAAAAATCATTATCACTTTTAACATAAGACTTCTTTTTCTTCAATATGAAACGTAGTTTATTAGACAATTTTATAGGATCGCATAGTAAAAATATAGTTTTTGCTATTTCTAAATATATTGCGTCATCTGTAAATGTCTTATTATCTTTGAATTTCCATAATCGTGAGAATATGTCAAGACAATACATTTTCAAAGAATCAATAATTTCTAAAGCAAGATTTTCGGCTCTAGTATCCATGTACCAATATCTATTGCCATTTTCAATTTTGTTTAGTAAATAAACACTATACGGATCGTCATCGGAGTAAATGACATTTTCGTGTTCGCAATATACAATACAATGATTACAAAGTAAAAAAGTTTCAATATATTTTGAAAATTGCACAACAGAGATTAAAGGATTTTTAATTCTTGTTAAAAAATCACTAGAATAAAATGAATATGGTTTTGTCTCAATCGTGTGTTTGATTTCATTGAAATATATGTTTTTAGTTGCATCTGTTATTTCTCCTAAATTAAACAAGACCCCTTGGTCTTTAATATGTAAATTATTTATTAATCTACCTTCAATACCCGTAAGTGACATGCTAATAATATTTACTAGTTTTTCTTTATTTGTTTTATTCAAACGCTTGTTGTAATTGAATAAAAATGATAATAATTTACCATAATTTTCATTTACCAAATTTTGTATTTCATTTCCTGATAAACAAATAAATAACTTAGATCTTGCGTTTTTGATCAAATCAAATTTAGTACTTAATAGATCGATATCAATGTTTTCCGTATTAATAATAGATTCAAGTAATTGTTCAATATCATTTAAAATCATTGCAGAATCTATATTTGAAATAAAAGTAATGAGAGATTCACATATTAGTTCAATATTTGCAATATATTCATCGAAATTTTTGGAGCATAACAAATCATAGCGAGCTTTAAACAAATTTGAAATTTGTTTTTTATCAACTTTTGGTTTGATTATAGGTGCCGGCTCAACTAGTTTGTTATTTATCTTTACTGCATGTTTAATAGACTTGTTTAACTTACGTTTCAGCTTTTTTAATATTATTTCTGATACAGGTGTCTGGTTTTTTATAACATTACAGTATTTTTGATGTCTCTTAATAATAGACAATCCTTTTGTTTTAAAGTCGCAAACACAAACAAATGTGGTATTTTCATATTCTTTGCATTTTTTTTGTCTAAATTTCATATGATTCTCATATTTTTCTTGATTTGAAAAATATTTTGAACAAAATTTACATTGTGGCATTTATATAATTTTGTTACCAATTTTTTAAGCAATTTTAATATAATTTAAAACTTAGTGTCACAAATTATAAATGAACTCTGTTTCTGCTGATAATTTAAAAGCGTTTAAAGCTATAGCTGATTTTGTAACATGTTTAGGTGATGCTTACGGTGATAAGTTCAAATCACTTCAACTTTACTGTCATTTAATTAAAAAGACTACTTTAATGCACAAAAAACCTATTTTAAAACATATTAATGCTTTTAAGGAATTTTGTATTAAAAATAGGGAAAATATTGAAAAAAGAGATACTGAAAATCTTGTCAAGAAGCAAATTATTTATTCACTAAAGGTATTTATTGATATGCCAAAGATTTTTGCAATTGCTGATGCTGGTGAAAAAAGACTAATATGGCAACATTTGGTAAATATATCTTTTATATTAGATCCCGCAGGAACTGCTAAAAAAGCTCTAAATAAAGGAGGAAAAGAAAATGAATTCTTAACAAATATTATCAATAAAGTAGAAGCAAGCGTAGATCCAGATGCAGATCCTATGAAGGCTGTTACTGACATAATGCAATCAGGCGTTTTCACAGAACTTGTTGGGACTATGGGTAGCGGTCTAGAAAACGGCGATCTTGATTTAAATAAATTACTAGGTTCTGTTCAAAGTATGGTTACCACATTTTCTGATACTGACAACGATCAAGAAGGTCAAGATGTTATCAAAAATATGATGAGTTCAATTGCAGCAGGCGCCCAAGCTCAAGATGGAGATCAACCACCAGATATGTCAAATATTATAAATATGATCGGACCTATGATGCAAAATCTTCAAAATAATAGCAATGGTATTGAATCAATAGATGAACAAGTAGAAAAAGCAAAAAAAGATGGAGTGCTTTAAAGAAACTTAATATTTATATTAATAAATATAAATATACATGATTATTGGAGACGGTTCTGCCATTATAACAATTGTACTATCAACAGCAATTCTCACATATTTTGTTTATGTTTTGGTATATTTTATTAAATATCTAAAAGCAGTGGGTTTTGCTACTGATAATTATATTGAATGTGACAAAAATAATTGTGTCGAAGAGTCAATTGAAAAATACACACATATACCGTCGCAAAAATATAACACTTATTCAAGAAATATTTGTAAATTTTGTGCGCAATTAATTATTAGACTTGAATACCCACATAAATACAAAAATATTTATCCAAATTTGTTGAAACAAATTATTTCAGTAAGAGACAAACACAAAAATCCAATTTTTTGTGGTATTTTTAAGGAAATTGATAATAATAATATTTGGATCACTTTTAGAGGGACATATACATTTTCCGAGTTTATATCAGACATAGATTATTCACAAGTTAATTATATGGGAACGGATATGAAAGTTCATAGAGGCTTTTACAAAATATTCCAAAATGTTAGGAATCAAATCAAGGAAGAATTGGATAAATTAGAAATTGATAAAATTATTATGACAGGGCATAGTTTGGGAGCTGCTATTGCTACTTTATTAGCACCTGAAATGCAGAAAAATAATTACGAAACATATGTGTATTGTTTTGGATCTCCTAAAGTAGGAGATTATAACTTTGCCGAGTTTGTAAATGAAAAATGTAATGTGTTTAATATTATAAATCAGTCAGATGTTGTAACTACAATACCACCCTCAGTATGTGCTAATTTTAAAAATAAAGAAAATTTATACTTTTATAGCAATTGTGGTCATCAGATTATGTTTGACGATAATTGGCATTCACTAAAAAACAATCATAGAATGCCAGTTTATATAAAAAATATTTGATAATTATAAATGGCCAGTGTTACAAACCCATGTGGAGATGGTGAGTGTAGAAATAAGAAGACTAACAAATGTAAAAATATTGATAAAACACAATATAAATCTGAAACATCTGAACTACCAGACCAATGTGAAACCTTGAGCATTTTTAACGAAAGTGATGTTTCTCCAATGGAAGTCAAATTAAATGAAACATTAAATTTATTATTAGAGTTAAAACCTGGTAATTTTGTTTTCGGAAAATCCCCAAAGCAATTTTTAGTTCTATTAAGTGATATTGAAAATATAATTAAAAAAGAACATCTTGAACATAAATGTTACAAAAGATTGGAAGAAATAAGAGAGAAATATGATTATATTGTCCAAAATGCTGATAAAAAAATCCCTGACATGTCACCTGTTAAACCGTGGGCTATTGAAAGTCTTGATAATAGTGTAATACAGTCAATAAATGATAAATTAGGTGATTCAACTTTAAGAGAACATCAAAAAAGACCTGCGGCTTATTTACTTGAAAATGATAGGCTATTAGCAGTTCATGGTACTGGAACAGGTAAAACTTTAGTAGCTATATTTGCAGCGGAAATTTTCATCAAAAATAACACGCTTGATAATGTTTCATCTCCTAAAGTTATATTTACAGCGCCACCCGGATTAATTAGAAATTTCGAAAACAATCTAGCAAAATTAGATATAATAGATGAAAACTATCAAGTACTTACCTATAACCAACTAATATCTCTGCAAAAATCAGGACTATATGACGGGACCAATACCTTACTGATTATAGACGAAGTTCATAATTTGAGAAATCCAAAATCGGTAAAATCAACATATATGAGGGAAGCTGCATATAATTCAAGAAAAGTGCTAATGCTTACCGCAACGCCTTTTGTTAATAATTTTAATGATTTTGTCCCAATTATCAATATGTTGTATTCTGGAGATCTTTTATCAAACGATCAGGATTTCACAAAATATTGGAAAGTTGATAGTACAAGATTTGGTGAAAATATTCAAAAATTAAATGACTATCTTAAAGATAGAATAGACTATTTTCCAACTAATTATAATGACCCAAATTTTCCAACAAAAATAGAGCAGAAACGTATTATACAAATGAAACCCCAATATTTAGAACCTTACAAAGAATTACTAGATGGTCGAGCAAAAGACTTAATAGATATTTATAATATTTTGAATCCTAATACGCCCAATAGTTTAACCACAGAGCAAAGTTTTAAAATTATTTATGAAAATCCTGGCGCGTTTTACAATGGTTGTAGAAGACTTGTTAATACATTATATAAGGATCCAGGAACATTGATAGAATTTAACTTATTAGAAGTTTATATAAGTGAAAAGATAAATGAAGCAGTAAATATAATTAAACAAAATGGTAGCAAAAAAACAATTATTTATACAAACTGGATAAAACAAGGTATTGCTCCAATTACAAAAGTATTGGATGAACAAGGTTATCAGAATAAATACCAAATATACACAGGCGCTTTAAATATTGACGATCGGGATGAAATAGTACAAAAATATAACAACATTAATGACTCTAGCGCTGAAATACTTATAATGTCTGCAGCGGGGTCAGAAGGTATTGACTTAAAATGTACAAATACCGTTATTGTTGTTGATCCACCTTGGAACAAAGCAAATCTTGAACAAATTGTAGGTAGAGCAGCTCGATTTAAATCACATTATGATGATCAATGCGAAGATAAAACCGTGAAGGTATATTATATGATATTGACAACTCCCGGTGACAATCCTGATAATACAACCGCTCCTATAAACCAAGTTAAATTAGGAGATATTCTATTATATGATATAATAGAAGAAAAAGATAAAACTACTAATAGATTAAATAATATGTTTAAATTAATTACAATTGGTAATCCTGTTTTCGCAGCTGAAGAACCCCAAGCGTTTCCTGTTTTAGAAAAAACAGAATCCAAATTGTCCCTAGAAATTGAAAATAAGCCGGCGTCAGAACCTGAGAAAATTACACCAACTAAACCAGAAATTACTTCTGACGAATATTTTGATATATTTAAAAAATTTATTGATGAATTATACATAAAGGGTAGTTTAATTGATACTACACCAAGACAATTAAAAGCACAAATTGTTGAATCAAACTTAAGTATACAATCAAAAGATTTGAATCAATATTACAAAAATAATAAACAACAAATTTTGGATTATGTAAAAATGAAACTAAACAAAGATAACAGTTAAATTTCATCTAGATCAATTTCCTCATCGTCGCCTTCGTCACATACATCGCTAATATCAATACCTAACTCTGATTCATTTGTATTTGTATTACCTTCTCCAAAAGATTCGTCCGTAAAATTCGGAGGAAGTTCTAATTCCTTAATTAGTTTTTTAACATCATTTTCACTGTATTTATGGATAATATCTACTTTTGATTCTTGAAAATCACGGCGAGAAAACAATACAACATCTCCAACACCAAACCAAACACGCTTTCTAAATTTACCTTGAATATGACCTTGCACCTCAGTTGTATCAGGTGCAATCATCAATACACGGCGATCTCCTAGTAATTTAGTAATTTTTCCATATTGTTGCATGTCACCTTTATATACAACGTGTTTATTTTCAGTCTCAGTGCTAACATGAGACGGCTTCTTTTTATTTTTTGAACTTTTCTTTGCGACCATTTATTATAATTTAAATTAATATTACTAATTATCAATTTAAATTTTTACATAACATTTTGAATATACATAAGGTTCCCTACATCTTGTAATTGAGAAGAAGGTATTGTTATAATATGAAGATTTTGTCGTTTAGGATTATGTTTCAAATCTTTAATTATTTGCAAACTTTTATCAGCTTCGTTACATATGTACAAGTCATTTTTGATAAATGTCATATAACGGGGTTGCTGCGTACCAAGGTTTATAGTTCTTTCAACCCTTAGTTTTTTGTTTTTGTATCTTAAAAATATTAGTGAAGATGTAGAATCAAGCCCTGCTCTTAAACTTATCCAAAATGTATTTGGGTGTCCGCCCAATATTACATCAGCACCACCTTCTGACCCAATAGGAGTTTCAAAAAGCAACGAAGTTTCGAGTTCCCACCATGGTTCGCTGTTCTCAGTGCCTTGTCTTGCTAATTCTGGATATTTCCAATTTAATATACAAACTTGTGTTTTAGTTTTCTCAACATGTTTAATATCTTCAGTACTATATGCATAATTTTGTGTAAGTACTATACTTTTATTTTCGTGTTTACCATTCCAATTTAATTGTTTTGCTGATCTAACAGAAAGATCTAAACAAGTCTGGTAAGGATTTGCTTGCCATTCCTTGGTTGAAGTATTAAAATGCATTAAACCAAACCCGCGCGCACCTTTTGTAAAAAATGCACCAATTACCGCCGCAAATGTTAACCATTTGCCATTTAAATGAAATTGATAACAATTATGTATATTAGGTTCTTGAATTATATTATTGCTATCATAGAAAACTAGCGGGAACCAGTCAATAGTTTGTTTATCCGTCAAAGCATCTTTTACTTTTACGAGGCCGGAACCGCCTCCAGATGGATATCCTCCAAACATAGCGAAGTACATAGTATTAACAGCATGTCTTGCCAAACATCCGCCTACAATACCTCCTTCCATTGGATGTTCGCTATTTTCACCATATTCAATTAACTTAATCCTCTTAATATATTCACCTTTGTTTGATATATATGTAATCGAAAATCCATCTTTATCGTCAGATGCGACAGCAGTATATCCATAATTAAATTTAGAACTTGAAACACCCCAAATATAACTACATTTATGTTCCCAAGAAGTATTCATACTATTGGTGCAAGTATAACAAGTTAAATTGTCATCTGTATCACAAGATAATATTTTGTCATTCCATAAAATTTTAGTTCCAAATATTTGAACTTTTGCAGTCATTTATATTAATTTAAATTAAAATTTTTAAACAAATCTAATGCATTTGACGTAGATATTTCATCTGTAATTTTTTGTGTAACATTTAGCAATTCTTCTGGTGTATTTGTGTCAAAACTCAAAAATCTATTTATAGGTAATCCAAACATATTTGAAGCATATTCAATATCCATATTGCGCTCGCCTGTCATGAAAATAAAAGACCAAGAATTGTTTTCAAGTATTCCAATTTTTTCCCTTATTTCTTCAAGATTATAATTTAACGACGAATTATCACTACCGTCTGTAATAACAATACAAATAGTAGTAATATCTGTCATACTATATGTGTCGATCGCTGCGCCTAAAGCATCAAATAATGCTGTCATCCCAAAAGGTTTATAATGAAAATTTTCAGGTTGCGGTGTATATTGAAACATTGGTGTAACTTCGTTATTAAATTTATAAAGACTAAAATAACAGTTATTATTTTCAAATGTTGTGTTTAGGATATTATTCACAGCTATTAATGGTTTATCACCCAATAAATTCATACTACCTGATTCGTCTAATAAAATAATTATATGCGCCATTTATTTTATTAGATGAACCTAATCAATAAATAATCAATTATTTATTTTGAAACCGGCCACCTCATACCCCATGAAGACTGATTAGACTTGGCCATTTGCCTTGCTATAATATCTTCTCTAAAATTTAGAGTATCTTCCATAAAAGATAATCCACCTTCGTAATCGCTTCTTTCTGGGGCGCCAATAGGATCATCGCATTTAATTGGCCTTCTAATATATTCAGGTTTGTATGAATCCATTGGATCTTTGTAAACATAACCATCTGCCATAGCGCTTACCGCAAATACGGGCGTTGTAAATGGATCTTCTTGACCCCTGTTAATATAATACATTATCTGACCAGCGTTAATATCGCTATAACTATTGTATTTCTGACCATAATTGTCTAAACTTTTATCTATTAATAATTGGTCTAGATAAATTTTACTTGTTATTGGTGGTAAATTTAACGGACATAAAATATTTTGTCCCGAACTGTATAACCTAGGATCTAAAGCTGCGTATTGAGGTTTGCTACATCCTCGCTCAGATGACGATAATATAGGATAAAAATCTTTTGCATACTTTTCCGTTCTGCTTTGGGGGTTTAAATTAACAAAACCGCTTTTTAATGCCGGTTCTAGATTCTGTCTGAATTTAACACGTTCAAAATTTGTATTTTCAAAATCACAATTTACAACCGACATATTTGTAGGTATTCCCAACTCATTTAGCTTACCATCAAAATCGCATTGACTTACGGATGTTTTTGGATAATTATAAATCACATTTGCGTTAGTTGTATTCATTTATTTATATTATATTAATAAATATAAATGGCTAATTTATTAACGCTCCTAATATGCACATTTTTTGCGTTAGGTTTTTTTATAGTTACTATTTCTGTTTATATGTATTATGCAAATAATACACAAGATAGCTGTTATTCAGATAATATAGATAATTACACCAATAAAAATTCTACACAAAAAAAAGCTACAATATACAATCCTAAGTTAGATATTTCAAAAAAGCATCACAGTGGTTATAAAAACAATGTATTAACCGATGCAGAAAAGAATCAAAGAAAATATTATCCAAAATTTTCTAAACATGGATATAAATTGACTAAACTTTCAGATTCTACTTATAAAAAAATTCAAGATTTCTTTAAAAAATATAAGGATAACAGATCTCCTGAGCAACAAAATTGGGTAATAACACTGCCTACTAACGACAAAGGAGACCCCAATCTGTTTTTAACAACTATACATAGAGATAAAAATCTTGTTGATCAAATAAATACAGAAGTTAAAGATATATTAACAAAATGGTTAATTGAAGAAAACGCAACTAAATGGGATAAACTTCGTGAAATAAATGATTATCACGACACTGGAAAACAAAATAATAACAATTGGAAAAGCGAATACAATTTAGAAACTTTACCTTTAACACATACATCAACGTACGGTATTAGAACTTATTGCACTGGTAATGAATTGTCAGTACATCTTGACAAAGGCGGTACTCATATAATTTCAGCAATTATATATGTAAATAGAACAGAAGAATATGATGACGACGGTAATTTAATTAATTGGCCTTTAGATGTTCAAGGTTTTGAAGACGATACATTAAAACCTATATTTATGGATTCTGAAAATAATTTATTATTATACGAATCTGCTACTGTATTTCACGGCAGAACAACGGAATGTCCATTGAAAGAATATTCTAATTTGTATGTTCATTTTAAACCTAACAAATGGTGATTTAACAATTGAAAATAAAATTAATAAATATGGATTATTTGGACAAAGCAATAACTCTGTCGATTGATAATGTAATAGATAATAATGGTGGGCCTTTTGGAGCGGTGATTGTATCTGAAAATAATGACATAATTAGCGTAGGGCAAAATGAAGTCGTCAAAAACAAAGACCCAACTTGTCACGCAGAGGTTACCGCAATTAGAAACGCTTGTAAAAAGCTAGGGACTCCATTTTTGGAAAAATGCAAAATATATACCAGTTGCGAACCATGCCCTATGTGTTATGGTGCTATTAAATGGGCTAAAATAGATGAAATATATTATTGTAATACAAGAAATGAGGCTAAAAATATTGGATTTAGCGATGAAGAAATATATAATAATATTATAAATAACAAACAAAATATGGTAAAACTTGATAATCCGCGAGGTATTATTGCATTTAATAAATGGACCGAATCAAATAATAAAACAATGTATTAATCTAAAATTTAGACAATTTTATATTAAATATGAATAATCAAAGCGAAACTAAATATGAAGCATTAGATGAAAATAAAAACACCACCTATTGCGATTATCAGTTCTGTACATGCTGTTTTACATTTCTAAGATTTTTAAGTTTTATTTGCAGTTAAGATTGACTATCCATAAATCTAAGATACCTAAATATATCTATTGATTTAACATGTATATTATCTATTACTAATATAGTCTCACGTGAGCCAAAATTAGCTTCGTCACATAGTATTTTAAAATTTTTTGCACTTACTGACCCTGTTTTTTTAATAGCCAATGCTATTAAAAAACATGCGTAATTTAGTTGCTGTTTTTTAATAGCCGGATTTTTAATATACAAATTTACTTCCTCATCCATCGCACGTAAAGATTCATTTAAAGTTGAATCAGTTCCTGCAAATTTCCTGATAAAAGGATCTAAACCGATTATGAAATTATTTAGAACCATTTCAGCTTTTTTAGGTTTTTTTAGTATTTTTTTATTTAACTCTATAGCAGTGTCAATTAGTTTGGTTAAGAAAATCTGTTCGGGGGATCTATTAATCAGTCTTTTTCCAGTTACATTGTCAATACCAAAATCTTGACCCAATCCTTGATAAGATAAATTTTGTGCTTCTGTATAAGTTGCTTGTTGTGGCTCATCATCGCTTTCATAATTATAATACATGTCAAAATTTTCATTGTCACCGCCTTCTTCACCCATCATATCGTAATCAAACATATCGTAGTCATCCATATTGTTTATTAAATATTATAATTTATAAATTTACAATATTTAATAAAATGGTGAAACTTATACTTGCTATTGACAAAGATAATGGTATTGGTTATGGTAAAAAGTTACCATGGAATATTAAGGAAGAACTTGCTCATTTTAAAAATATGACTTTAAATAAAACTTTAATTGTCGGTAGAAAAACAGCAGAATCATTACCTTACTTAGAAGACAGAAAGATTATGGTTCTTAGTAAAAATCAAAATATTGATAAAACACAGTTTTCCAACGATGTTAAAGTTATAAATGAATTACCACAAGATGACGCCGGTTTAATAGTTGCAGGCGGAAAAGAAATATATACCGAAGCTTTAAAGAAACCTGATTATATTGACACTATTTATTTAAGCGTTGTTAAAGGTAATTATGTTTCTACAATAGTGTTTGATGATTTTTACACATTGGTTAAAGATTTTTATATTGAATATTCTGAAGATCACGATAAATTCACTTATTATAAATTAATAAGAAAATATCACGCAGAAAATCAATACTTAAGTTTAATGGAAGAAATATTGAAAAACAATAATGTTAAAATTGGTAGAAATGGCAAAACACTTAGTAAATTTAATGCAAATTTTACTTTTGATCTGAGAGATGGATTTCCGTTACTTACAACTAAAAAAATGTTTTTTAGAGGAATTGTAGAGGAATTTTTGTTTTTCTTAAAAGGAGAAACAAATACAAAATTACTAAGCGATAAAAAAGTGAAAATTTGGGAGGGTAATACTACCAAAGAATTTCTTAAAGACAGAAATCTAGATTATGCAGAAGGGGTAATGGGTCCAATGTATGGCTATCAATGGAGAAATTTTAATGGTCCGTATTTACTAGATTCAGACAAAGTACCGGTTAAAACTAAAAATGGAATTGATCAACTTGCAAACGTGATAGATCTTATTAACAACGATCCTAATTCACGGCGTATATTGATGACTTCATATAATCCGGCGCAAGCTGAAGAAGGTGTATTATATCCTTGCCATTCTATAACAATTCAATTTAATGTAGATGGTGAATATTTGGATATGTTTTGTTATAACAGAAGCCAAGATCTATTTCTTGGGGTTCCTTATAATATTGCGTCATCGTCACTATTACTAACTCTAATAGCAAATATTACTAATAAAACACCAAGATATTTGTATATGACTATGGGAGATGTGCATATTTATGAATGCCATAAGGATCCTGTGAGAACTCAGTTATATGGCGATCGCATACCTTTTAAATTTCCAAAATTGACAATAAATAATACACAAGATTACGATAATCTAAGTTATGAAGATTTTATTTTATCAGATTACATGTGTCATCCTTCCATAAAAGCAAATATGGTAGCTTAATTTAATATTTATAATATTAAATTATTAACAAATAAATGACTAGTACATCAAAAATTAATACAAACAACTTTGCTATAGTTATAGATATTGACTCACCTGGTTATGAAATGGCTAATATAAAGCGGCAGTTTGGGAATACTAAATGGTTTATTGCAAAAGAAGATGGATTTCTTCGCAACCAGGATATAAAACTAGAATGGACTGGAGAGCCGGAAGCTCCAATAAATTACTATATAAATCCAAAGGATAAAAAAGCTATTAAGTTGGGTTACATCAAAAAACCAATTAAAAATAACACACCAGTTGAAATAGACAGCGAGGAAAAATTTAACCAAATATTTAACAAATCTTCTGGGCAAGATCTAACTAAAAGAATACCTACACAAATACAAAGTGATGTTTACGGTGTTCCTAATCAAAATAATGTAAAATTGCCCAGTAACGAAAATGATCCAATCAAAAGAAGAACTGATCTTATTTTAAATACTATGTTAGAACAAATTGATAGCTGGGAAAAAATGTTTAGATCTTTAAAAACCTGTGATGTAAGTTTAATTTTAAAACCTTCCAATCAGCCAAAAGTGATTAAAATTAAAAATAAAATAGTGTCGCCTAAGCCTATTATCAAAAAAGTAAAATTCAATGAAGTAGATGACGAAGATGTAAATTATAAGAAAACACCAAAGCTCATAACTACTTGCGATGGTAAAGAAGATTGTAAATGTCGAAAATGGTGGGGACGTACTATTAGAGACGATAGCAATTGCGAAAGCGATGTTCTTGATGACGATGACAAAAGAATATTGCAATTTTGCAGTTATTCATGCGCGGCTACACGTGAAGAAGATCTATATGCTTACGAAAATTAGAATAATATTTTCTCTTCATATAAATT
>Ga0163109_10001594_pt1 | contig 17914 bp, 25 predicted proteins | sample CRUFie1St13metaG_FD_108704 | JGI IMG/M metagenome (GOLD analysis project Ga0163109, IMG submission 108704) | Marine microbial communities from the Costa Rica Dome - CRUD Field 142mm St13 metaG | ecosystem: Environmental > Aquatic > Marine > Oceanic > Photic zone | place: Costa Rica: the Eastern... | reverse complement strand
TAGTACTAGTACTGATTTTACATTAGGAACTAATAATGATTTTACAGTTGAATTTTGGTATAAATTTGGTGCGAATAGTATTAGTAATGGTGGATACTTATTTGACATGGGTAGCAATACCTTAACTGTATATGCATCTTCTACGAGTGTTTTATCTGTATGGGGTGCTGGCGGGACTGTTAATAATGGTGGTTCTAATGTTGGTACTTCAGTTGGTGTTTGGCATCATATGGTCGTACAAAGAGCTGGAAACGTACATACTTTTTATATTAATGGTCAACTACAAAATTCAAAAACTGATAGTAGCAATGTTCATAATTTTAATGGAAATAAACTAAGAATTGGTAATTATGGTGGTGGTAGTGGAGGACCATATGGTCAAAATGCTTATTATAGTGATTTTAGATTTGTAAAAGGAACAGCAGTTTATAGTGGTAACTTCACACCCCCAAGTGGGCCACTTACATTAACAGGTGGAACTTATCCCTCTAATACAAATGTAAATACATCAATACCTTCTGGTAACACTAAACTTTTAACTGCTAATCATAGTAGTGGATCGTATGATGATGATAGTGATAGTAACCATACATTAACAGCTGTTGGAACAGTATCTATAAGTGAAGGCTATAAAATAGATACAGAAGATGCAAGTAGTTCATCTCACACTTTGAATTTTTATGGTAATCTTGCTTACAGTTACGCAACTCCTTTTTTAAACGGACCGGGTGGTTCTGTATTATTTGATGGAAATGGTGATGCAGTTACTGTTACAGCTAGTGCAGATTTTGCTTATGGTACTGGAGATTTTACTATAGAAGCTTGGGTTTATTCAACAACTTATGCAAATTTTCCATATATTCTTGATGGTAGAACAAATACAGGGACTAGTTCAAATGCACCTGCACTTTATATACATAGTAATAATAATATAAATTATTATGTTGCTGGTTCTAACCAAATTTCAACATCTTACTCGTCATATCATAATAAATGGACACACATATCTATAGTTAGAAATTCTGGAATAACGACTTTATTCTTAGATGGTGTTTCAAAAGGTACATGGTCTGATAGTACAAACTACACGGATCAAGGTCCAGTTGTTTTAGGTAGGCATGGTAATAGTTCAAATGCTACTTATTGTTTAAATGGATATATTTCTAATTTAAGAATTGTTAAGGGAACTGCTGTTTATACATCAAATTTCACTGTTCCAACTTCTTCCTTAACGGCAATTACAAATACAAAATTGTTAACTTGTAATGATAGTAATGTAATCAATGATGCTAGTTCTAGTAATCATACAATTACTTCGCAAGGTAATTCAATACCTACAAAGTTTATACCATTTAGCTAAAGGAAAAATATTAGGTAAAATATGTTTTCACAAGCCCCATTAAGTTCAGCACCATTTAGCGCACAGTTTTTAAAGATAGTAAGCTTTACGACTGCGATTGTTGCTCAATCGTCAATGTCTACAAGTGCCAACATTTTAAAAAGTGCGTCTGCACAAATGGTTGCTCAATCAAGTGTAACTGCTGATTTTGGGGAAGTTTCCTCATTTGCGTCTAGCATGGTGACAACTTCATCAATGTCGGCATCTGGAACATTAATAAGGACATTTGAAAATGACATGGTTGCCACAAGTGCAATGTCGGTTGATACAAATATTATTTATCAATGTTCAGCTAATCTTGTTGCCCAATCTCAAATGGTCTGTGACGCAAATAGGGTCTTGAACACTGCAAGCGCAATGAGCGCAACTTCCTTAGTTGGAGCAAATTTAAAACTTTACTGGGAAGATGTACCTGACATTACAGAAATTTGGACAGATGAAATGCCATTTAGGCGAGTAGCATAATAGGAGTAAGATATGCCCAGCACCCCGAATTATAATTTAAGTTATCCCACTGTTGGTTCAGACCAAGACAGTTGGGGTGGTACATTAAATAATACCATAATTTCGATTGATACGAATTTAAAAACAGTATCAGATGCAATTCCTACATCTATTGTGGCTAGCACAATTACAGACACACCTAACAATTTTACATCATCAGCATCTAAATTTGTAAAGGTAAATTCTGCTGGGAATGCAATAGAATTTGTAACTGCAAGTGTAAATGATTTATCAGATGTTACAGTATCCAATGTACAAACTGGGCAAGTTCTTAAATGGAATGGAAGTGCATTCACAAATCAAGCAGATGCAAGTGCTAGTGGTGGAATTGCACTAACCGATTTAAGTGTTACTACGGCTGGTCAATCTGGTGGTGGAGCATTATCTTACAATTCTTCCAATGGTGTTTTTACTTACACACCCCCAGCACTAGCTACTTATCTCAACACTTCAAATGTTATTGCTGGTTATACAAGCCAAATAACTTCTGGTGGTGCAGTTGGATCTTATGCCATTTTAGCTGTTGGGACTGGTGGTGCAAGTTCTGGCTCAACCTATTCAGGTTTATCAATTGGATACTATGTTTCTGGTTCTTCTGGTTATGGGGATGGACTAACAACTGGTGCAATTGGAAATTCAGCAAGTGGTACATGGCGTTCTATGGGAACTTATAGTGCGACAAACTCCAATTGGGCTGGGTCAAGGTACGTTTATGGATTATTTTTGAGGATAAGCTAATGGCAATAATTATAGAAAATACAAATATTAAAAACGCTAAATATTTTGATGATGTAAACATCAATTGTGAAATTAATCATCCTGATCATGGCTGGATACCTTTTTTGTGCAATCCAGATGATACTGGAAGTGATGTTGATATTTCAGATTTGTATGCAAAATTAAAAAAAGTTGCATCACCATTATCCCAAGAAGAAAAAGACGCAAAAAAAGCAATTGAGGTGCGTAGCATTCGTGATCAAAAATTAGTGAATGATGTTGATCCACTTGCGACTAATCCTCTTAGATGGGATGAATTATCAACAGAAGTCCAAAACAAAATTAAAGTATACAGAAATGCTTTGCTTGATGTTCCACAACAAGTTGGCTTTCCCAATTCAGTTACATTTCCAACGAAAGATTTTTAATGCCATTCATTCCACTAAATATACCACCTGGAGTTTACAAAAACGGAACTGACTTGCAAGCAAGTGGCAGATGGGCAGACGCTAATTTAGTGCGCTGGCATGAAGGCACAATGCAACCTTTTGGTGGATGGCGAAACAGAAGTGACAATGCTGTGCCTTATCCGATTAGAGGCTTATTAGGTTGGAAATCGAATACTGGCGCAAGGTACGTTGTGGGTGGCACTTATGAAAAATTATATGTGTGGCTACCTAACGGATCACGTTTTGATATAACTCCAACGTCTTTCACTACAGGAAGAGTAGATGCTACATCATTAGTAGGGTACGGATCTGGATTTTATGGCACAAGCACCTACGGGACAGCCAGAAGTATGTCTGGTGACAGCAATGCAATTTTACAGCCTGTAACAAGTTGGACATTGTCAACTTTTGGGGAAAACTTAATTGCTAATTCCCCGGATGATGGGAAAGTTTACGAATGGTCATTGTCAACAAGTGCAACTGCACAATTGTTATCAAACGCCCCTACATCCATCAGGGCAATTTGTGTGGATAATGAAAGATTTTTGTGGGCGTTCCAAAGCAGAGAAGTTTATTGGTCTGATCAGGAAAATAACAATACATGGACAGCGTCAGCTACCAATCAAGCAGGGCAAATTACATTGCAAACCACAGGACAAATTGTCTGCGCTGAAAAGATCAGGGGTGGTATTTTAATTCTTACAACAGACGATGCCCACGCTACCCAATACATTGGACAGCCTTTCATTCATAAAATACAAAAAGTCGGTTCAAATTGTGGTGTTATTTCAAATCAAGCCTCTGTGTCTTTAGACATAGGCATTGTGTGGATGAGTGAACTAGGGTTTTTCAAATATTCAGGTGGGCAAGTCCAAGAACTACCCTGCGAAGTATCAGACTTTGTATTTAGCAATTTAAATACATCACAACAATCAAAATGCTGTGCTGTGACAAATGCAAGTTTTAATGAAGTTTTATTTTTTTACCCTTCATCAAATGCCACAGAAAATGACAGTTATGTAAGTTGGAATTGGATTTCAAACACTTGGTCAATCGGCTCTTTAGGAAGAACCGCTGGCATTGATACCGGTACTTTTAATTTACCTTTGTATATGACCAGTGAATTTATTTTTAAATTATCTGGAAACATCACAGGCACTATTTCTGTCGATGATACATTAACCGGTGGTACTTCAAATGCTACAGCAAAAGTTTTAGCAATAGACACAAGTGGAGATAAGCCTCTTATAAAGGTAAGTATTTTGTCTGGAACATTTCAAGCAGAGGCTATCAGCAATGGGTCAGGGGGTTCTGGAACAATTGCTAGTTTTGGTCATTTCTTGCAAGAGCATGAAACAGGTTCAGCCTATACTTTTGCGTCTTCCCCTTTTGTAGAAAGTGGTGCAATCCAGATAGGTGCTGGAGATCGAATTATGGCAGTGAATGAAGTGATCCCAGATGAAAAAACATTAGGAAGTGTTACTGCTAATTTTAAAACAAGATTATTCCCAACTGGTTCTGAAACTGATCATGGCAATGTGACTCTAACAAATCCAACAAGTGTACGTTTTCAAGGGCGTGAAATTAGAATGAGGTTAACCAATTCTACAAGTAACTGGCGTGTTGGAAGTTTTAGACTAAATGCAATAGCTGGAGGCAAAAGATAATGATCTTACAGCAACCACCTACTGATTATGACGCAAACTATGAAATTGAAAGAAACAGAAATATCGAGTCTGAAGATTTGTTAAACAGAAAAAAACAACAAGATATAGAAATTGCTGGAGATGAAAATTTAATTTTATCTTCACCAAATGGAACAAGGTTTAAAATAACTGTTAGTAATACAGGAACATTAACAACAACGGCAATTTGACATGGAAGTAGAGAAGGTAACAAAATGGATAGAAGATGCATTAGCGTACTCTCATGGAACACATGACCTACTTGATGTTCTTAATGGCATCAAAGAAGGACAATACCAACTTTGGGAAGGGGAAAAGGGATGCATCGTTACAGAAGTCCTGCAATACCCCAAAAAGAAAGTTTTCCATGTTTTTCTGGGTGGTGGTGATATGGATCAGCTTACTGATATGCATTCCTCTGTCATTGCCTTTGCCAAACAATTAGGGTGCAAAGAATTAACCATGTCAGGAAGAGTTGGATGGTCAAGAGCATTAAAGAAACATGGGTGGGAACACGCCCACACAACATTGTATAAGGAGATATAATATGTCTGGTGGAAAAGGTGGAACAACAACACAGCGTCAGGAAATTCCTGAATGGCAGAAAAAAGAAATAATGGAGGCTATTCAAAAATCTAAGGATATGAATATTCCTTATGCTCCTAATATGGCTGTTGATGTTATAGCCCAAGCAAAAGGTATAAATGATAATCTTAATTTAGGTCTATCAGCATTTGGAATGAACCCTATGCAAAGCGTATTACCAGAGGCTGTTGAGCAAGGTGGTCTGCGTGGGTTTAGATCTTTTGATGTGTATCAAGACACAATGGATAGATTTAAACAAGAGTATCCTGACATTTTTAGAAGGATCGAAGGTCTAACGGCTGAAACAGCTATGCCAAATACAATGTCACCAACAGCTAGCGCAATGTCAAATGTGGGAATGATGAACCCAGTTACAGGAATGCCTATTGTGCCTGAAACATCTCAGCCGGGTTATGAAAGTACAGAAGATTATAGAAGACAGATTGAGGCATCGAAGAATGCTGATACTTCAGGAAGATTAAGAACTTATTTAGAAAATAATGACCCAACTGGATATATTGATCCACTTGATGCAATTTTTGGTGGAGATACATCATACAATTTGAATAGAGATTAGGAGCAGATTATGGCTGGAGCAGGAAATAACATATACAATCAAGTCACAACAGGACTGCAAGGCGCACAGACAGGCATAAACAATGCTATGGCTTATCAGCCTACTCAGTTTTCAAATGAGGCTATACAACCATTTATGAATCCTTTCACGCAAAACGTGTTAGATCGCAGTATGGCTAATCTAGAAGATGCTCGAACTAAAGCTATTAATGCTGGGCAAACAAGAGCCATGCAAGCTGGCGCATATGGTGGGTCTAGGCATGGTGTTGCAGATAGCCTAACTAATCAAGCATTTGCCAAGCAAGCTGGTGATCTTAGCGCAAATTTAAATCAGGCTAATTTTCAGCAAGCTGTAAATCAATTTAACAATGCAAACCAACTAGGATTTCAAACAGCGCAAAATCAATTAGCTGGTGCTGGCGCATTGTCAAATCTAAGTAATCTTGGTTTTGGTATGGCAAACACGCTAGATAACACAGCGTACCAGCGTGCAGAAAGAGATCGCATGATTGCACAACAATTAGCAGACAGAGCCAAACAGCAATTCACTGGATTTACGACACAAGGACAACAAGGTTTCCAAAATCTTCTTGCGTCTTTGGGTATTATTCCAGCGCAAGCTGTGCAGACAACACAATACACACCAGGTTTATTTGATTTTTTAAGGTTAGCAGGTTCTACAGCGATAGGATTACCTGACAGTTTTTACGCAAACCTTTAATAGTAAAAGAGGACTAAAATGGCAATTTTCCAACCATCAAACAATGCAATTAGGGCAGTACAATATTTTTTAAATCAAGGTTTGCCTTACAATGTGGCTGTTGGCTTAACAGGCAACTTAATGGCTGAATCCAATTTAGACCCAAACATTGAAAGCGAAAGAGATGATCAAGGCAGATTTGCTTATGGAATTGGTCAATGGCGTGGGAATGAAGAAGGGGGAAGACAATTTAATCTTAGAAGTTTTTTAGACAGTCAAGGGCAACAAGCAGATCCTTTTATGTCACAATTAAAATTTTTATCAGCAGAATTAAATCCCAAAAGCCCATATTATGACAGCTTATCTGGTAAAAGATTTGAAGATCTTCTGCAAAGAAATAAAATAGGAAGTGTTACAACTGTCCCTGATATTACGAAAGAATTAGAAAGAGCAATTTTCAGAGCCGATGGGGCAGGAATGGACAGAAGAATTGATTTCGCAGATAAACTTTCACGATTAGGTGCAGGATTTTTTAAAAATTTTAATGGTGGAGATATAAATACTACTAATTTGTTAGCTATGCAAGATGCTCCAAAACCTAAGCGTGGGGTCGCTGGAGGTTTGTTAGATATTTTTACACAACCAAACAGAGAAGCAGATAGAACCAAATTATTAGGAAATTTAACATTAGCATTAAATGCTATGAGTACGAGGCCAGATCAATCATTGGCTACATCTATAACTGAACAAATAAAACAGGCTGATGCTAAATCTGCATTACAACAAAATAAAACTAGAATGTTTAATTATTTTAATAGCATAGGTAGGAAAGACTTAGCTAATGCTATAGCAAGTGGGGTAAATCCAAACACTGTTTATGGTAATTTCTCAAAAGGATCTCAAGTAAAATTTGATCAAGAAAATAAAATCTTTAATCAATTTAAATCAGAACAAACTGTTAAAGATTATCAAACTACGAAAACTGCTTATAACAAAATACGTTCATCATACGAAAATCCTAGTCCAGCTTCAGATATTGCAATGGTGTTTAATTTTATGAAAATGTTAGACCCTACATCTACAGTGCGTGAAGGTGAATATGCAACTGCATCTAATGCTGGTAGAGTCGATGATAAAATTAAAAATGCTTATAACACTTTATTGTTGGGCTATACATTAACTGATTCACAAAGAGAAGACTTTGTAAATACGTCTGGCAATTTATTTGAGGCGCAACAAGAATCTTATGATCAGGTTTATTCTGAATATACAAAAAGAGCAAAAGATTATGGTTTAAATATAGAAAATGCTGTTCCAGATTATCGTTATACTGATGAAATTTTAAATTTTGAAATTCAAGTACAAAACCCAAATAATGTAATGAATAATGTTCCTGCTGAATGGTCACAAAAATATAATGAAATTGCAAAAACAACAAAAGATAAATACGGGAATACATTATCTAATTCAATGACAGATGCGATTGAAAAATCAGCATGGATAGCATGGTTGAATGGCGCATCAAGTCAAGAGTTAGCAGAGTATGGAATTGTAAAAGATTCAAATGGTCAATTTAAAATGATGACAATTCAATAATTCAAAGACAGGAGCAATTAATGGCAAGCATTCAAAAAATAGCGCAAGAGCAAGCAAATAGAACTGGTTTTGGTGCTTTAGCAAGAGGATTTGGACAAGGATTAACTTTTAATTTTTCTGACGAAATATATGCTTTTTTAAAAACAGGTAAAACTTCTGGCCCTGAATATGAAAAAGAATTACAGAAAGTTAGAGCTAGTTTTGATGCTTATAAAGATCAATTCCCCAAAAGTTATATAGCTGGCGATATTGCAGGAACAGTTGCACCAGCATTATTACCAGGCACACTTCTTGCGTCTGGACTAGCAAGAGGTGCTGGAACAGTCGCAAGAGCAGGAAGGGTTGCTGGTGCTGGTGCTATTGGTGGTGCTGAAAGTATGCTTGCAGGATATGGAGCAGATAGAGATGAATATACAGGAACAGAGCAAGGAATGGATGCTGTTTTTGGGATAGCACTTGGTTCTACTGGATATGTCGTTGGTGCTGGGTTACAAAAACCAATTCAACTTCTTAGTGATTATGTTAAAAGATATATGGGTAAAAAAGCATCAAAAGCTGTCGAAAACAATATACAAAAAATTGCTGATGATACAGATATGCCAATTGAGGAAATTATCTATAAAATTGGTAATGGTGAAATATTAGCAGAAATGAATGAAACGACAAGAGCCGTTGCAAGGCACATAAAAACAAAAGCGTCAGGAACTAAAGTACCTAAAATAATGCAAAATATTGCTGAAAATAGAGCTAAAGAAGGTAGGCAAAATGCTTTATCTAGTCTTCAATCAGGGCTTGCGCCTAATGTCAGAGGGTCAGATGTTTTAGGAGATTTCACTGCATCACAAAGGAAAGATGCAGATACTGTAAATAAATTATATAAAAATATACCTTATTACAAAACGCCTATGAGGTTTAAGGAAGGATTGCCTGAATTAACTTTTCCTGAATTAGAAGGTCAACTTCAGGAAGTTATACTAAGATTTCCTCAAATAACTAAACAAGTAGAAAGATTATTTAAAGCAAAAAATCCAACATCAAAAACCTTTTTTAAAGAAACAGAAGATGGAATTGTTAAATTTACAAAAAAGCCAACATTAGAGGAGGCTGAATTAATACTTCAAAATTTAAGAGAACGAGCAAAAAAGGACTACAGGGCAGGAAATACTGCAATTGCAAATGAAATGAATAAATTTCATAAAAATTTAAGAAACTTTTTAGATGAAGTATCACCAGAATTAGGAGTAGCTAGAAAATCATCATCAATGATGAAAGCTAAAGAAGATGCATTTAAATTAGGTAGTAGCGCATTAAGCTCTAATCCTGCTGAATTTAGACAAAAGTTAATAGAATTATCTAGAAAATATGAAGGAGATCCTAAAATTGTAGATGAAATTATGCTATCTATAAGGCAAGGCGCAATGAGTGATATTAAAAATCGTTCTGGGAAAGCATCAAGAGGATCTCTTATTAGCAAATTAGCTAATGATGAAGCTAATGAAAATATGATTTTGCGTCAGATTTTTCCTGAAGATCAATATAATTCATTATTAAAATCTCTTGACAGTGCTGTTAACAGACAAGCCTTATCAACATCATTAAAAGATAATTCACATTCCATTGATTTGCTTACTGGTATTAAAAGACTAGACACAAGGGCGGTGTCTAATGCTACTGGTGCTATGATGGGGAATCCAGATGCAATTTCTCAAATAATTAATGATCTTTCGAAAAGAACAACTGGATTGTCTGAAGATGAATTGCTTAAACTTGCTCAACTTATATTAACGGATAATCCAAATATAATGCGAGATGCATTAACTACACAAAAGGGTCTTAAAGAAACATTAGAGCAAATAAATAGAAATAATAGACGTGCTGGTGGGTTTGTTTCAGGAATGGCTTCAACACAATCACCAGAAATTCAAGAATTACTAATAAATCAAGATAGGTGAAGATAATTTATTTTATTTCATTAAAAAAAAATTATAGCATTAATTGCCTGTAAAACATTTTTTTTCTCCAAACCTCCCTCAAAGTGGCATCACCTTATGCCACTTTTTTTTGTCAAATTGTCAGGTCTTCGCATAGGTGATTTTACATAAAATTTATGTTTGGATGCGTGGGTAAAATAAAATATGTCAGAATGATTGTGCCATTGGCATTCATATATTAATCCATGATGCCCTAATGGAGTTAGAATTTCTTTTGCTTTATTACAATCTTCAAAGCTGTTAAATTCAAGCAAAGCAAAAAGCAAAACCTTAGTTCCTGTGGCTACTGAACTCATGCCATACCCAACGGATTTACAGAGCCAGCACGAACTGCCTTAATTTCTCTTCCTTGTCTTTTGTCAATTTCATCTTCCACACAAAGCACATCATTCTGTATCCAAGTTTTCAAAATTTCAGATATTTTTGCTTTGTCGGATTTATTAGAAAGTTTTAACCCAAGAACTTCAGCAATCACTTTACCTACATAATTACTTGCCTGATAATGATGTTTGTAAGGTGGGTCAGCCTCTGTACACTTTATCTGAACTTCTCTTGCCATTTGTTTTGTTACCCCAGCGAAGGCATCAGGAAGTTCATAAGGAACAACAACAGCAACTTGATCACCATTGATTAGGTCTACAGAAATCTTTTCAAACCAAGATTGTTTAGCCAATGGTTTTAGATTTGCCTTACCATTGTTAATGCTGAAATATCGATGCGCCTCTAAATTATGTTTCGTTGCAAAATCATCATCCATTTTTTGCAAGAAAGACGCAGAACGACAACCACTGACAAGCTGGATGCCACCTCTAGAATCTTCAACTGACATTTCACGCTGATTTGTTTTTCTTGTATGATGCACAATAACTGTGGCTAACTGACATTTCTCAGAAAGCATCGATAATCTTTTTGTAATGCTACCCATGAGCGAATTGTCATTTTCAGACGCACTACCTAACATATTGACAAGAGGATCGAGTATTAAAACATCGATACTATTATCAATGCAAAAACGCTCTATAAGATCAAAATTTTGTTCATTGATGGCATTGTCAATGCCTTGGCTTAGTACTAAGTCCTGATCCCTGCCTGACGCTAGAAACAAATAATTCTTGATCTCGGACTGATCTATGTTGAAGTGCTGTAAGCAACCTATAACCCTGCGCTGTATTTCCTGTAGTGGATCTTCAGAATTATAGTAAACAACTTTTAATTTTTGTTTTGGAATTGCGCCTAACAAATTACGATTAGATGCCATAGCAATTGCATCAACAATTGAAAGACTTGATTTGCCAATACCACCTGGACTTACTAACAAACTACAATAATATCTAGTGTAATCCCGGTACAAAAAATCTCTTGGCTCTATTGTTAGTGGATCTATAATTTGCCATGCATCAAATAATTGTGGTTTATCAATTTTTTCAGTGACTTCTGACGTTTGATTAATGCATTGCATTAACTGTTCAATTGTACCACCTTTGTTAAAAAAATCTGTTGGATCTTCTTTTGGTTTTAAATCAGGCAATTCAATAATCTTGATAGATTCTGCTATACCTTGTAATTCAGAGGCTACTAATTTTGCATGAGATTTCCCAGCATCGTCATAGTCAGGGAGAATAATAATATTTCGATGCTGGAAAAATTTATTTAGGGCAGGATTCCAATTGCCAGAACCACCGGAATTACAAGTAGCTAGCAAACCTTTTTCACGTAAAGTTTCAACATCCTTTTCACCCTCGACAATGTAAATTGTATCGTCTTTCTGTCTAATAATATCTGGAAGATTATAGGGAAGGGGCGTTACATCTTTTAACCCGGACACATACTTTTGTGTCTGACAATCAAATCTGCGCTGTCGAAATGTCTTAGGCTCAAATCTAATAACCTCATAAGAAGGTTTGTTTTGTTCATCTTTATATTCATATCGAGCCACAACTTTTGGTGATGATGCTGGAGTAAATTCATTGTTTATTCCAAGCTGATCTAAAAAGGTTTTAGGATCTTTCCCATGCAACGCAATAAGTTGCGTTAACCCACCACCACTGGCTTGCTCATGGTCGTAGAACGTACCTTTCTTAATATCGACACTTAATGAACCAAATGTACCCCAACGCAGTTCTGATGGCTTAGACAGCTTTTCATTGGGTTCACCCAGCAAAGCAATAGCAATTTCTTTTGTGTGTTGCTCGATCATTAAAAGCTTTCCTTGATGGCTATACCAATCCTTTGTGCAATCTGTGGTACAATCGCATTTCCTAACGCCTTGAGCCTATGAGTTCTGTTCTTCTGACCACTTGCTACCCTTGGTATATCTACAGGCTCGTCCAGCCATTTGGATAACCCATCAACCATTCCACCCAATCCGCGTTGAGTGTTCCTTCCCCCTTGTTCCTTACCTCTGGATGATTGCCCAACATCTTCTGCATCTTTGTTCCCGGTCTGCCAGCTGCATCCTCGTTGGCTGTTGGTGTTGGGAACATCTGATGTGCCACCATGTCTGGTAGAGAATTGGTTGGAGTTCGACCTGCCTTCTCCAATGTTTCTGGTTTCCTTGCTCCCTTGTAATCCCTCGCTGTTGGTGTTGGGAACATCTTCTGTGCTACCTGTTCTTCTAAGTTTCCTTTCCCTCTTTGTGCTAGCTTCGGAGTTATTTTTTGGCTCATTGCAGGGGATGATCTTGGCGTTGCCCATGTTTCTTGCGATGATCCAGAGCCTATCTCTTCTGTGCGATGCACCACACGCTTCAGCTGGCAAAACAAACGCCCTTGTTGTGTAGCTTTCACCTTCCAGGTCATGGAGAACTTCATCAAGTCCAAGAGAAATGTGGCCACTAACATTTTCGAAAACGCAAACATCGGGTCTTTCTTGTTGTATAATTCTAAGTATGTACGGCCAGATGTGGCGAGGGTCTTCCGATCCTCTGCGCTGACCTGCTTGGGAGAAAGGTTGACAGGGATAGCCGGCTGTGAGGATTCTTTTTCTTCCTCTTGGTCTGGGAATAAATTTTGTTGTATCATCTGCTAGTTCCTTTACATCGTTGCATATGGGTACATCAGGCCAGTGTTTCTTCAATATCTTTTGGCAAAACTCATCCAGTTCGCAAAACAGGATTGGTTCGCTAAGTTTTGCCCATTGAAAACCGAGACTAAAGCCACCAATTCCACTGCAAAGATCGATATGTTCCCAGAGATTTGTCATATTAAAAAAATGGGGTGAATAATCACCCCTAGTTGGAGGGAAATTAAAATAAGTTTTTTGACAGATCTTCTGTCGTTTGTATTTCTACTTTTGGTTTAGGTTCTGTTTCATCTTGTGGGGGATTTTTCCAGCCTAACAAAGCAAAAACAGGTATTCTTGTTTGACCCTTACCTTTTGTGTCTATGTCAGATTTAAGGTATTCTACATGGGCAACCTTACCTTCATTATCACCTAATTCTTTATGAATTTTTGACCATATGTTTGAAAAGCCTCTAAGTGCGCCAACGCTACTTGTTTGCCATTGATGCCATCCAAGGTCTTTGCCAAGATACATCATAACTTGTAATCCTCTTTTATGATCATCAGAAGGTCTACTACCTACCTTGCCAAGACTTTCATCCCAGACAGCATCAGGTGCTGACCCAGCCTCGATTTTAATCCAGCCTGTCTTTAATGTATCAGGATCAATCAAGCATTGTTTTAATGTATACTCTTCACCATTAACTAACCAAGCATTCACACTTGGCTTAAATGAGATCCACTTGGAATCTCCACTTCCTATTAAACCTAAATCCATTATTTATCTCCTTCTGTTTCAGGTTTCTCCATCCATCCCATTTTTCTTGCGAAATCTGCGAATGTTTTCTCTTTCACCACATACAGCCTTTCTTTTCGGTCTGCGTGTAATACCAATATTTGAGCATCATCTTGGTCAAACCATTTGTACAAACTGGCAAAACCAGTTCCTGCTTTGCGCCTCTTGCATTCAACTTTGTAACCATTGAGATCTACGTCAGACGCAAGCGTGTCAGAATAATGTTTAAAAGCACCACTGCCCAAAATTCGTTTGACTGGTACGCCATAAGCATCCCAGAATTTTACAACAGCATACTCCAAAGCGTAGCCAATGCGCTTAGACCGACTTGTCATCAGTTAATTCTCCTTTGTAAATTTTCCAAATCAGCTATTGTCGATTGGCTACTTTTCATTTTAAGCTGTTTTAACCCAGCTATTATTAAATCTTCAGCTAACTTAGACATAGAAATACGCTGTCTTTTAGCCTCTTTTTTCAATTGCATCCGGGTTGTTTTATTTAGGTGCAATTGCTGTGGTTGTAATTCCATTGTTTTGTTCCACTAATATAAAATAAAAAAAGTTGTACATTACATCTGTTATATGATAGTTTATTTTTTAATGGAATGTTTACGTGTGTTACATTTTATATAAAAAAAAGTTACACGTTATACTTGTAATGTAATAAAAAATGATTATATATATAATATAAGAGGTTCAACAATGGAGATTAAGATGAAAAAATTTGATACATTTAAAGAAGTTGTAAAGCATTACACAAAATCTGCACAAAATTACAGAAGGCTTACAGTTTGGTTTGATGGTTATTTCTGTATTCTAGACAATCATTATGGAGCAATTAAAAAAACTATTGGTCACGAAGATCCAAATGGCAAAGTAAGTTTTAAAGAAATTGAAGATTATTATCAGACACACAAAGATGAATATGAAATTGAATTGCAGAGGTAAAATCATGGAAAGTACATTTGAATGTGATTACTGCGAAGATGAAGGATGCGATTATTGCCCAGACGGAATTACCCCAGAAGAATATATGAGAAGACTAAATGAAAGGGAGAATAATGACAGTAGAACAAATTAATAATCAATATGAGCCAGAATATAATGAACTTAAATCTAAGTTGCGTAATAATGAAATTACAGAAAAGCAGTATTACGAATATTTAGGTCAGCTTAACACTTGTTACAGCATTGATTTACAAGAGGGAGAATAATGATGGCAACTAAGTATGTAGTCGAATTAACAAAAGCACAACTGAAAATGGTAATACAAGCAATGTTATCGCATTCTTATCACATAAATAATATGGGATATAACAGTTCTGAAAAATCGTGTTTTGATAGAGCAGATGAAATTTTGATGAATTGCAAAACTAAAGCTAAATATTTGAGGGAGAATAATGATGGAAAGTTTAGAAATTATAGCAAACGAATTAGGTCTTACAATTGGGAAAACGCCTGCTGAATATGGAGTGCCTAAAGGCTATGCTCTATATTATAAAGAAAGCGGTGAATTTGCAGAAGATTTGTATGGCGGTGATGGACGCAACTTAAAAGAAATAGCTGAACTTTTAGCTATGGGTATTAAACATCATTACACACAAACAAAAAAATTTGGAGAATTATAGTGCCACATAAAATTTACGGCAATCTAGTCAGCTATTATGTTGATAAAACATCAGCAAACCAAGATGCCATAGAATGGTTTTTGTCAGAAAGTCCTAAATCTCAGGTGATCGAAACTATTACTGAAACAGACGCAAAAAGATACCCTGGACTTGAATCTGCATTAGAGATTTGCAAAGACAATGACGCTGTTCTTATTACAAATGAGGCAACAAAGTTTGACCATAAACTTAGACCTATGACACTGATTTTACAGTCAAAGGTTAGGGTTATTGGTATTGATTGGAGTCCAATGTTTAGACCAGTGTCTACCTTAGAATTTCTTAAGAAAATGACTGCACTGGCTCGTAAAAAGAAAGAAGAGCATTCTTTAAAGATACGAGAAGGGCAGAAAAGGGTGGAGAAGGCTGGTAAAACATTTCGTAACCCGAAAGGTACGGACGTTATAAAACACGCTCAGAGAGCGAATAAAGAGCGTTGGAAGGCATTTAGGCTGAAGTTATTTCCTCTTATACAAAAAATAAAGAAAGAGGAACGCACAGATAGCTTGACTGATTTATGCAGATTGCTGGAACAACGTAACATCAAGACAGTAAGTGGTAAAAGTAAATGGTATCCAAGTGTGTTAAAAGAAATAATTTATGAAGGAGAAAAAGAATGAATTATGAACATCGAAAAGGAACTATAAATGAACAGCTTTCGTACTGGCAGGGGCAGAAAAAACATATTAATAATGAAGGTGCTTACGATTATAAATTAAATGGTAATCCTAAAACTGCATCCCCTAAACTACACATAGACCAAAAAGAAAAAGACTACATCATTTCATCTCTCGAAATGGAACTACAAATCCTCAATTATAAAAATTTTACACAATATGCTACAGACCATAACCACAAGCGAATGGTCAATTATTTCAGATCCACACTTCAAAAAAGAATTATTGGTTGCCACATGATTGCTGAAACACTGAAAGGCAAATGGACACTTCAATCTGAACTTTATCAAATTTATAATTTCAACAGATCAGCAATTTCATCTGTCATCAAAGAATGTTTGGAAGAGGGCTGGTTCATTTCAAAAATCTGTGAAGATCATTCTAATCAGCTTTGTTATCAGTGCAACGACACAATGCTACAAAAAACTGTTGATTATAACATATGGAAGTTTAAAAAAGGAAATAATCCAAAAATAGTTAATTTTGTAAAAAACTACAACAATGCTGTGCTGGATGATATTTTATCATAAAAACTGTTCAAATTTTGAACACTTAAGTTATTGATAACGCTACGTCAACCACCTAAAAACCCCCAAAAAGTGTTCAAATATAGAAATGGACTTATGCATAAATGTAGCTAACATGAATACATTGAGAGGTACAAATGGAATATAAAAGAAGAAATTTTACACCAGAACAAAAACTTAGATTTGAAGCAAGAGAGGCTTACATAGCTAATCGCTCAACAAAAGAGGCACGTAAAAGAACTTTTTTAGATGATGAATGGACACGTTATAAAAATGGTGGAACTGACAGCGCAAGAATTGATGTTCCAGCATTGACAACTGACGATTTAAAACAGGCATCTAAATCCATCAATGAACTCGCAATAAAACTAAAGGATTTGTCAGATAGTGTCTATAAACCTAATCATAAAATTATGTTAATGAGGCAAGCTATTTGGGAAGTTAATCATGAATTAAGGGAAAGAAAAAGAGCCTCGCAGAGGTCTTTTAAAAAACCCTAGATTTAGTATAGTAAAGATCGTACAGAGTAACGTACAAAAAAATAAGATTGAGAAAAATGAAAATGTCAATAAAACAAGGGCAAGGAGCAATTATGGATAAATTAAAACATAAATTATACCTGAAAGATTCGCATAATATATATTATCGCTCAAACAAGTGGTACTACAACATACAGGATTTCCTGCATAGGCAGGGCAGGAAGGAAACTCTGCGAAACCTGACAATGCTGGTCGCAGAAACTATATTAATTTTCACAGCAATTTCAACAATATTGATAGTCGGTTTGGCTCTGTAATGGTCGGTAAAATTACGAGCGACAAATTGCTGTCTGCAAGTCAGATCGCAACGCTAATGGGTGAATCACCATTTAAAACACGAAACGAACTGTTAAAGGAAAAGCTGTATCATAATTATAAAGGCTATGATCAACCACCTGAACCCCCGGAAAATGAACTCATGCAATGGGGCAATCGGTTAGAACCTATCATTCTACAGGAATCTGCAAAGTTATTAGGCTGTAAGGTCAACACTGAAATTACAGAAGT
>Ga0163109_10001592_pt1 | contig 17929 bp, 10 predicted proteins | sample CRUFie1St13metaG_FD_108704 | JGI IMG/M metagenome (GOLD analysis project Ga0163109, IMG submission 108704) | Marine microbial communities from the Costa Rica Dome - CRUD Field 142mm St13 metaG | ecosystem: Environmental > Aquatic > Marine > Oceanic > Photic zone | place: Costa Rica: the Eastern... | reverse complement strand
GCCCCGACCCTTCCTGCTACATTAAGTGAAACAGCCACTATTGGGCCAATCAGGATGGCAAACAACAAAGTCCCCAATCCAACAGTTCCCCCAAGTAGCCATCCAATGATGACTACAGATATCTCTATACCGGCACGCACCGAGCCTATCGGCACACCTGATATCCTCTGTATTCCTGTCATCCATCCATCTCGAGGGCCGGGTCCTAGGTTAGCAGTGAGGTAAATCCCACTTCCAATTCCCACTAATACCACACCCATGAGAACTTGAATGACTGCTTGAATAGTACCGTCGGGGGTAGGCATGACTGGCAACATGTACTCTATCGCGGCAGCAATAAGGACTGCATTGAGTATTGTGCCAACTCCTGGTCTCTCCTTGAGTGGAATCCAGAGGAATAGGACGGCGAGGCTGACAAGCAGTGTGGCTTGGCCTATTGAGCCTCCCATCATTTTCGCAATACCTTCGGCGAGAACCGTCCAAGGGGTATTACCTATTCCCGCTGCAATTAGTATTGCATCACCGGTTCCGAAAATCCATAAACCAATACACAGTATCACCAGAGTGGAGATCCTTGGCCTGGTATCCATTGGGTTGGTGGAGCTCCACCATGTGGTGGGAACCTCCTTCGCAGGCTTCAGGAATGAGCGTATGGCCATGTTCCGCGAAAGGCGTGTCATCCTTGAACCCAATTGAAGTAGTCCTCTGTCGATTCGGCGTCCCATGCAAGAATTTGCGGTACATCGTATGGATGATCTGATCGAATTGCACTGATTAGCCCCGATTTCGTCTCCGGGTCTGTCTTGAATTGTATTCTCCATTCTGGGCAAAATTCAATTTTTCCATCCCATTGGTACATTGACTGAACCCTGATTCTATGCGCGCACTTGGCTAATTTGTCACTTATTTTAGAGAATACCCATTCTCCAACCTCTGGCTCCAACAAGTCACCGGGAAGTGTGGTTTGCACAATTGAGACGCGATTTTTCATGGTCCTCGGAAAGGGTGATTCGGGATGAAGCCATTGGCATACTTTGAATGAGGATGGTGTGTTCGCACATGCGAGGTCGGACAGTGGAGCTCTGGGAGATGCCTATCGATACTGGTGAAGTGCCACCTGATAAGTCGGATTTCGATGTGATAGTCGTCGGAGGGGGTCCCGGAGGGTCTGCGGCAGCTGCTTACAACTCACTAAACGGATGTAAAGTGTTGCTAATCGAGAGGGGGGTCTGGCCACGTGACAAAGTTTGCGGGGACGCTGTCGGGGGGAAATCGCTTTCTCATGTGGAGGAGCTTGGAGTCCTCCCATTGATACAGGCAACACCTTACTATCAAGTAGATTCCATACTATTCGGAAGCGCGAATGGTTCAGAAGTTCGAGTGATGCTCCCCAAGGATAGTTATGAGGAGAAGGGGTTAATGTCAGGATATGCTCTACCCCGAGTTCAGTTTGATTATATGATGTTCAAGAGGGCTAGTGAGATTGTCAGGGAGAACGGCGGATCTGTTATTCAGGGATTTACGGTAAACGAAGTACTGAGTGAGGGGAGTGGCCCCTCATCCAGAATCACTGGCGTGACTGGAAAGTTTGGAGGAGGGCGTTCGGATAATCCACTGATGTCCTTCAGCTCGACAGTTACAATTGGGGCCGGGGGGTATAACTGCCCTGTTTCAAGGAAAATAACGGATTTATACGACGAGCCACACAAAGATGATCATCATTTCTGTGGAGGATACAGAGAGTACTGGGAAAATGTTGAGGGCCTAGAAGGCTCAGAAGGACAAATTGAGATTCATTTTATCGATGAGGTTTTGCCTGGTTACTTCTGGTTGTTCCCAGTGAAAGAAGGAGTGGTCAATGTTGGAATCGGGATGCTAATTTCAGAACAAAGAAAACAGAAGGGAATTAAAAAATCCCTTAGGAAAATCCAGAAATGGGTTATTGAAGAGCATCCTCGCTTTAGTGAGAGGTTCAAGGAAGCGAAATTGGTTAAAGGATCAGAAAAGGGCTGGCAGCTTCCATTTGGCTCACCGAGGAAAGAGGCCCCATCTTTCCAGCCTAGGAGAGGGGCAATGGCTGGCGCCATGACAGTTGGAGATGCGGCGAGTCTGGTAGACCCATTCAGTGGTGAGGGTATTGGTAACGCGCTACTATCTGGAAAGCTAACAAGTCTACACTTCGACAAGGCCCGCCATTCAGAGGGTTTCACTCAAGAGGATGCCGAGAAATATATGTTAGACCTCTGGAACGAGCTTGGAGGCGAGCTTTCCAATTCCAAGAAGCTTCAGAGCATGATGAAGTGGAAGAGACTCACCAACTGGTTTGTAAATAAGGCGTCCAAGAAGGAGGAGATAGGGACAATGATGTCAGAGATGATAGCAAGCAAGGAGACTCAAAAAAGCCTTTGGAGCCCTTGGTTCCTGTTCAAGACCCTGGTTCTTCCGTGAGGTGTTTGATTGGGTCGACTCAATACTTCACTGGATGGAATTGATGCGGTTTTCCTCGACCTAGATGGTACCATATACCTAGGAGGGGAGCCAATCGAGGGAGCCTTGGAATTCCTGGAACGTCTGAAAAAGAATGGAATAACAAGGTTCTTTCTATCGAATAATTCCAGTAAGTCCGTATCTCAGTATCTCAGTCGACTGACTTCCATGGGAATAGATGCCGAGGAAGAGGATGTTCTGCTCTCAACCCACGACCTTCTGTCGTGGCTGGAAAAGATGGGTGTTAGAGATACTTACCTAGTTGGTACTGAAGGGATGCGTGACATGATGGAAAGTGCTGGGTTCAATACTCGTTCGGAGTCGCCGGAGTATGTGGTATTAGGGTACGACACGGAGATAAACTACGAGAAATTATCCACTGCCTCGATTCACCTCCACAAGGGGGTTCCAATGGTCGCCAGTCATCCAGATGTAGTTTGTCCGTCCCCAGATGGTGGTCTTCCAGACACGGGCGCTTACATGGATCTCTTTGAGGCCACAACTGGCGTAAGGCCAATTCACATTTGTGGAAAGCCAAATCCAGGAATGATTCTACACAAAGTGGAGGAACTGGGCCTATCACCGGAGAATTGTGCAATGGTCGGAGATAGATTTTACACAGATATGGAAATGGCCGATAGGGCCGGGGTTCATGGAATTCTGGTTCTTTCCGGTGAGGCGACAATTCTGGATGCTACCGAAGCTTCTCAAAAGCCGAGTCTCGTTGTCGATTCTGTTGCTTCACTTCTGTGAGGCCCGGGTGGTAAACTTGGCGTAGGTCCTGAAACTATACTATACAAATAGAATTATTTCTCGGGATGGGTATGGAAGGGTCGACTGAGCCTGAAGCCTTGGAACACAGATCGTACTTCAAGATGGGTTTGTTCGTCTATGATAACGCAAAAGTCGTGCTGATTCTAACTCTAATTCTTTGTGGCTCGTTGGCTTCGTTAATGACTCTAGAGCCTAGGTATGCCGAAGGATATGGAGAGGGAGACCTTGAATCAGTGCATGGATGGGATGCCGCGAGGATAGGTTTCACCTCTGAAAATGAAAGTGACAGCTTCTCATTCCACGTTTTGTTCCATCACCCAGGTGCAAGTCATGAAGATGAAATAGTGCAAAATGCAATGATGGAAACTGTTGCTCCAATGACGGAAAATGATCATGTGTCAGTTGAATATCCATGGCTAACCACTGAGGTCAATAGGTCTGAGCTGGTGAGCTCGGTGAACCCCGAGTGGACCAGAATAAAAATTGAGGTTAATCTTGATAGAGACGGCTCCAAGGCTTTATTGAAGGAAAACTTCGACGATTTGGCACTCCCTGACGATGCCCCGGAGGGAATGGAAAAGTGGGTAACAGACAACCTTGCGATCGACGTCACCTTCGACCTGACTCTCAAGGAAGAGTTGATTAGGGCAGAATTGATTTCAGCACCTCTAACTCTGATTATCCTGCTTTTGGTTTTCGGGAGTTTGGTTGCGGCCGGATTACCTGTTCTGTCCGGAGTCTACACTGTTCTGGCCGCTGTTGGAATAGTAACAGGTCTGAGTTATGTATTCGATGACATCACAGTATACGCTAACAACATCGTTTCCCTACTTGGAATTGGACTAAGCGTGGACTACTCACTATTCATAGTGAATAGGTTCAGAGAAGAGCTCGGTAGGGGTAGAGACCATAGAACAGCAATTGCGATGACCAGTGCGACCGCGGGTCGGGCCATCTTCTTCTCCGGCATGACGGTCATAGTCGGCCTCATGGGAATGCTTTTCTTCGAAAATACTGGGCTTCCATCTCTCGGATGGGGGGGGATTTGCGCAACTGCCGTAGCCCTCACATCTTCGATAGTCCTTCTTCCCGCGGCCTTATCTCTATTGGGAGACAGGGTTAACTCATTCAAGGTTCCATTCTCGTTTGGGGTGGACACCAGTGAGGAGGGTTTCTGGTCTAATGTCGCCGGCGGGGTTATGAAGAGGCCCTTTGCTGTCTTAGTTCCTGCAGTAATCGTACTAATGCTGGCTGGGTCCCCGTTTTTACAAGCGGAGTATGGTATAACCACCTACAAGGCGCTTAGTCCAGATGACGAATCCCGGCAGGGAATGGAGCTAACGGATGACTACTGGCCCGAATATATCTCAAACACTGCGCTGGCCGTATTTGAGACAGAGGAGGGAGTGGATCCACTGCTAGAAAGCAACATTCGTTCCCTCTACCAATTCTCGAAGGAGATTTTGGAGGTCGAGGGAGCTACTTACGTTCGCAGTCATGCCCACTTTGATGTGAATATGAGTGAGGACGATGTAGTCGACTTCTGGGACTCTTCCAAAGACGAGGAGCGCTCTTCGGTGGAATCTATGTTGATATCAGCTCAAAGGGAATATCTGAGAGAGAGTTTCATAGGAAATAATGTGGTTTTGCTTGTAGTGGGGATAGAAGGGGATGAGGCGAGCGTTAGTGCGAGAGAAGCAGTATTGTCTATCAGGGGCCTTGAGGCGAAGGATGACCAATTTGGTGGCTCATCAATAGTAAACGTGGCAGGCGTGGCCGCATACAACCAAGATGTGATCGAGGCGGTTGCAGAAAACTTGCCCATCTCACTAGCATTCATACTAATCACCAGCTATATTCTTATTTTCCTACAGGTAAGGTCAGTCGTTCTTCCCCTGAAAGCGCTGATCATGAATGTCCTTTCGGTCAGCGCCTCGTTTGGTGTGCTAGTATGGATCTTTCAGATGGGTAATGGTTCCGAGCTACTTAACTTCACACCACAGCCTATTGACCCTACGACTCCTGTGATGATTTTCGCGATACTATTCGGGTTAAGTATGGACTACGAGGTCCTGATGCTTTCCAGAATCCATGAGGAGTGGGAAAGAACGGGTGATAACACGAAGTCGGTCGCCGTCGGCCTCCAGAAAAGCGGTCGTATAATCACCTCCGCGGCTCTAGTTATGGTTACCGTCTTCTCCGCATTCGGACTTTCATCTGTGTCGTTGATGAAGCAATTCGGTTTCATGCTTGCACTCGGAGTAGCTGTGGATGCTACTCTGGTAAGAGCATTGGTAGTTCCCTCTACAATGCGCCTTATGGGTGACCTAAACTGGTATGCTCCCTCATGGTTAGCACCGAGGGGAGATGGGACTGATCCTACTGAACAAGAGTGATTGCCTGTTTCATAGTTAAATCGAATAATACGATGGCCATGTGAGGAGCATGGTAAGGGGGCTCGTGGTAGTAACCGGGGCTAGTGGATACATTGGTAGCCATATAGTGGCTAACCTCCTCTCAAAGGGGATGAGAGTTAGGGCGACTGTGAGGGATTTGGAGGATCCTGAAAGAGTGGGGCATCTCAAAACCATGGAAATCGCTGAGGGAGGGGGTATTGAGATTGTTGAAATGGACCTGTTCGATCCTGAATCTGTCAACTCGGCAATATCTGGATGCACGGATTTGATTCACACTGCGGCTACCGTCATTGTCAGATCCCGAGACCCGCAGAGAAAAATCGTTGACCCTAGTGTTATTGGGACGAAGAACGTGATTTCCGCGATAGAACGGTCCGGTACCATTGAGCGTTTTGTCCACACGTCTTCCACGGCAGCAATCAGGCCGATGGAATGGAAAGATGGTTCCACCCTAACCGCCGATAGCTGGGCCAATGATGCTACATTGGAAAATAATCCGTATGGATTGGCAAAGGTCAGTGCTGAGAGGATTGTCAGGGAGTGGCATGCTTCGCTAGAATCAGGTACTCGTCCCCGACTAGTAACCATTCATCCCTGTATGGTCTTCGGCCCACCACTTTCACCTAGGCATCTCCGTGGGTCTCTGGCAATACTGATGGCCATGATTAGGCGCACTGTTCCACTCAATCTTCCCATGCAGATTAACATAGTAGATGTCAGGGACGTGGCAGAAGCTCACGTCAGGGCATTGGAGGGAGGGCAGGAGGAGGGAAGGTACCTAACTGTCTCAGGCGATATGATGATGACTGATATTGCAAAGGCCCTAAAGAAGTCTCACCCTGAAAGGAGATGGGTGACTTGGGAGGCCCCTTATTGGGTGGCTTTGGTAGCGTCTTTCTTCCATCCAAAAATCGATGTTTCGTGGGCTAAGAGGCATCTCAGGAAGCGTCTGTACTGGGATGCCTCTCCAGCTGAAGATGACCTTGGTATGGAATGGATGGAGCCTCTTAAATCAATATTGGATACAGTGCCCCCCATTCTGGAGAACGGATGGGACTAGTACCTCTAGTCCTGCTCTCCAACCATTTCAGCTTCCAAAAGTTCTGATCTGTTGTTCCGCAACCATACTGCTGAGACTCCCAGTCCAATGAGTAAGAGAGCCGTGCCTATGCCCATGATCAATGGTAGAGAGGAAGAGGATTTGGAGAATGGTTTCTGCTCTTGGCTATATGGGGGAATCAGGCTTTCATCATAAACCGGCCTCACCATCACGAGGTTCTTCGCCTCGTCTGGGTCATAGAAGTCAGAGGGCGTAGCTGGATCTAGGTCCGAATACCCATCAGTCCTCAGGGGGACCTCGAATACTCTTTCCTCAGTTACGTCCAATGTTAATAGCACATCATAAGTGTAAGGAACCCGGGGTTCCATGAACTCTGAACCAGTGATGATACCAGTTATCGGAAGTGAGATTGCCGTGCCTGTGACATCGAATTCTGTCCATGTGCTCCAGTATTCCGGTGTAACCTCCAAGGAGATGTAAATCGTATCTCCGACAATCGTTCCTTGTCCCTGTGCATCGTCACTTCCATCCGAGCCTAGATCGACATTGGGCCTTATCTGAGCAATTTGCGCGGTATCGGTGTCCCAATCGAGCGAACTGAAGGATACCTGCATTTCTGTGGTTCCGTTGGGAACCCAGACATAGTGCCTATCGTCAGTTGCATATGTTCCGAAGGTGCTGGTTGGGCCGTTGTTGAAATGGCTCCACTCGCCTTTCCATGCGTGCCGTAGCTGGTCTGTCTGAAGTACGATTCCTCGTGTGTCCATTATTCCTTCATAATGGTTGTAAGCGTCCCATACAGTAGCTTCTGGGTGGTCCAAGAAGCCATCCTCGTTGGGATCTCTCATAACCTGCAATGTTCTTGCCAAGGCAAGAGCTTTGTCTGTGTCCACAAGTCCATGCCCCACTCTCCAGTCATGGCATCGATCGGTCTTATCCGATACGTAGCATTGCTCTGGGATATCACTGCAACCATCGTCATCATTCCCTTCCTCGCATGAGTTCCTGAGAAGGTCGTAGTGTGCAGTAAGTTCTAGAATCAATTCGATTTCATGAACCCTCGATTCGTTTCTCTCTTCCCAATCATCAAACTGCAACCCCTTCGCAGATTCGTTGAAGTACAAGCTGTTCTCGTTATCGTGATCTTCTATCTGATAGTTGGCGACACCCAGTGACGGAGCGGCGGCGAGCAGAAGTGTAGCTATTCCCCCGATGTGTGGCGTTGCCATGCTAGTTCCTGATATTGACATGTAGTAGATGTCGCCTTGCGTTCTCGTTGAGGCGTCGATGGCTGTTGCCCTTGGTGCAGTAGCCCAAATATCTCTTCCTGGTGCTCCGATATCTGGCCATGTGTGCTGTTGCGTTTTCCAACCCCTGCTGGAGAATGATGTAACTGCGCTCGCATCATGGGTCAGTGCGGCAACTGAGATTGCTGAAGGGGTGTTTGCATACACGTTTGTCCTCAAATCATCTTCCGACTCATCCCCTGAACCCCCACTGTTCGAAGCAGCGAAAATCACGGCTACTTGGTTATCGTAAGTTAACATGTCAGTTAGCAACGTTACGGCATTGGATGGATTGTAATCCCCATTGGTACCCCATGAATTGGAAACAACCCTGATATTGTATTCATTCAACCCGGGTCTGCTGTGCTGGTAAGTCCATTCAAGCCCTTCGACAGCGGCAAAAATCGAAGCCCCATCTCCTGTCCCCAGTGCCACTATTGTTGCTCCCTTAGCAGTACCAAGACGCCTTCCCCCAGACGCATCTCCGTTCCCTGCTATAGTTCCGCCGACATGTGTCCCATGTCCACTCGATGTGTCTGAATTACAGTTGGGCGCATCCACCCATGCTACTCCAGTCCACTTAGCGGACCATATGAGCTTCTCACCTGTCCATGGCTCGCCGCAATCGAAGTCGGGGTGCTCCCCGTCTATGCCGGTGTCCAGGTCTACCGCAGTGGCACCCTCTCCGTCATATTCCGATAAGGAGAGGTCTGATTCTGTCTTGAGGACCCCTTCTGTGTCGATGATGGCCCTGTGCCATGCTAGGCTAGCGTTCACCCAAGTAACCGTCTCGTGCATCATTGACTCCGCGTTATTTTGGTCACCGGGGAGGTAGAAGTGCTCAATCTGCAGGTTTGCCTCCATGTGTTTTACGACAGATAGCCCAGAAAGTCTTGAGATCTTTGTCGAGTCCCCCACTACAAGCCCGCCGTGGAGAACCGTCAGTTGTGATATGACCTCTACACCCATTGACCTAATGGCTCTCCAAACCCCCTCAGTAGGCTTGTCGTGAAATTGTATAATCGCCTCTATTTGGCCCTCATTATCCAATTGTGATATCAATTCCTCGGTCATCTTCGAGGTATCCACTTGCTGAGGTTGGCTCGTGACGGCAAGGGATCCCGACATACTTGCAACAAGGGCCACAAGGACGAATGCGGTGACTCTCATGGTTGTAGGCCATGGTTATTCGATTTCAACAAACCCCCACGCTGTTCCCCTAACCGTTCAAATCAAGAGTGGTTCGCCCTCTGGGGTAACATGCGCACTGGTGCGATAGTACTGACGGTCCTCATGCTGACCGTTCCTCTGAGCGGGTGCTTCGGCAAAGAAGAGCAGGTTTTTGTTGAGAAAGAGAGTGCTTTCCCCGATGAAATACCCTCAACAACATGGTATCATTATTCTGGGGGTATCGATGCTATGGATCCAGTGGCTGTTTCCAATGCTAACATCACAGCGAATCTAACGGGCGACAATGCACCATACTTGGCTGTTGGTTCATACTACGGAATTGGCATGAGCACGTTCGAGCCTACCATAGGAATCACATCGATGGACAACATATACATGTCTAGCTGGGGAAATGGTCCATCCGGATCAACGGCGGTCATAAAGTGCACCGGGCTGATAGAGATGGTATCTCTCTCAGACTACACGTGTCAGAACGTCTACAATCCCCTCCTTCCTGTTCCCAATAGCAACGATCCGTACATATACGTCGATAAGTGGACGGACAGAATCATGAAGTTCGACATGCATGCTCTCCTTGGGATGACTGTTGAGTTCTCTGATGATGAAGGAGGCTCATGGCAAAATGGTCAACTTGCCACCTCAATTTACTCTGTTCAAGATCACCAGACAATAGGTTCAGCACTACTCCCAGCACCGGGTTATCCAACGACTTGGTCCTTCTGTGTGAACGGGAACGCTCCTCATCCCTTGTGCTCGACAAGCTTTGACGGTGGGAGGACGTGGACCTCAGAGGTATCAGGAGCACCAATTAGTTGCCAGAGCGGCGGACTCACTGCCCACATCGAGGGAGGGGTTAACGGAAACCTGTACCGTGGCAACATAGGATGTGACGGTGATGGATACTCGATCTACAAGAGCGTTAACGGGGGGCTTACTTGGACTGAACATCCATTGCCTACCGAGGAGACTGGTACTGCGGATACCTGGAACGGAGAGGAGGCCCAAGTAGCAGTTGATGACGAGGGGAACGTACATGCAATGTGGAATGGGCTGGACAATATGCCGTACTACTCTTACTCCACCGACGAGGGCGTCACTTGGAGTGCGCCGATGATGGTCGCTCCTCCGACCAACATATCGGGTACTGGCTTCCCTGTGATAACCGCTGGTGCGGCCGGGAAGGTCGCATTGGGTTATGTCGGGGACTCCGGAAACGATACCTGGAATGGATACATGACTATCATCACAGATGCCTTTGGGGAGAGCCCTCTGATGACAACAGTGCAACTGAATGGGTTTGACGACCCCCTAGATACTGAGGTTGGTTGCGGGTACAACCGGTGTGGGGGGCTTGGGGACTTCCTGGACATGTCCGTTGATCAATACGGAAGACCGTGGTTCGGGCTCTCTCACAATATCAACGATATCGGGATCTTTGGGACTTTAACACAGGGACCTTCGTTACGTGGCATGATAGACGGGCTCAAAGAGATCCCAATTGGTGGTCCCCAGACCCTCTAGAGGGTGCTGTACAGATCATAGGCTTGGAAAATGAAGCCGGTCGCGAATATTATCATTGCCACTCCACATAGTGATAGGACTCTCTTGTATGTGCTATGGGAAAGGTTCCCTCTAGTCCTATCGAACGCTAGGGCGATGAGGCACTTCACTATGATGATGGATACAAGGAAAGTTAGCGCGTAGGCAACTGGGGCGAGTGGTTCATGGTCTGCAGCGGAAGCCATCAGAGGCCCCCCGATGAGGAACCAGAAGACATACACGTTTGGATTCAGGAGATTCGTCAGAACGCCCCTCTTGAAGGAGTGAGATACATCGATATTAGTTAGGTCTGGAGAGGGGGGCTCCAAGCTGAAGCACTCAAGACCCATCTTCAGAAGATAGCATGCTCCTAGAACGGAAATGAAAATGAGAACAGTGGGTTGCGTGGCTATCCAACTAGCAGCTAGTAGACTTACTATCACGAGTGGCCCGTCGGTAAATATGGGAGCGGTCGCAGTCCACATTCCTGCCCTAAAGCCACCAGAAAGTGTCTCTCTGATTACCATAGTGAGGAGCGGGCCTGGCTTGACTCCCTCCACAACCCCCAATGCAAGACCTGCTACCGCGAGAGAGAGGATCAGAGAGAGGTCCATGCCCTATCTCCTTGAGGCCACCTTTGCGAGGAGCTCTAGTATCTCCAAGTATAGCCAGACGAGAGTTACCATGAGGCCGAACGCTGCCCTCCACTCAAGCTGTTTGGGGGCCCCTCTCTCGACGCCTCTCTCTATGAAGTCGAAGTCGGCTACGAGACACAACGAAGCTATGCAAATCACGAACACAGAGAAGAGTATCCCGATTGGGCTAGCCTCGTGTATGTAAGGGACCTCGAAGCCCACAAACACACCAATGAAGGAGATCAGGTAAATCATGAGGATGGCCGTGAGAGCTGACATAACTGCTATCTGCAGATTCTTGCTCCAGGAGATGAGTCCTGCACGATAAATCGTCAGCATAGCTCCTAGAATCCCCAGAGTTAGGACCACCGCTAGAATTCCGATACCTTCGAATTGCTTCTCATAGACCCATGTCACTCCTCCCAAAAATAGTCCTTGGCAGAGGGAGTACGAGCATATCATAACCGGGTTTGTGGAGCCTGAGAAGATGATAACCATGGCAAGGATGAAGCCACCGATTGCGCCAATAAGGGCAAGGAACCCTGTCTCTGGCATGAACATGGCTGTTCCAATTGCTGTGGTGGCTATGATGATCAGAAGTATTCCCGTCTTCTCAGTGGTCCCCTCCATAGTCATCATGTTGGAGTCCTGATCATCCCACCATGGTGCCTCCCTGTAGGCACTCTTGTCGAATGTCGAGTCGGATAGTGCGGGGTTCCGGGAGCGATACATACGATGGGTTCCGCAGGGGCCCCTTCTCAAAGTTTGGCACGGAAAATACGAAACTCACTCCTCTTCGGAGGATTCTCTGACTTTTCGGGGTCTGGGAGCTTGCTTCCTCCTCTTCGCGCCCTTCCTTACTCTTCCCTTGGGCTTTTTCTGGGACTGCATGAACAAAACCATGAGAACGATGGCAAGCGCTGCCACTCCGCCGACGATCATAACCAGTTGGTCTCCCTCTTCGCAACTGGTCTGACCATACTGTGACTGTGTCTCCCCACTGGCACAGGCGGTCTGGGAGCTCGCTCCAGCCTCTGCCACGTAGTTTCCGGGCTCGGCGGCTATGCAACCAACAGTACCTGGGAGTGGTTGGAAGTTACCGGGGGGGCAGGGCTCCTGGGAGGTCTGTCCTGTCTTTGAGACGAAGTGGCCCGGAGATGCGTCCAAGCATTCCGACATACCTGACTCTGGCTGGTATGTCCCTCTTTCACAGGGGGTCTGGGATGTCGCTCCTCTCTCGGGGACGTGATGACCTCTGTCTGCTAAGATGCACTCGGTCTGCCCAGTCAGCGGCTGGTACGTTCCTAGTGGGCAAGGAGTGGGCTCAGCGAGGCCGAAGAGGTCCGAGTACGTTCCTAGACTCGCTACTTTGCAGGTTGTCGCCCCGGGCTCATCCTGGTATTCCCCCGGTCCGCATGGAGTTTCCTCGGTAGCTCCAGACTCAATCACAAAGTTACCTGGTTGGGCAAATTCGCAAGACGTTGCTTCGGACTGTGATTGGAATGAGCCGGGCTGACATGCGACCTGCTCGGTTGCCCCCGCCCCGCTGTAATGGCCTGGCTGGGCTGACAAGCATGATGATTGGCCAAAGTTGGGCTGGTACTGGCCCGGAGGACATGGTAATTGGTCTAGGGAGGCATTGAGTGGTACATGGCTTCCTGGATCAGATAGAATGCACTCTCCCATCGCACTGTAGGGAGCATAGGTCCCAGGTTCACATTCTTGTTGCGAGCTGGCCCCTAACAGGCTGTAGTGCCCAGGATCTGTGACGCCAGAGCAGGAGGTGGCTCCTCGCTCTGTCTCGAAGGTACCAGGTTCGCACCCTAACTGGTATGCCGTTCCTGGTTCTGAAGAGTAGAATCCGGGGTATGTTGCAATGCAAGAAGTCTGTCCGGGCGTGGGTTGGTACTCTCCGGGAAGGCAAGGAGTCTGCGTTGTGGCACCGAATTCTGTGGTGTAGTATCCCGGGTCGGCCAGCTTACACTCCTCGAGACCGAATTCGTCTGAGTATGTTCCCGGCGTACACTCATCCTGCTGAAGGGAGTTGGGGGAGGCCTTGTGCCCCGGGCTCGCGGAGAAGCAGGAGGATTGGCCCGGATTAGGCTGGTACGTTCCGCCTTCGCATGGCGTCTCGGCCGTGTTGCCACTTTCACCGGTGTAGTATCCGGGTGTCGTCTGTATGCAGTATGTGTAACCTGAATTCGGCTGATAGGTCCCAGGCGGACAGGGGACTTCATCCGGAGAGCCGTGATCACTGTAATGGCCCGGGCTGTTTGTGATGCATATCTCTGCTACAATGGTAGCTTCCCCATCTATGGGGCGTGTGTATTCAGTTGGATCGTCCCAGTGTTCAGCAAACTGGCCGCTGCTTGGGAGATGGGTTCCCGCATGACAGGGGAATTGCTGAACTGCGGCGGAGCTTACATTTGTGTAATGTCCTGGAGATGCATCCATACACGCTGGCTGCCCGCTGTTCGGCTGGTATGTGCCTGTGGGACAAGGGATCTGACTGGTCTGCCCAGATGAGGGCACATAGTGGCCCGGATCGGCCGGAATACAACCGGTATTGTCAGTTGAGAAATACCCGGGCTCACAATCTGATATGAGGGGTCTTGAGTCGAACAAAGACATGATTCCATCGCCATCTGGATCTCTGTCTGAGAGCCCCGGTGCCTGGGACGGTAGTGAGGAGTTAGGCGTGAAGCCAGGAAGGCAGTTTCCTGTGCAAGCCCAGTCAGTGGGACCGAGGTCAACAAGTCCGTTGTTGCTGGGCTCGGAATAGCTGAAGTTTCCGATTCCTAATTGCCCCCAGTTGTTTCTTCCCCAGCAGAAGAGTTCCTCAGCCAGTGTAATCGCACAGGTGTGATTGAGTCCCACTGCGACTGAAGCCACCCCCTGCCCCAGATTGATCTCGACTGGTAAAGTGGATATTCTTCCTCCTACTGAGTCGTAAGAGTTGCCTACGGTTGTCTGCCCCAGCTGTCCGACGTTGTTCGACCCCCAGCAGTATAGGCTGTTGTCATCCAATATTGCACAGGCGCTCTGGTAATTCATGTCAATCGAAATTGCGGTTCTTCCCGTAGGAAGGATCACGTTGGAGGAGGTAGCCCAGCTGGATGTAGTTGTACCGTCGCCCAGTATCCCCTGCCAGTTACTGCCCCAACATTTCACACTACCGTCGTCCATCAATGAGCATGTGGAGTTCCCTCCTGCAACAATCTGGGCGATTGACGATCCAACAGGAGTGACCCTGACGGAGGCTGGAGAGCTTTCGTTGACGAGGGAGACTGTCCCTAGCTGGCCGGCGTCGTTGTTGCCCCAGCACATTGCTTCCCCGTCTGAGAGTAGGGTGCATGAGTGGGAGTATCCTGAGACGATTGAGACGGGGACTGAGCCTTGGGGAAGTGGGACTACGTTTGGTGTACGATCATCGTAATAGTTGCCCTGGCCGAGCTGGCCATTCCAGTTCCTCCCCCAGCAGTATACCGATGAGTCGTCTATGTCCTGCCCCCTTACTGGAGATATTGAGCAGGTGTGTCTGTAACCTGTCGCAACCTCTACCGTATGTGTGTTCAGTGGGAGTGCCGGCTTCTGTGGGATGTGGCAGTTCCCATAGCATGCGTTCAGGTTGTAGTTGTCCCCTTCACCCCAGCAGAGTAGATTGTAGCGTGCGGGCTCGATCGGTGTAGAGACAGGGGAGGCTGTAATCCCACAGCTGTGCAACGCGCTTCCGTCTATGGCTACCCATTCCGCGGTGACGTTGTGGTCGATGCTCCTCTGTGCTGGCCAGAATGGGGTGTTTGCCCCTGGGATGAGAGCGGGTACCGGTTGGATGGCCGCATATCCAGACTGATATGACCCGTCTCCAATCTTGCCCCAGCACCTGAGTGTGTTGTCATGGGCCACTACGCAAGTGGTGTCTTCCATCAGCGCCATTGTTGAGTTGGAGAAGACTGATCCTGAGTCGGAACCCGGGATATTACTGGTCTCATGCGAGTAAAACACCTTTGAGTCTGCCAAATCGGAGATGCTGTCCCCATCTGAAATTCCGAACGATGCGGTCATTCCAATCATCAGTGTGATTAATGCTACAGAGGTAAGTTTGGCGGTGTTCGAAGACTTGTCCATACCAGATTGGAGTAATAGAGAGTAATAACCATTTTCCAGAATTTGCTCAAAGCATTTCCTTGAGATGTTGGCCTGTGTAGCTGGACTTCTCTTTGGAGACTGCTAAGGGAGGGCCCTCCGCCACTATATGCCCTCCCAGCTCACCTCCCTCTGGGCCTAAGTCTATCACCCAGTCTGCGCACTTGATGACATCCAGATGATGCTCGATGATTATCACAGTATGGCCGTTCCTCCTGAGTCTGAGTAGAACCTCGATAAGCTGATGAACATCAGACAGAGCCAGCCCGGTAGTTGGCTCGTCTAGGACATATATCGTATGCTTCCTTGCAGGTCTGTGGAGTTCAGTGGCTAATTTCACCCTCTGTGCCTCCCCTCCAGAGAGGGTAGTCGCTGGCTGGCCCAGTCGTATGTAACCCAGTCCAACATCATTGAGAGTTGCCACGATTCTGTGAATACCTCTTTGGTTCTCGAAGAACGTGCATGCCTCCTGAACGGTCATTTGGAGCACGTCGTGTATCGTCTTTCCTTTCCACTCGACCTCGAGGGTCTCTCGGGTATACCTCTTCCCCTTACAGACGTCACAAGTCACCCAAACATCAGGGAGGAAGTTCATCTCTAGCTTGGTGGAGCCGGCGCCCTGACAGGCCTCGCACCTACCACCTCGGACATTGAATGAGAACTGTCCTGGCTCGTATCCCCTCTCCTTGGCTAGTGCGGTCGAGGAGAATAATTGCCTTATGTGCCCGAAAGCTTTCGTGTAGGTCGCAGGGTTGGATCTTGGAGTCCTCCCTATGGGTGACTGATCGATTACGATCACCTTGTCAATGTTCTCAACTCCCTCTACCGAATCATGAGCGCCTGGGGTCTCATCTGTACCTTGCAATTCCCTCTGAAGGACTGGTGCCAGAGTTCCCGTGACCAGTGAGGACTTCCCTGACCCCGAAACCCCAGTGACGGCAACCATGCATCCCAGTGGAATTTTGACGTCTAAGTCCTGGAGATTGTTCTGGCGGGCTCCCCTCACAACGAGCCACCTGTCTTCCGTTGGCTCTGTCCTGTCTTCAGGGAGGGGTATGCCAGAACGTCCAGAGAGATAGGCCCCTGTGATACTATCGTCATTGGACAGTAGATCCTCAAAGGTCCCACTAACAACTATCTCTCCTCCCTCCTTGCCTGCTCCGGGGCCGATATCTACTATCCAATCTGCCTGCCTCAGTGTGGCTTCATCGTGTTCTACTACGATGAGAGTGTTACCTAGATCAGTAAGTTCCCTCAAGGTCTCCAGAAGTCTGCCATTGTCCCTTGGGTGCAGGCCAATACTTGGTTCATCCAAGACATACATCACACCAGTAAGTCTAGTCCCAATTTGAGTGGCAAGCCTGATTCTCTGGGATTCGCCCCCCGAGAGGGTGTTCGCCCTCCTGTCCAGAGTTAGGTAGTCAAGCCCTACAAGTGCGAGGAATCTGAGCCTCGCCTCAATTTCCTTAATTATTTCCGTTGCGATGAACATAGACCTATCATCTAGTTTCTTCGCGGTTATCGACTCGGATGCAGGGGGGTCCCTGTCAAGTCGTTCCCATGTATCATCCAATTCTCCTATTCTCCAGTATTGAACTGTAGCTAGGGCCTCCAATACGCTACAGCTTGAGATTCCGGGCAGGGTCGTGGAGCCTACGGTAACACCGCTGACAGCCCTATTCAGCTTTCTGCCTTCACAGTCCGAACATGGTTCATCAGTCATGAATGAGGAGAGTCTTGATCTCGTTCTGTCTGAGGATGTATCCGTGTAGGTCCTCCTCAACCTTGAGAAGACTCCCTCCCAGGGCTTACTCATTCTGTATGAAGCTCCCTTCTGGGATGTAAACTGGAAGTTGATTGGGGTACTGCCCGAACCATTCAGCAAGATGTCTCTGTCATCCTCGTCTAATTCCTGAAAGGGGATGTCTATTGGTATCCCATAATGCTGACATGTCTGAATCATTTGACTTCTGTACCAGCCTGACATCATCGATCTCCTGAATGGCCTGATGCATCCCTCCTCGACCGTGGAGTTTCTATCTACAACCAAGTCATGTGAGAATCTCCTCTGGACTCCGAGGCCCTGACATGACGGGCAAGCACCTAGGGGGTTGTTGAAGGAGAAGACTCTGGGGCTCATTTCAGGTAGGAATGCACCATGCTCGGGGCATGCGAATTCCTCTGAGTAGGGAATTATGGAGCCCTCCTTGGTCTTGAACCTCTGCTCTTCAGAGTTATCGGTACCGGGCTTTGGTGCACTAACGCTCTCGACCGCTACTGACCCCCCTCCAAGCCTCAGGCCAGTCTCGATGGCCTCGGTTAGCCTTTGCCTGTTGGAGAGGTGGAGAAGCAGTCTGTCCAACCTTACGTCTATGTCGTGCCTGAGATTCTTTT
>Ga0163109_10001591_pt1 | contig 17930 bp, 13 predicted proteins | sample CRUFie1St13metaG_FD_108704 | JGI IMG/M metagenome (GOLD analysis project Ga0163109, IMG submission 108704) | Marine microbial communities from the Costa Rica Dome - CRUD Field 142mm St13 metaG | ecosystem: Environmental > Aquatic > Marine > Oceanic > Photic zone | place: Costa Rica: the Eastern... | reverse complement strand
TTAGGGCAATACAAATCTTTATCTAGTTATTTTGGGTTAAGAATCTTAATTAGCTCCTTCTTAAGGAATATTCTAATTACTTTTTTAGTGTATATATTCGCAAATTATTTATCTTTTAGTATTCCTCCTATTTCTTTATGGATATTAATAGTTTTAAATATTACTTCCTGTAATTTAATATTTAGATATTTTATTAGAAAAATATTAATTTCTTATTCTAAAAATAATAAAGATTTAAAAACTAAAATAGCGATATATGGAGCGGGTATTTCAGGAGTAAATTTAGCTACTTCATTAAACTTGCTAGGTACTTATCGTATAGTTATTTTCTTTGATCAAAATAAAGACTTATGGAAACGTAATATAGCAGGAATTCCAATTAAATCTCCTGAAACATTATCAAACTATCAGGGTATGATAGATAAAGTTTTAATTAGTGTAGAGAATTTAAACAGAACAGAAAAATTCAGAATAATAGAAAAATGTCAAAATATGAAAATACCAGTACTTGTAATACCTTCAGTAAATGATGTTGAAAAAGGGATAGCAAAAGTTAATGATTTAAGACCGGTTAATATTAATGACATTGTAGCGAGAAGATTCTTTCAAATTGAAAATAAAAGATTAAACAACTTTATAAATAATAAAGTAATTTGCGTTACTGGAGCCGGAGGTTCAATTGGTTCAGAATTATGTACACAAATATTGTTGTATAGACCTAAAAAAGTTATTTTGCTTGAGAGAAGCGAAATAAACCTTTATAAAATCCGTGAAAAATTAAACAAAAATAATATGAGCAAAAAAAATATCAGATTCGTTTTAGGTTGTGCTACCGATAAATTTCTAATTGAAAAACTATTTTCTGAGGAGAAAGTTCAAATAGTTTTTCATGCGGCTGCTTATAAACACGTTCCAATTGTGGAGGAAAATCCTTTGCAAGGAATAAAAAATAATGTCATTTCAACTTCAGTTGTTTGTAATGCGAGCTATGAATCAAACGTAGAAAATTTTTGTCTTATCTCAACTGATAAAGCAGTAAGGCCTACTAATGTTATGGGGGCTAGTAAAAGATTAGCAGAATTAATAGTGCAATCTTATGCTCATTTGGAATCTTCCGAGGGAAAAGAGGATAAATCTTTACCTAAAACTACTTTTTCTATGGTTAGGTTTGGGAATGTTCTAGATTCTTCAGGTTCAGTTGTTCCAAAGTTTAGGGAACAAATATTAAAAGGGGGGCCAATAACTGTAACGGATCCTCAAGTAATGAGGTACTTTATGACCATATCTGAAGCAACAAATTTAGTGCTTGAATCTACATTGTATTCAAAAGGTGGAGATTTATTTTTATTAGATATGGGTGAACCTGTATTAATTAAAGATCTTGCTTCTCAAATGATTAAATTAAGTGGTTTGAAAGTAAAAGATCATAATAATCCTTCTGGGGATATTGAAATAGAATATAGTGGGCTAAGACCTGGCGAAAAACTTCGTGAAGAATTGCTTATAGATGCTGAAGCTATGCCAACTGAAAATAAATATATTTTTAGAGCAAAAGAAAAGTTTTATTCATATAAGCAATTCTTCGCAAAATTCAAAGATTTTGAAGCATCAATTAGAAATAAAAATGAAGGTGATGTCCTAATAAAACTTGCCCAACTGGTTCCAGAGTGGAAAAAAAAATAGTTTTTGATATATGTGTAAAATTTGAATTAATTAATAAAAAATGTAGTAAGCTAATAGATTAATTTTTTAAATATGCAAAAAAATAAAGATAGAGTGGTATTAGTAACTGGAGCAGCAGGATTTATTGGTTCAGCTCTTGTCAAAAAATTATTGAATTTAAATTTTAAAGTTATTGGCATAGATAATTTAAACGAATATTACGATAAAAATTTAAAGTTGAATAGAATAAAAGAAATAAATAAATTAATTGAATCATCAAAATCAAAAGAAAACTGGATTTTTTATAAAAAGGATTTAAAAAATTTTAAAGATATCAAAAATATATTCGAAAAACACAGACCAAAAAATGTTTTTAATTTGGCTGCTCAAGCTGGAGTTAGATATTCTTTAGAAAACCCTTTTGAATATGTGGATAGCAATCTGGTAGGTTTTGTTAATATCTTAGAAGCTTGTAGAGGATTTGATGTTAATCATCTTGTATTTGCTTCAAGTAGTTCAGTCTATGGATCTAATCAAAGATTACCTTTTAGGGAAGAAGATCATGCGGATTATCCAATAAGTCTTTATGCTGCCACGAAAAGATCAAACGAGTTGATGGCGCATTCTTATAGTCATCTGTATGATTTTGCTGTGACTGGACTAAGATTTTTTACGATATATGGACCATGGGGTAGGCCAGATATGGCGCCAATGATTTTTTCCAAGGCTATTCTAAACGGTGAAGCTATTAACCTATTCAATAATGGAGATATGAAAAGAGATTTCACTTTTATTGATGATGCAGTTGAAAGTATAATACGTTGTTCTGAAAAAGGAACAGGCTCTGATACCCAGTTCGTTAAGTCACCTATAAATCCCTCATATTCTGGTGCTTCTTACAGGATATTTAATGTGAGTAATAATAATGCGGTAAGTTTAATAGATTTTCTTGCATTACTTGAGGATGCCTTAGGAAAAAAAGCAATCATTAATTTCAAGGATATGCAACCTGGAGATGTCAAAGATACTTTAGGAGATAATAATCTCTTAGAAAATTGGATAGAGTTTAGACCTAACACACCTTTAAAAAAAGGAATCCAAATTTTTGCAAAATGGTATTTAGAATATTTTAAACATTAAATTTTTTTTTCATTTTTAATATGCCATTTATAAGCGTGATATATGATTTCTTCTAAATTTTGATATTTTGGCATCCAACCCAATTCATTTTTTGCCTTTTCTGATGAGGCTACTAAAATTGGAGGATCTCCTTCTCTTCTTTTTACGAATTTGGTTGTTAATTGTTTCCCAACAATATTTTCAGAAGCCTTAATTACATCCATTATTGAATATCCCTTTCCATTTCCTAGATTATAAATATAAGGATATGCTTTTACTTGTTTTTCCTCCTTTAAAAGCTTTTTTAAGCCTAGTACATGAGCGTCTGCTAGATCGCAAACGTGAATATAGTCTCTTATGCAAGTACCATCTTTTGTAGAGTAGTCATTTCCAAAAATATTTATAAATCCATTTTCTTCTAACAAACCCTTTATGACAAGAGGTATAAGATGAGTTTCGGGATCGTGATCCTCGCCTAAAGAACCGTTTGGATCAGCTCCAGCAGCGTTAAAATATCTAAATATCATGCTTGAAAGACCATAAGCATTCGCAAAATCTTTCAACACCTCTTCAATAAATAATTTACTTTTCCCATAAGGATTTATAGGTTTTTGTTCAAAATTTTCTTTTATTGGGATTTCATTAGGAAGGCCATAAGTTGCACATGTGCTAGAAAAAACAATAGGAATATTTGATCCTGAAAGTTTGTTTTGATTTAATACTGTTTCAAATAAATTAAATGACTCTATGAAATTATTTTTGTAGTACTTAATAGGATCTGAACAACTTTCACCAACATATGCATACGCAGCAAAATGTATGATTCCTTGAATTGGATCATCTTTTGTTAATTCATGATTACAAGATAGTAATTTTTGTAAAAGTTTCTTATCCCCTATTTGACCAGTAACTAAAGGGATTTTTAGTATTTCTTCGACTATATATTTATGCCCGTAAACTAAATTATCTAAAACTATTGGCCTTAAATTTTCCTTTTTTAAAGCTTTAGCAGTGTGACTTCCAATATATCCAGCACCTCCAGTTACAAGTATACTCATTAAAATCTAGATTCTATTTCCATTATAAATTTTTTTATTAAGAATTTTTTGTATATTTGAAGAATTAATTTTGAAAATTAATATGCATCTTTCTTTCTAGTTTGGTTTTCATAACATCAAGAAATGCTTTAATGAGATAATCATTTTTTGAAAACATATAGCACCATAATCTTTCCAAATAATGAGCCTCAATAGGGTGTGGATGATTACTCACTGTTCTTAACAGATTTATATAAAAATTTTTGTCCATTTTAGTAATTGCATTTTTTGTTACTCCAAAGCAACCTCCATAGCTTGTCGCTGTTATTAGAGGGATCTTGCTGAAGAACTTTTTTGCATATTTTCTAAAACCTTCTTTATTTTTTGATATCCCACCTTTTGTCCATGCTTCTTTGTAGCGAATATCATTTTCTATTCCAAGATTATTTTTCCAATGTAAAGGTCCAAGTAATCCTAATCTACTAACAACAAAAGAATTTTTCTTCAAATAAACTAAATAATCATTTGTTTTTTTGAAAGACATGCACCCTAAATCATCGATCCTTCCTTGAACAAAAACATTATAAGAACTTAAATGTTCATAATTTTGAACAATGTGATGAAGCCATGTATGTGATTCCCTCCCTATATTTGGCAGATCGATGATTTGAGTATTTTTTATATTTTTTAATTTTTCACCTTTGTTATAAATTATTTTTTCACTAAAAGTATCTAAATTATTAACCCAATCTATATCTTCATTATATCGAGCAATTACTAAGGTACTATCCATATTTTTTATTAAAGACTTAGTATAGAATAGTCTAATATAGTTAAAATTTTGTGACAGAGAAAAATATATTAATTGTTGGATGTGGGTTTGCTGGCGCAACGATAGCAAGAATTCTTGCAGAAAGTTCATTTAAAGTTCATTTAATCGATAAAAGAAATCATATTGGTGGGAATGCTTTTGATTTCGTAAATCAAAGAAGAGAAAGAATTCATCAATATGGTCCACATTTATTACATGGTAAAAAAAATTCAAAAGCTATACATTTTCTTAGTAGGTTCACAAAGTGGACTAAATATGAGCATAAAGTTAGAGCACTTTTAAAAAATAACAAAACGACCCCTCTACCAGTCAATAGAAACACCCTTGAAGATATTTTTAACATTAGCTTAAAGGATGATTCTCAGACTGAGATGTTTTTTAAGAAAATAAGAGAAAAATCTATCAATCCTAAAAATACTGATGAACTTTTTTTGTCCAATGTTGGTGAAACTCTAGCAGATATTTTTTTTAGACCTTATACCAAAAAAATGTGGGGTATTGATCCCAAAAAACTTGAAGTTTCAATAGGAGCTAGACTTCCAGTAAGGACTAATAGAGATGATAGATACTTTACTGATGACTTTCAGGCATTGCCTACCAATGGATACACTTCTATGTTTGAAAATATCTTAGATCATAAAAATATAACATTTGATTTGAATGTTAATTTTGAAAAAAAAATGGAACATGATTTTAAACATACTTTTTTATGTTTACCCATTGATTCTTATTATGATTATTGTTTTGGTCCACTTCCTTATAGATCATTAATATTTGAAAATAAATTAATATCAGGATATACAATGCCTGCACCACAAATAAATTTTACTGACAACTCTATTTATACTAGAAAGACACAATGGGATTTATTACCTAATTCTGATAAGTTAAATGATAAAAAACATACAATAACTTATGAAATTCCTGTAGATATCAAGGATAATCCAGGCGAATATTATTATCCAGTTCAGACTAAACTATCAAGATCTCTTTATAAAAAATATTTGGAATTATCTAAAAATAATAAAAGAGTAACATTTTGCGGAAGAACTGGTCTTTTTAGATACATAGATATGGTCCCTTGCGTAGAGATGCATATGCACATAGCAGAGAAATTTATTGAAAATTATAAAAACTAAATTTTCCCTGATTTTTTTAACTAATTTTTGACTCGTCCATAAGAATCCTCGAAACGTATTATGTCGTCCTCACCTAAATAATTACCACTTTGAACTTCAATTAATACTAAATTTATACTTCCTGGATTTGTTAATCTATGCTTTGCTCCCAGAGGAATATATGTGCTTTGATTCTCGCTTAGGATCAATTTTCTATCATTAATCTCAACCTCTGCTGTGCCTTTGACTATTATCCAATGTTCCGCTCTATGGTGATGCATTTGAAGTGAAAGAGAACTTTTTGGTTTTACTACTATTTTTTTTACTTTCCAGCGCTTGTCCTCTTCAATTGAGGTATAGTTTCCCCATGGCCTATGAATCTTTTTATGTTCATTGATTTCATCAAAACCATTATCTTTAAGTTTTTCTACAACTCTTTTTATTGCTTGACTTTTGTCTTTACCTGATATTAGTAATGCATCATTAGTTTCAACAATAATCAGATCTTTTAATCCTATCCCAACAACTAAACGGCTTTCACTTCTGACATAGCTGTTTTCAACATCATCTAATATTACCTTCCCAGAAGTTGCATTGCCATTTTTATCTTTTTTATTATGATCCCATATTGAATTCCAGCCTCCCAGGTCACTCCAATTGGCATCAAGAGGGATAACTGTCCCAAATGATGTTTTTTCCATCACTGCCTTATCTATAGATATATTTGGACAGTCTTTAAAATGATTTTTATCTATTCTTTGAAAGTCTAAATCTAGTAGTTTTTTTTCAACTGATTTTCTGCAAATTTCAATAATTTTTGGGCAGTGTTTTTCTAACTCTTTCAATATAAAACTTGATTTAAATAAAAAAATTCCACTATTCCAAGTAAAGTTTTTATCTTTTATGAGTTTTCTTGCTAGTTCCTTATCAGGCTTTTCTATAAATTTATCAATAAAGAATCCATCTCCCTTTAAAGAAAATGTTTTTTCCGATGCTTTGATATAACCATAACCTGTTTCGGGAGCAGTAGGAACGATTCCAAACAATACTAATTTATTTTCATTGGCGTATTTGCAACCGGATGATATGGTTTTTAAAAAATTATCTCTGTTTTTTATCTCATGATCTGCAGGTAAAACTAATAAAAGAGGATCATCATTTTTTTCCGTAGCTTTGATAGCTGCTATTGCAATTGCAGGAGCAGTATTCCTTCCAAAAGGCTCAAGTAATATAGAATTTGGTTTAATATCTATCTCTCTCAATTGCTCCGCAAGTATAAATCTATGCATTTCGTTGCATATGACAATAGGGGCATCAATATTTTTTAATCCTTGCAACCTTTCTAATGTTAGTTGCAACATTGATTTAGAACTATCATTACTTAACGTAAGATATTGCTTTGGATAACTTGCTCTAGATAAGGGCCAAAGTCTAGAACCTGAACCTCCAGACAATATTACAGGTATGACTTTATTACTTGGGGTCAAAATTCTTAATTATTTAATTATTATTCTAATGTGAAAGAAAAAATAAAACCAAAACAAACTAAGATTAATTTATATTTAATTAATTTGTTTTTTATTATTTATTGACATAACAAATTACATACTAAAATATTAAACAAACCATAAAAAGAAAATATTTTGTCAAACAAATTCTAAAATTACTTTATAAATTTCCTAATGAAAAAAAAAGGTTTGTTAATGATTTCCTCTTCATCAATTAAAGGTGGAGGACCCGAGCATATGTTCAATCTAGGAAATAATTTGTCGGATAAATTCCGTGTTTTTTTTGCTATTCCATTTTCTTCAGAATATAGTAAACACCTTAATAAAAAAAATCATATTGAGATATCTGAGAGAAAAATAACAATTATTGATATTCTAAGATTAATAAAATTTGTTAGATTAAATTCTATTGATATAGTTCATGCGCATGGCAAAGGCGCTGGTTTGCTAGGAAGAATTTTAAATTTATTTGTTAGAAAATATCTCATATATACATTTCATGGAATTCATAATAAGTTTTATAGTAACTACCAAAAAAAAATTTACTTAATTTATGAAAATATTTTTGGAAAAATTGATTCTATGAAAATATTTGTATCAGCTAGTGAGAATGATTATGCAAAAAAAAATAAATTCAGTATTGATGAAAATAAGTTTTCAATTATAAATAATTCTGTTCCAAATATGGAATTAATAGACTTTAAAGAAGACCAAAAAAAACTAAATGATTCATTAAATATTAAAAATAATAATAAAAATATTATAACTGTATGTAGACTAGTCGAACAAAAAAATATCTATGAAATAATAGAAATATCAGAACTTCTGACTAACTATAATTTTATAATATTAGGCGGTGGTCCTTTATTTGAAGAGATAAAACAATTCCTTAGAAGAAAAGAAAAAAGAAATGTTTTCATGTTAGGTCAAAAAAATAATATTTATAAATATTTATATGCTTCTAAAATTTATTTGTCTACTTCTTTTTATGAGGGATTATCTATTAGTATTCTTGAAGCCATGTCAATCGGTCTTCCAATAGTCGCATCAAAAGTTGTAGGAAATATAGATGCTATTAAGCATTCAAAATCTGGGTTTCTTTATGATTTAGGAGATATTAATATGGCAGCTAAATATATTTCAGATATTTTAGAGAACGAAGAGTTATTTCTAAAAATTTCAAAATCATCCCAAGAAAGACAAAGGAATAAATTTTCTTACGATTATATGATTGAAAAATATTTAAAAATATATGAATCTTTTTAGAAGATATTTTATGTCAATTCTCTAGTGGTTATTTCTTTAAAACTTTCAGAACTATTTATTAAATCTTCAAAAATCCCTGAGGCTTTTATTTTTCCATTTTCAAACTCATAAATACAATCACAATTTTTCACAGTTGTTATTCGGTGGGCAATAAAAATTATTGTAAGTTTTTTATCTAAAGAATTGATTGCCTCTATTAACTTTGACTCGGTTTTATTGTCAAGTGAACTTGTTGCTTCATCTAATACTAGTAACTTTGTATCTCTGTAGAATGCCCTTGCAATTGCAATTCTTTGTCTTTGCCCTCCAGATAGTCTAACTCCATTATCACCAATTTTTGTTTCTAAACCATTAGGGAGACTTTTTATTAAATCTCCAAGTTGAGCAGATAATAAAGATTCCCAAACTTTAGATATATTAATTTCATCTTTTTCAAGCCCATATGCAACATTGCTAATAAAATTTGCATTTAGCAAGTTTATTGACTGTGGAACGTATGAGCAAAAAGATTGCCAACTTGAAATTTGATTATCTTTTAATTCTTTCCCATCTACTAAAATGCTACCTGATGTTGGCCTTAATAAACAAAGAATTTGATTACCCGTTGTGCTTTTACCACTTCCTGTCTTCCCAACAAAAGCAATTCTTGAGCCTACTTTTATTTCGAGATTAATATTTTTTAAAGCGAATTCATTACTTGATGGATATTTATAAGAAAGACAAGATAATTCAATTTTATTTTCAGGCATTTTAAATAGTGAATTTCTATTTTTATTCAAGGGAATTCTCTTTGCTTTTAGTTCTAAAATCTTAAGAGATTCCTCTAAGTCAGGTATGCCTCCCCTTAAATCTGTAATTCCTCTAAATAGATCTTGTAATGGAGGGGTTAATTTTAAAGATGCAACGGCAATTGTGGCTAAAAATGGAACTATCTCAACAAAAACTGATGGCTCCTTATTCGTTATGTAAGGGAATAATCCAATTGAAAAAATTAAGGTAATTCCAAATGGTTCAATCAAGGATCTTGGGAGTTCAGGTAGTGTCTCTGCTTTCCATAAGTAAGGTAAAGCTTTACTCCCAGCAGCTGAATATTTTTTTTGGAAATAATTTTCAGACCCAGTTAAATGAACATCTACTATTGTTCTTATTGATTCCGTCATTATTTTATTAATATTTGATTCTAATGAAATTCTTTGTTTTGTAGCTTTTCTAATGAATGGAGTAACGGTTAATGATATTAATGCATATCCTAAAACCAAAAAAATTATGAGATAGAAAGCCGCAAATTTTGCAAAACTTAGAATAGCAATAAAAATAAATAAAACAATAAAAGACCCACTTACAATTTGTAAAATAGGCCTTACAAATTTTTCAGAAACTCTTTGTATATTCAAAACAACTTTAGAATTTATTTCCTCACTTTTCTCAGTTAAAAAAAAGTCATATTTTTGATTAAAAATATTTTTTTGAGCAATTTGCGATAAATCAATAAATATTAATGCTCTTAATCTTTCTTGGAAAGATCTTAAATATAATCTTAAAAAGGATGCAACCCAATTTAATGAAACATAAAATCCAATTAGTATTACTACTTTGGTAAATGGATCAGTTGATAATAAATCTGAAAAAGGAATAGTAGGCCTGTTTTCTCTTCCAACTAAAATTACAAATAATCTAGAAACTAAGCCTACAACAAGCACATCACAAATTCCTGTAATAATAGCTAAAGGAATAATTTGATACAAAGACCTCCTTCTTTCTTTCGGAAGAATTTTAATTAGCCTAAAAAATAACCTTAGAGTAATGCTATACATAAACATATGAAAGCATATAAAGTTGAATTTTTATTTTTTAGGCATCCACTTAAAAATCTGTATTTTTAGTATGCACCTCTATCTTTTGGAAATAAGATTACTCCAATGGTTCTTAAAATTATCCTAAAGTCCAATTTAAAACTAAGATTATCAACATATAGACAATCTAAAGCAACTCTCCTCTTATAACTAAGATTATTTCTACCACTTACCTGCCAAAGACCTGTAATCCCTGGTTTTATTGATTGAACTTTAGAAATTGATTTGCCATACTTCACTACCTCTTCTTTAACAATAGGTCGGGGTCCAACAATACTCATTTCCATTTTTAAAACATTTATGAATTGAGGTATTTCATCTAAACTTGTTTTCCTAAGGAACTTCCCTATATTTGTAATTCGAGGATCATCTTTAAGCTTATGTGTTTCTTCAAATTCTTTTTTAAATTTTATGTTATTAGCTAATAAGTTCTGAAATATGTCTTCAGCCTCTGGATGCATTGTTCTGAATTTTATACATTTAAAAATATTGTTATTCTTTCCAATTCTTTCTTGCAAAAAAAAGATAGGTCCTCTAGAACTTAATTTAATTAGTAAAGCAATAATTAATAAAAATGGCGAGCCAATTATTAAAAACATTAGTGCAAAAATTAAATCAAAAATTAATTTTATTTTTCTATACATATTTTTTGATAATTTATTCATGATTTTCTGTTCGTAAATTTTTTATCAAAATTATAAAATAATTAAATATTTATAATTGTCTTATAAACTTTTCCCAAGCTTTATTTATATAAAGATCAAACTTTTTTATAAAATTTTTGGAACTAAATTTTTGTGCATAATTGTTTAATGTTTGAGGATTGAACTCTTTCCATATCTTTTTATCTTCAAACCAATCTATAGTATCAAAAATATCTGATGAGCTTTGCTTTTGAAATAATAAACCTGTAGAAATTTGATGTTCATTTTTTTTTGTAAGACAATTTATAGTATCTAATACACCTCCTTTCCCGAATGCTATAACTGGAGCCCCAGAGGCCATCGCTTCAACTGGTGCTATCCCAAAATCTTCTATCCCAGCGTATACAAATGCTCTACATCTGCTCATATACTTCTCAATTTCTGAATTAGAAACTCGACCCATAAATTTAATATTTGATTTTGCCATTTTTTTTAAATTAGTATTTTCGGGCCCATCACCTAATATTACTAGCGGAAGTCCTGATTTATTAAAAGCTGCTATTAGAAGATCAATTCTTTTATTAGGGACTAACCTATTAACACTTAAGTAAAATTCTTCTCTTGTTTGGTTGCAATTAAATCTTTCTACATCAACTGGTGGGTTAATTACAAATGAATTGAGTCCCCAAAATTTTTTTATTCGTTTTGCCGTAAAATTAGAATTTGAAATTATATTATCAATTCTCTGTGAACTAGAAAAATCCCACGCTCTTAATTTATATAGACAATATCTAATTAAAATTTCAAAGCCGCTCTTTGATAAAGCTGATTTCTCTAAGTATATATTCATTTGATCCCAAGCATATCTCATTGGTGTATGAATATAACTTACGTGTAATTGATAAGGATTTGTTATTATTCCTTTTGCAAAAGCATGACTTGAACTTATTATTAAATCATATTTATCTAAATTAAGTTGCTCTACAACGAAAGGAAGAATAGGTAAGAACTTTTGTACGTTTGCTTTGCCAAATGGTATAGATTGGATAAAACTAGTTTTAATATTTAATTCTCTTGAGAAAATTTCTTCTACTTTTTCTAAATTTGAGGTTAACGAAAAAATATCTGGATTACCATAGTTTTTAGCAAGAAAAGAATCAACTAGTAATGTAACTTTTTCTGCTCCTGAAAAAGATTTTTTTAAGAACCAATCATGAACTATAGCTATATTTGAGTTTTTAATTTCCATATAATTATAAATAAATTTTTAAAGTTTATTATGTTCTGATAGTAATGAATTTATCTTTAGATATCAATTTAGAATATTATAAGCTCTTCTGAAGTCCATTTCTAAAACGTAAGTTAAGCTTTCAATAATATTTAAAATTTGCATGCTTTCATCAGATTTTTTATATTTTTTTGCTTCATTAAGAGAAAATCTAGCCTCTTTACCGTCAAATAAATAAACATTAATAATGGATTTAGCTAAATGTGCGTTCCCATTGTTACCGTCTTTATCTAATATTAGATTTACAGTTTCTTCTGCTTTAACTGCTTTTTTTTGGAGTACTTGACTTATTAATATACTATACAAATCATCAAGGCTTTTATTGTCTTTATATCTTTGAGAAAAAATCTTTTCAGCTTCTTTTAGATAAACTTGCTCTGGATCACTTTGATTAATAATACCTACTAAATTAAAAAGATTCTCAAACTTACCTTCTCTCAAATAATTACCTAATAATTTGACTTCAGAAATCTTATTATTAATTTTTATATTACTATTCTCCTTAGATTTTTTTAGGTTAAAGTTATCAGCATTTACAACTTTAAAAGGCTTTATATGTCCATCTTTATCCATAATTCTAACTTTTGTGTATTTATATTTCAGATCATCTGAGGTAAAATCTGAGCCAAATTCTTGAGATATTTCATAACAATTATTCTCTTTAAAGTTTCTATTTAATAGACCATTTGCTACAGATATATTTACGAATTTTGTAGAATTATCGCCTATAAAATCAACTAATAAATTTGAGTTTTTTAAATCAGTTCCAATTCCTGAGATTAGTACAGAGATAACATTCTTTGTTGGTTTTATTTGAACTTGAATCTTATTATCCAAACATGATAACTCACTAATATAAGTACTCAAAACTCTTCTTCTTAAAAGTATCAATTTACTTTGATCAGGAAGGGTCCATGTTTTATGCATGACGAAAGAACTATTATCTAATAAATATTTAGTAAGTAGTTTTTTAGATTCATTCGACATAATTCCTTGATCTTCAGTTTTAACTAAAAACCAATCAAAGTATTTTAGATCTTCCTTATAATTATTTTTGTTACTCACAACTTGTCTTACTGCTACATATTCCCCTTCTTTTGCAGCTTCCGCTTCAACGTTGAATGTATTTATTTCTTTCGTATCAGGAATAATTGCTAAAACAGAAGTAAGATTTGGATTCTCGTTTTTTATCTCATTTATTATGGAATTATGAGGCCATTCATATTTTGATTTCTCTCTAAAGTTTTTAGAGATCAGGTTACTATTGTCTAGAAAAAGAGAAATAGATATCGAGATAATTAAGATAATTTTTCTATTATTAGGCTTCAAAAATGTGTAATTCTCAGAATTGATAAATTTAGATAAGAGAATACATAAAAGAGGATATAGTGGGAGTAAAAATCTTGGATCTTTTGTCGACATCAAACTTATTACTAAATAACAATTCAAAAAGTATAGTAGGAGTATTCTATCTATACCCTTTGATCCTTTATCTAGATCTTTTTTTGAAAAACTTTTTCCAAATATTTTTTCTATAAAAAATATTATTGAAAAAATAGAGAAATTTAAAATACCAAAAAAAGAAGGTAGATTTTTAAAATAAAATAGCCAACTTTCGAGTGAAAAAAACTCTAATCCATCTTGATATTTTACTCCCCAATTCCAAGCATTAATTGTCGAAGTTATTATTGTAAGCCAATGTCTAGAAAACCATGGGAATATTACTATCAGGAATGAAACTGTGAATAGAACTAATTCATTAACAGTAGAAATATATTTTTTATTTCTTCTAACTAACCTTGCTAAAATAGCAAAAAAAGGGAATAAAAATATAATAATACCTGTGGGTTTAGTTAAGAAAACAAGACCTAAAGATAAGCCGGAAAGTATTGAAAAAGTTTTACTTTTTATATGATTTAAATACCACTTAGTGAAGAAAAATAAATTTAGAGTACTGAATGCTGTTAGAGATAGGTCTATTAAGTAATCAGATCGTTGCTTTATTATAAATGTGCTAAAAGAAAATATTATGGCGGCCCATATGCCTAGGGATTCTTTTTTGTATAAACTAGCTAACTGGTATATGGAAACTATACAAATTATATTAAATACTTGATTAGATAAGTAAGCTAAATTGTATGTGTTCTTAAAAATTCCTAAAAATAAAGCTGATATTAAATAAGTAAGGGGACCTCTGTAGCTGTCTGTAATATCCAAGATATTATTTAATTTTTCAAATATACTTTTTTCGCTAATTTCCAAAATGTTGTACATTTTAAAAACATTACTAAGATGATATCCTTGATCCCAAGCTGGTGGACTATTTAAATTTGATATTAAAAAATAATCTAAAATTAGACTAACTATAAAAATTAAAAAAATTTTAAAATAATTATTTTTTAGAAAACTTGTTTTTAAAGTCATATTTTAATTTATGATTTCTTTTTTATTATTTTCTTCAATTATATTTTTGAGACTAGCAAGTAAAATCCAAGCTAATAAACTTATCCTTCCATCAAAATATTGAATATCAGCTAATTGGGAAACTAAAAAGAAAAATAATGATGCCCAATATGCTTTTTCAATTATTGATGTGTTATTTTTGTTTTCTAAGAATATTAAATGACCAGAAAGGATCATAATTGAACCTACAGATAAAAATAAGATTAAAGTTGCAGGTATCCCAAAGCTTATTGCTAATTCAAGGAGAATATTATGAGAATGTCCTTTCCAGAAATTTGTCTCTGCAAAATATATAGCAGGAAAGGATGCAGCACCTGTGCCAAATATAGGGCTTAGTTGAATAAGATTTAAAGCACTTAAGAATATTTCAATTCTCGTTGAATCAAGGCCAACATAACCATCATCTGCAAATTCTAATAGTATTTTTTGTGGCAATATATTTCTTAAAGTATTCTGAAATTCTCCTGAGAAAATCGGGGACAATATAAGAACGAGTACTAAAAAACATAAAAAAAACAAAGTTAAAAAAATTTTAAGTCCTTTTTTCTCAATCATCATTGGAAATGTAATAATTAAACCTAACCATGCATTCCTTGAAAAAGTTAAAAACGCAGCAAAACCTACAGAGAGAAAAAAACCTAATGAAACCATTTTTTTAAAAAAATTTTTTCTCTTTTCTAAAAAAAAAGCCAAGCAAAATGGCCAGACTAAATTCAGCCAAGAACCTGCGTAATTTTGATTACTGAATAAACCACTTAGTCCTCCAGGATTTTCTATTGGCTTTTGGTACCAAATAATAAGTCCATTAAGAGTCTTAAATGGTCCTGTCCAATCAAAAAAATATTGGCCAAAGCCTGTTATAACGATTGGGAAGGTTCCTGCAACTAATATTAAGGCTAATAATCTTCGAGTTGCTGGGGAGTTAATATAGGTTTGAAAAGACCAAAAAAAATAAATAAAAGGAAGCCAGTTGCACAATCCAATGAATGATAGGGAAGGATCCCAGATATCTGAGTAATTGTTTGTTAAGAAATAATTCTGAAAAAAAGCACTAAGACTAATAAAAATACCAAATATTAAGAAGGGGTAATTCCATTTATCTTTAAAAAAATTCTTATTGTTAGAAAAACTTCCTAAAATTGCAGCTGGTAGTAGGAAAATTATTGAAAGAAACAATGTGGAAGGCAAAAAGAATATTCCTAAAAAAAATAGTAATGAACCATATTCCTTTTTTGTTCTTTTTTTAAAAAATCCACTTAATTGATATTTCATTTATCTAGAGCATCCATCTAATCTACGCTTCCTGCAGGATTCGAACCTGCGGCCCACTGCTTAGAAGGCAGTTGCTCTATCCAGCTGAGCTAAGGAAGCATTTTTCTATTATATCTAAAGCCATAAGCCTAAACAATCTAAATCAATTCTTTATTATTATTTTTAGTAATAATGTTTTGATTTTATTCTTTTTAAATAAAAAATCACATAAAATTATAAAATAATGTGCTATTAGACTTGACTAAAAGACTTACTGAAAAACAAAAAGAAGAAATTGTAAAAAGTTTTCAAGATGGTACTTCTATTGATCTTTTGGCAAGTCAATATACCTGTACTATCACAACTATTACAAGAAATCTAAAAAGACAACTTGGAGAATCAAAATATAAAGAATTAATCAAAAAAAGTAAAGCATTAAAAGAAAAATTTAAAACTAATAAAAATCAAACAAATGATTTAGTAAAAACAAATTTTGCTGAAGAAAATTTAAGAAATGATTCCAATTATCCTGAAGTTTTTAAGGAAAATATAAATTCTTTAAACTCTGCACCTATTGATTCTTTTTTTGAAATTGCACCTATAGATTATGAGATAGATAATGCATCTCGAAAAGAATTATCTTCAGTTCCTATATCAGATGTAGATTTTCCTAAAGTTGCTTATATGATTGTGGATAAGAAAATTGAACTAGAGATAAAATTATTAAAAGACTTTCCAGAATGGGATTTTTTACCTAATGATGATTTAAATAGAAAAACTATAGAAATATTTTATGATATAAATCTTGCTAAAAAATCTTGTAATAAAGAACAAAAAGTACTTAAAGTTCCAAATACTGATGTGTTTAGAATTGCAGCTCCTTCTCTTATTTCTAAAGGTATTTCAAGAATCGTTTGTGCAGAAAATCTAATAGCTCTTTGAGCTATTTTTTAGTCATATTAAAATCAATAAAGCTTCCCAAGATAGATCCAAATATTAAACTTGAACCTACTACAAAACTTATTGGAAGTTCAATAGTTTCATTAATTAGAAAGTTAACTTTGGTTTTGTTTGAGCTATTTTGAATCCCAATTAACAAAAGCACAAATAAAGAAGAATTAAAAATTGCCGTGAAGAATAATTTTTTGACAAATAGGCTCATAAAAATTTATATCTTATTTATATTTTAAATCATGTTGTAAATTTCGCTTTTCTTTAAACCATTTTTCTTCGCCAAGTATTTTGATGCTGCTGACAAACTTAGGCCTGCATTTATTAAATCATTTAGATCTTTTTTAATAATTGATTTATTAGTATTAAAGCCTCTTTTTCTTATACCTTTAATAACGATTGTTATTTCACCAATAATATTCTTATCTCTGAAAAATTCTATGACGTTATTAATGTTATTACCAACATGTTCTTCAAATTTCTTTGTTAGTTCTCTGGCTACCATAATTTCACGATCACCACCACAGAATTCGAGTAATTCTTTTAATAATTTTTTTAGTCGTTTAGGTGATTCATAAATTATAGTTGTTTTTTCATTTTGACTAATCTCTAAAAGAATTTTTTCTCTATCAATTTTCTTTTTAGGAAGAAAGCCTTCAAATACAAAACTAGAAGATGGGAGTCCACTTGAAACAAGGGCTGTTATTGCAGCACATGCTCCAGGAATGCAAATTATTTCAAGTCCTTCAGATTTTACACTCCTAGCAATATCTTCTCCAGGATCGCAAATCCCTGGCATGCCTGCATCACTTACAATTGCAATTGATTTTCCTTCCTTGAGCTCTTTTACTAATTTTGGGATTTTGATTAAAGCATTATGTTTATTAAAACTTATAAGTTTATTTGAAATATTGAACTTGTTCATTATTTTTTTTGTT
>Ga0163109_10001589_pt1 | contig 17940 bp, 8 predicted proteins | sample CRUFie1St13metaG_FD_108704 | JGI IMG/M metagenome (GOLD analysis project Ga0163109, IMG submission 108704) | Marine microbial communities from the Costa Rica Dome - CRUD Field 142mm St13 metaG | ecosystem: Environmental > Aquatic > Marine > Oceanic > Photic zone | place: Costa Rica: the Eastern... | reverse complement strand
GCTCTTACGGAAGCCCACGAGCCGACCTTCACGTATATTTTCTAGTCGGATAATGTCTTCTGGTTTTGGGTACCAGCGGAAAGGGTGTTCATCAAAGTCGTCAAACTCTAGTTGCCAGAAACGGGCTTCCAGCTTTTGCGCTAATTTGCGCGCGATCGGTGCAAGCTTATCTCTGCCTGTCTCGAGAAGGACAAGTTTGGGGAGTGGAGAGGGAAGTGCCCGAGGAATATGGACACCACCGGCTATTTCCAAGGATGATTTTTCCTTTTGAATGGAGGGTTTGGTCTGATATTCTTTGGCGTGTCCAGTCAGCAGTTCTTGTATTACCAACTTGTCTGCATCAAGGGCCAAATTGTCATTGGTGGTAGCGAATTCTTCTATCAAAATATCGCCACTACCAGTGTAGGCAGTTAGCTTTGCAGGGCTCTTGTAATCTGCGAATGTTAATTTGGGTTTCGGAATTAATGCCAGTAGGGTACAGGGTTCTGTTTCGAGTGGTACGGAAACAAGTGTCCTTCCATCTTTGATTTCACTTGTTAGGGACTGTTGCAGACGAAGGTCGCGGACAAGTTCCCATTCACCTTCAAGGGAAACGGAAAGCTTGGGCTCACGCACAAATTTGCTGGAGTGACTGTTGATACGATCGGTGATAACTGCAACGTAGCGGATGGGACCATCGTCAAGGGTTAAGGCATAAGCCTGCTCTGGGTTGACGGCGGCACGAGGGTGGGTTCTCAGCTTTTTAAAGAGCGCTTCAAACTCGCTTCTGCGGGTTAAAAAATCTTTCCAGAGCCAATGATGTGACGCTAACCCGAATCCATTATTTTCGGGGTTTTCAAAGATGTGTTTAAGTGGTTCTGGAATGTGGGAATCAACTGGGATATCACGTGGCTTTTGGCCTATTGCAATAATGTGTGTTCCGCTTGAGTGAAGCTTCTCGATTTGCTCCCGAGTTTTGGGACGGAGATCATGTTCTTCATTGATTAGGATAAGAAGTTTTACCGGCGGTATATCCTCTTTTTGAAGGACATTTTCGTGTAGAATTGCTGGCGGGTATCCAAGACGAGTCAGTAGGACGTAGGCTGCATGGTATTGAAAGGTGCCATTACGGATATAGCGTTGCTTGGCACTTGTAGCGAGAATAGTAACGGGATGGTGGGGAGTTGATTGCTTGGGGATGGAACCGTACTGGGTTAGGAACTTCATGAAGCCAGCTCGCCGCTTCAATTCAGTTGTGTCCGCGTTGTAGGGTAGATCAATGCCTCCGCCCCTTAACCCCCGAGCAAAAGCATGCAGGAGGTCTTTGACGAGGCTCTCTGATTTGTCCTCGCTGCCGCGCGTGAACCAGACGGGTCTTTCTGGAGCATGCCCTGAAGCCCAGTCAGTCGTGAAGGCAGCAAGCATAGGCATGTCGTTTTGTCCGCCGTTGGAGTAGTAGATACTAGCAGGAGATGAGGCGAAGGTTTCTGCTGGCATGTGAAACCTGGACAGATTCGCCTCCTCAAAGATTAAAGCCTGTGAGCTTAGTCGGATTTCCTTGAGTGCCTCTTGGTAGATGGGATTGTGCTGGACGTACGTTCGTTCGGCTTCGGCGTGCCAGTAGGTGAGATCAGATTCACGGAGGCTGTCCACTTTGCTCCGAGTGGCAGGGTCTTCACTGCGAGGGTTGGCTATAAGGAAGCGATATTCCTCTTCGGTAAGTGCTTTTATCTCTTGTTTATCAAGTACATCTTTGAGTGCGAGGTTACGTTTGCCTACATGCATGTCCGTAGGTGTTCCAAAGCCCGAACGAACTCCTTGCCAGCGGGTATCGAGAAAGAGAGTTGTTCCGTAAAGGTTGGGATGATCCTCTGTTTGCTGAGCAAAGATATGGAGTCGGCGAATGGTCCGCTCAATGTCAGGCTTGAAGCTATGATTATAGCTTCTACCCTCGTTATATATGCTGTCTCGCCTAGGGAGTGTGAAGTCAACGTGGCTCAGACGATGATGCAGAAGTCGGTCGAAAAGTCTGTCGTTATAGGTTGGGGAACTGAGAGCTTCAGCAGGGACTTTGGCTTCAAAAGAATCTGCCAGTTGGCGCGCTAGACTTGTATTGGCTCTAGGCATCGAGGATTGAAGGCGTGGACCATTAGCAAGAAACTGAATGTTCGCGCTCTCCAAAATCTTCAGCTTTTCATCAAAATCTGGGCGATCAAGGTTTCCCCACCAATTGTGTACATATGCGACAAACTGGCTTTTAACTGCTTGGCGTGTGATGGTGATATCGAATGGTTGAGTTAACCACTGATTGTTCATGCGACCTATTAATTCGTATCTACCGGGCAACAGGTTACGAGTTTGAAGGTAGAGAAGACGCGAGTCATAGGTTTTGCTGTGGTTGGCAGGGATTTTTAATTCAGCCAACAGACTCTTTTTGCGCTTTGAATCATCTAAAGGCTTTGCAGTAATCACAATTTTTCCTCCAGGGAAACCTTTGCCTAAGAACAAGTGGATTGGCACTTTTTCTTCAGGCATAAAAGCAGAGCGGTGTCTGTGTGGAAGTAGGTGTAAGCCCCTACCTGTTTCGAGTGCGAGGATATCTCTTCTCACTGTGCCAACGCCTGAGATGTTAAATTCCGCTCGTATAGGTCCGGTGCGCGAATCTAGCTCAAGTTGACTCCATATAATCTCTTCTGGCGGACACTCAAATTTACCTGCTACATATGTTTCTAGTTCTGGTGACGTGGGACGGCCTTTTCTTGCAACTATGGTCTTCCCTGTTCTGAGTTTTCTGGATATGAAACCACGTTTAAAGTCCTTGTCCGTAAAGGTGGTGTAGGAAGGGGCATGTAATGCGATAGGCAACGATTTGCCTGGAGCAACCTGAAGAGCAGTGTAAATTTGTAGAATTTGGTCACCCTTTCGGAAACTAATAAACTCGGGGTAGTATAAAGGCTTGGGTTGAACTAGATTGCGTGATGGATATTTACGCAGGAAACCTTTACCGGTAAAGTTAACCCCTTCCGGCGAGTCTTCCTCAGAATAGCGGATGGATCCGTCAGATCCAACTTGAAAGCGACCAAAAGCTGATTCGTAAGTAATGCCAACTGGAAGCCACATCGTCACTTTGCGGAATCGGAGCGTCTTGCTTAAAAGAGGTTTTTCTTCACAAATCAGCTGTGGGTGGAAGGGAACCGCCTCACCATCTTCAGTGAGGCTTTCGAAGATAACTGGTGCGAGCTGTATTCGTAGACCTTCCTCTTGAGGGTTGTTACCAACGAGTAGAGCTGGATGATCAATGTCGAGTTCACCTCCAGGAGCACGAATTTTAATTCGTCCCGGGTTCAGGATGTGCTCACGATTTTCAAGGGTGGCTGAACCTGTGGTGGTATTCAGCTTAGGGAGCGGTCCTTCCAAAACGAGTTTCTGCCCAACTGAGGCCTGCATGATGGGTTCCCCATCAATACTAAATTCATCTGGAATTGCAGAAGCTGTGACTAGCCCTTTATAGGTCCGCCAGAAAAGTTTCTCATCAATAGATTTTTCGGGTTCTCCAAACGGAACCAGCTTGAAGGAGAATCCGGTGTCCTTGCCTTCAATCAGGTCGTCAAGTAGGGAAATTTCACCATTCTTAGTCCCAGCATTAGGATTGTCTAGAAGGTCGTCGAGATCTTGAGCTTTGGACAGAAAGGGAACAATGATAAGCAGAAGTACGTAGTGTCTGCGCATTGCAGGAAGCATTATTTTAATTGCTGAAGAAGGTAGGAGTATGCGAGAGCGTTGGCGTAGGCACGTTGCTTGAGGTTAGCTGCGCCGGCATGTCCTCCCTCTATGTTCTCGTAGTAAAGGACAGGATGGCCTTGTGCTTTCATACGTGCAACCATCTTTCTGGCATGTCCAGGATGGACGCGATCGTCCTTCGTAGAAGTTGTGAAAAGGACAGTGGGGTATTTCGTAGCCTTTACAACGTTGTGGTAGGGCGACCAATTTTTCCAGAATTTCCAGATTTCTGGTTGTTCTGGATCTCCATATTCTGCAATCCAGCTATGTCCGGCCAGAAGTTTGGTGTAGCGCTTCATGTCTAGTAGAGGAACTTGGCAGACTACAGCATTATAGAGATCAGGTCGGTGTGTGAAGGCGACTCCTGTAAGAAGTCCTCCATTGCTACCACCTTTGATACCGAGGTGTCGTGGTTTGGTGATTCCTCGGTTTACTAAATCCTCCGCTACAGCGATAAAGTCTTCGTAAGCCTTGTTTCGATTGGTCTTTAACGCTGATTGGTGCCAAGTTGGACCGAATTCGCCGCCTCCTCGAATGTTAGCAAGCACGTAGGTGCCCCCACGTTCTAGCCAGCTTTTACCGACTGTCGCATTATACCATGGTCGCATAGAGATTTCAAAACCTCCGTAAGCATAAAGAAGGGTGGGGCGAGGATTAGCGCTGTTAGCTTTTTCTGGGCCAACCACAAAGTAAGGGATTTTAGTCCCATCCTTTGATTTTGCCCATTGCTGGCTGGTAACTAGGTTTGAAGTATCAAAACGAGCAGGTGCGTTTTTAAGTTGGCTTGGTTTTGCTTTGGCTTGGGTCAGATAAAACAGACTATCTGGAGTGAGCATATTCTGAAAACTGATCGTAAAGTCCTGGCGCTCATGTGATGCGTTAGATACGTAGAGAACTCCTTTTTGTAGGCTCTTAGCGATTGGCTCGGAAGACCACCTGTCATTGTCCAGTTTGAAACAGAGTAGTTTACTGGTTACATTGTTAAGAATATTGATAAGAACCGCGTCCGCGGTGACATCTACTGAGCTGATTGTAGAGTTAGCATCCGGAGCATAGACGATCCGTGGCCGAGGCTTACCATTAACCAACTCATCTAGTGTTAAGCTGATTAGAGCGCCCTGAGACAGCGTCTTACCAGCAACAGTCCAGTCCGACTTGAGCTGTACAAGCAGAAGATTATCAAATATGTCGGCAATGCGTGAGTCATCTGGAAGATTAAGCTTTTGCAGGTCTTTACCCACGAGCAAATGATACTCTCCCTTGTAAAATGTCTCTGAACGGCGAACAAGAACGTAGGTGTTTTCTATGTTGCGCAAGGTAAAGGGCCAAGAACCGACATCTTTGCTTTCCCCTTCAAACAACATTTTTGCATTATCCAATGACTGACCACGTTTCCATAGCTTGACGATCCGTGGATAACCTGAACTGGACAAGGTGCCTTTACCAAAGTCGGTAGCCACCAAAGTAGTGTTTCTATTGATCCAAGCCAGATCGCTTTTGGCCTCGGGTAAATTGAAGCCCCGATCGAGAAAACGTTTTTTACGCAGGTCAAACTCTCGATAGACTGAGGCATCCTTGCCTCCTCTAGAGAGTCTTATGATAGCTCGGTCAAAGTCTGGTTCCAATACATCCGCACCTTTGAAGACCCAATTTTCATTTTCGATTTTCGAGAGCTTGTCTACATCAAGAACTGATTCCCAAAGAGGCTTTTCCTTTTTGTATTCTTCAAGAGTTGTGCGACGCCAGATACCTCTAGTGTGGGTAGCGTCTTGCCAAAAGTTGTAAAGCCATTCGCCGCGTTTTCGAAAGTACGGAATCCGGTCGTCAGATTGAAGTATTTCAAGAATACTTTCCTCAATGCAGGTAAAGTCTGGATGTGCCTCAATGACTTTTTTAGAAGCAGCGTTTTGTTGGCGAACCCATGCTAGTACCTTATCATTTTCAACCTCTTCCAGCCATCGATGTGGGTCCTCAGCCATCATCTTTGCTGAAAGAGTGCAAACCAACACAAACACCCCAGCTGAAAGGGACTGAGTGTACATGTCTATTCTATGCTGAGAACAGGCTCGCCAAGGACATCCATACGAGGCTCGATTCCAAGTCCTGGATCTTTTGAGGCAGCCATTCTTCCGTTTTTGCGTTGAGGGGCCCCTTCGGCAGTACTGACAGTGACGTAGCTATTAAAATCTGTAGAAGAGAAGAGTAGTTCAGGAGGAGTACTGTGAGCCAGTACCGCGATTGCTGCCGTCGTGATGTCTCCACCCCAACTATCCTCCAATGTCATGGCGATGCCAAGTTCCGCGCAAAGGTCTCTGGCTAGCTTTGCCTTGGTAAGACCGCCAAACTTACTGATCTTAATATTTACGCCATCCATCGCTTGGTCGCCAAAGGCGCGCAGGAGTGGTTGCATTCCGTCAATGTTTTCATCGAGAATGAAAGGATGGTCAGTTCTGCGTCTAATGGTTAGACATTCTTCGTAAGTGAGGCAGGGTTGTTCGATATAAACATCCACATCGTTAACTCCTCTCACCACCCTGGCAGCCTCGTGTTGAGTCCAGCCTGTATTTGCATCAGCGACCAACTTATCACCGGGTTGGAGGCGGTCCGCTACTGCATGGATACGTTCGATATCTGTATCAGGGTCACCGCCTACTTTGAGCTGGAAGCGAGTATAGCCCTCATCTCTGTACCCCTGTACGTTATCTGCCATATCTGAAGGAGGTTGCTGTGAAATGGCGCGGTACAAAATAAAATCCTCCCCATATCGGCCTCCCAGCAATTCGCAGATGTTTTGCCCACTACGTTTGCCAAGAATATCCCAGCACGCAATATCAATACCGCTTTTTACGTAGGGATGTCCCTTCAGGGCTCGGTCCATAAAATTATTCAAGGGACCTAGGCGAGTTGGGTTATGACCGATAAGGTGCGGACCTAGTTCTTTTAGCCCAGCACGGACTCCAGCTGCATAGGCTGGTAGGTAAAAAGGTCCTAGTGGGCAAACTTCTGCCCAACCTATGAGGCCAGCATCTGTCTCCACACTAACTAAAGTGCTGTCAAAGACATCCACTGACTTGCCGCCAGACCATTTGTAGGATCCTTCGCATAGAGGTAAATCAACTTGGTAGGCGCGTATGCGTTTAATTTTCACAATATTTGGATAGCAATAGTAAAGTGTATAACTTCTTACGCTCTCGAAAGAAACTGCCCAATATTGCTATCGCGTTTTGCTAGGTCAACCTCTGGGTGGAGGTTTTGTAGTCCTAATTTTTAGCGTTTATTGTCTTGAAGGAAATTGAAGTCAGGAAAATCAGTTCGTCCGATCACTTGCGTTTCTCTTTTAACTGACCGTTGTCCCATGATTCATCAAGTTTGAGGCTACCTTGCATATCCCACTCCTTGTGAAACCCGTGAAGTTTTCCACGTTGGTAGTTTTTCTCGTAGTAGGCTTTCCCATTATAGAACCATCTACGTTCTGTGCCGTGTTTTTTTCCTTCTCGAAAAGAAACATCCTGCATCATGCGTCCGTTGGGCCAGTATCCAACTTGCCTACCCGTGAAGGGTATGGTTGTGCCTTCTTGGTAATACAGACCTTTATATTCAATGATTTTGGCAGATTTGGATTTAGGTTCAGGCGGAGGGGACTTAGGTTCAGGCGGCGGCGGTGTTGTTGTCTTGCAACCCCAAATCAGTATGGCCAGAGACAGATATAGCGCTTTTTGAAGACGGAGCATTGAAGTGATCTTTGCCGTGAAAAGCAGTTTGTGCAACTTATGTTCAGTAAATGAAGTGTTTAGAATGGAACTTCATCATCACCCTGTGTTTCAGCCTCATAGATGACATTATCGATGGGAGGTTCATCACGTGACCCGCTTGGTGCGTCACCTTTTAATCCTTCAATCTTGAAAGGCGACAGAGATGTGAACCAACGACCTTGCCATTCTCTACCTCTAACATGAAAGTTGACCTGTACTTCTTGGCCTACTTCAAAACCGTCTGCCAGTGAAGTTTTATCGCCGGTTAGCTCGAATGGATAGTAATCTGTGTACTGTCCTTCGTTCTTTAGCACGAAGAGCCGAACTGCGAATTGCTTCTGGCCCTTGTATTCAACTTCTGAGATGTGATGGATCGTTCCTTTGATTTCAAACATAGCTTTAATCAAACCTATCAGAGGTCGGTTTGGAATTGTCAATCACTGGTGTTGTCCTGAGTTGAAATTACGCAAACTGCAGTGGCCGCTTCAAGTCCATTGAGTCTTGATATCGTAAATAATACCTCCTGACCTTTGCGCAGAGCAAATATCTCATTCCGTTCTTTGAGTTGAAACACTTTAACGGTATCTTTGTTGCTGATTTGAGTCATTCGGCGTTTGGCTTGGATAAAGACTGTTCCTTTGCGGCTCTTACGAAAAATTCCAGCTGCACTATTTTCTTGGAAGCCAGGTTCCTCCGGAAACCAATCGGGTAATACTGTGAGACTCTCCGCCTTGAAACTACGTTGTCCGTCCACTGATTGTCCCTCTATTTTGACAAACTTGAACTCTTCCAGTTTATCAAGGCTCAAGGGTTCAATCACAGCAAGTTTAGCCTTTTCTGTAAGTTTGAGAATCTTCTTTTGGATTGGTCCCCCTTCAGACTCAACACCCAGATTTAAAATCCGTGTGGTGTAATCGATATCAACTATTTTCCCTCTAGCCAGAGTACCATCGACCTTTTCATGGAGCCAAGATGGGTGACCACAAAGCGAGATTACACAACTCATCCCGTAAAGTATAGCAATCAGCTTTCTTTGCATTATTGGTTTTCTCGTCTTGTGTTCATTTCCCCGAAGAGTTTATTGGGCATCTATGATCGCAGTAGTTTCGCCAGCTAAGACTCTCGATTTCGAGACCCAGCCCTGCACCGAGCTTTTTACTGAGCCCAGTTTTTTGAAAGATTCCAGCGAACTGGTCAAGCGACTCCGAAAACTGTCCGAAGATCGCCTCGGAGAATTAATGGGTATTAGCCCTAAACTTGCTGGTCTTAATTACGCCCGCTTTCAAGAGTGGACTACTCCTTTTAACACTCAAAATGCACGTCCTGCCTTGCTTGCTTTCAAGGGTGATGTCTACGCTGGTTTGCAGGCTCAGACCTTTTCAGATGATCAGTTTCTTTACGCGCAGGACCATCTGAGGATTCTCTCTGGTCTCTATGGTCTCTTACGTCCACTCGACCTCATTCAGCCTTATCGACTAGAAATGGGTACAAGTTTGGACACTATGCGTGGAAAAAATCTTTATGAGTTCTGGGGAGATCTAATCACCGAAGTTTTGTCTAAGGATCTTCAGGCTGATGATAGTGGAATTCTGATCAATCTTGCATCTAATGAATACTTCAACGCTATCCAACCAGCGAGACTAGATACACGTATCATTACGCCAGTATTTAAGGACGAGAAGAATGGCAATTTTAAGATCATCAGTTTCTTTGCCAAAAAGGCTAGGGGACTGATGAGTCGCTACATTATCGAAACTCAGCCCAAAACTCCTGAAGACCTGCGCTATTTTGATTCCGAGGGGTATGCTTACAATGCCAAGGAGTCTAGTGAGGATATGATTGTGTTCTCTAGACCAGAATCGGCTCGTTAAGAATCGAGTCCCATTCATTCTAATTTTTACCAATCCTCTTTTATCTTTGGTAGATGGGAAGGTAGTGGTATTTGACTGCAAGAGCGAGTACCGCCATAGCCGTACTGTAAACCTTTCCTGCCCCTCCTTCTTGTCCAGTGCCCTGCCAAGAGCCTTCACGGGCCTGAAGGTTAAGTAGAAGATCTTCAGTCAGCTTTTTGGCAACCTTGGAGTGTTCGCCTCCACGTTGATACATGCCTTGAGAGTAATAGTAGGTACCATAGAAAAAGAACTTATTATGCTTGGCAGGAGGATGCTCCAGAAGCCAATCAGCTGCCCCATGAACAAATGGCGATTCATATTCGCCACAGACTTGCATCGCTAGCATTCCTGCCGCACACATCGTGAATTCTGGAGCTCCGCCAGGTTGATAGGCAAACCCAGACTTTTTATCCACCGGGTTTCCCTTGGCGTCTAAGTTTGATTTGTAGGAGCGCTTTAAGTAGTCAACAGCATCCTTGATTGCCGCTCCAGGTACTCGTAATCCTGAGTTTTTTGCTGAACGAAGGGCCATGAGTTGCCAGACAGTAACGGAGAGGTCTGCATCTCCCGCATCAGGGCTATAGCGCCAGCCTCCTTTATGCTGCCAATTCTTGGGATGCTTCTGGGAGCGAAGAATAAGATCGATTGCCTTTTGACATCGCTCACGAGTGACGCGGTCCTGCTTGTCGTCGAGACCCATACCGAGCATCTCAGAGAGCATGAGAGATATAATGCCATGCCCATACATGCGAGAACCGTCTTTGTTGCCAAAGTATCCATTATCGTCCTGACGCTTTTCATCAGTGACGAACTCTATTGCCCGTCGCATAGCTTTCCCTTGGGGAGTTGGATCTATCGGCTGGTTGCCAGTTGCAGCCATCGCCATAATAGCAAGAGATGTCATTGCTATATCGTTCTTACGATCAGATATGGAGCCATCTGCGTTTTGTCGGGTCAGGAGATATTTGATCGCTCGCTCTACAGCGACATCTACCCGGTCCTTAGCGATTGCATCTAGGGCGCTGGGTTCTTGTGCGGTAACTTGGCAATTGAGGAGCAAGATGCCAAACCCGAGGGCGGTAAGGATGGTTTTCATGATAAATTCGGGTGATGTAGGGAACAATGCTTTAAAGACCTACTTTTTCTGTTCTTTCTTTTGGCGCGCGAGTTCTGCAATTGCTCGGAAGTAGGTTTCAACCTGATGACGATATTCACCTGAGATGTCCTCTTGGCTGCCCTCAAGAAGGTCTTTTGCCATTTGGGCAGGGAGTTTGCCCCAATCGAGATCAGCATTTCGCTTAAGCTCTTGAAGAGCCTCATACTCCATATGTCCTGCAACAATAGCGGCACCAGTTTCAGAGTTGAGTTGCATTCCTTCTCCTTTGGGCTGTTGACCTGGTGGCATCTGAGCGTTGCGTGCTTGAGCCATTGCAGCTGCTTGTGCTGCAGCCGCTTGCGCTAAGGATTGTGCTGCTTGGGCAAGAGATTGGCTGGGAGCGCCGGGAGTAGGGGCGCCGGGAGTGGGAGAGGCTGCTTGCTCAGAAGCTGCTTCAGAAATGGGGGATCCTGATTCAGCAGGTGTACCGGACTCAGCAGGCGTTCCTGCTTCGGCAGACTGACTTTCGGCTAACGCTTGGTCAAGGGAGTCTAGAGCTTGTGCTAGTGCCTCAGCTGTTTCTGGGTTAGAAAGGGGAGCATCGCCAGGAAAAGCTGTGCTTTCAGATGTTGAAGATTGGGGCGCTGAGCTTTGTGCTGCAGGGGATTGAGGGGATGGGCTTTGTGCACTTGGAGTTTGGGAAGCTGGACTTTCAGCTGGTAAGTTTTGGGCTGATTCTGACTGTGCCAGACCTTCATCGAAGAAATTATCGAGACTTTCTGCTTGTTCACCAAGTGCTTGGCTAGCTTCGGTGAAGGGTTGGTCAAATGCACCTTCAGTTGGTTCTGATGAGTTTAGTCCCTCCGCTAGGCTTTCGGCTGATTCTGCCAGTTGGCTGGCTTCCTGAGCAGCTTGGGAAGCTTGTTGTGCCGCCTGCTGTGCTTGCTGGGAGGATTGGTTAGCTTGTTGAGCTTGCTGTGAGGAAGCTTGCTGCGCCTGCTGAGCAGCTTGCTGCGCGGCTTGTGCGGCTTGTTGTGCCTGTTGTGCCGATTGTTGAGCATCTTGTGCAGATTGCTGGGGCTGGCCCTCAGGGTTCTGAGCAAGTTGTTGTGCAGCTTGTGCCTCCTGAGCAGCTTGCGCTGCTTCGGCAGCTGCTTGTTGGGCTTGCTGGGAGGCCGCCTGTGCGGATTCCTGAGCCTGTGTGTTATCCGGATTTTGTGAAGCCTGTTGTGCGGCCTGTTGTGCTTGTTGTGAAGCCTGCTGCGCCTCCTGAGCAGCTTGAGCTGCATTCTGTTGCGCTTGTTGAGCAGTTTGAGCTGCCTCTTGGGCAATGGGACTATCAGAGTTTTGTTGTGCGGCTTGCTGAGCCTGTTGCGATGCTTGCTGAGCCTGTTGTGCTGCTTGCTGAGCTTGTTGTGACGCTTGCTTGGCTTGTTGGGCTGCTTCTTGTGCAGTAGGCTCAGGGTTTTGCGCCGCTTGCTGAGCCTGCTGAGCTTGTTGTGCAGCCTGTTGTGCATCCTGTGCTGCTTGTTGAGCTTCTTGAGCAGCATCTTGTGCAGCTTGCTGTGCATCAGAATTATCAGGATTTTGTGTCGATTGTTGTGCTGCTTGCTGAGCTTGTTGTGCGGCCTGTTGTGCATCCTGTGCTGCTTGTTGAGCTTCTTGAGCAGCTTGTTGAGCTTGTTGGGCCGCTTCTTGTGATTGCTGTGAAGCTTGCTGTGCATCTTGTGCGGCTTGTTGTGCATCTTGTGCTTGCTGGGCAAATTCTTCCGCAGCCTCGGAAATTTGGTCGGCGAAGTTCTGGGCAGCTTCTGCAATTTGGTCTGTATTTGCTTGCTGATTGTTGGATGTCTGTTCCGCTTGCTGTGCGGCTTGGTTGACTTCTTGACGGGTTTCCGCGATTTCTTGACCTAGTTCCTGTTTACCTGATCGTTGGGCCGCCTGTTGAGCTTGGTTGGCTTCCTGATTGGCTAAGTCCTGTGCTTGGTCTGCCAGGTCTCCCAGTTGGTTTGCGGCGTCTAGTGCTTGAAGTTCATCACTGGCATCAGCAACTTGATTGTCCAAAGCATCACTTGTCGCTTCCGCTATGCTTTCAAGAGCTTCAGCAACGTCTTGATTGCCAAGGCGTTCCTCATGACGTGCTGCTCTGGCAACATTTTCTGCTGCTTCTTGTCCAGCCTCCTCGATATTATCTTGAGCTTGGTTGGCTTGATCAAGCGCCTGTTCAGTGGGTTGGATATCCTCGAGTAGTTCAGCTAGTGTTGAGGCGATTTCGCGGGCTTTCTCGGCGAGCTTTTCTGTCTTTTCAGAGGCGACATCAGCCTTCTGCTCGGATTGTCGAGCTTCATTGATGGCTTCGTTAGCTTTGCCGGGATTTTTCTCGAAGTTGTCGGCAAGAGTTTTTGCTGCCTGTGCTTCACGGTTGGCTTGGTTCGCATCATTGCGGATTTCCTGAGCATCAGAGTTGGCTTGTTGCGCAGCTTGTTGGGCAGATTGGGCTTCAGCCACAGCATTTGTGAAGTTTTCCTGCGCCTGCTGGGCATTCTGCTTCGCCTCATTTGCCTTTGAAGCAGCATCTTTCGCTGCATCTTGGAGGTCGTTAACAGTTGGGTTGTTTGTGGTTTTCTGCTGGGCAGTGTCGTTTGCTTGCTCTGCTACGAACGCGGCGTCATTAGCGGCAAAGAGGTCTTGTTGCGCTTGAATTGCATCTTGCTGTGCTGCATTAGCTTGTTCTGTTAGAGCATTAGATTTTTCGACGGCGTTATTAGCCTTCTGGGTGAGAGCTTCCGCTTGTTTTTGCGCCTCCTCTGCGCGTTGGGCAGCATTACTTTGGTTCGTATTCTTCAATTCAGCCACATCATCAGCGGCACTTTCAAGGTCTTCTGCAGTTTGTTCGAGAGGGCTTACTATATCCTGTGCGGTTTGAGCGATGTCCTGAGGGTTGCTGCTGCGAGCAGCGTTTTCAGCTTCACGACCAATTTGGTCAAGATCACGGCGAATTTGATCAAGTTCGTCGGCAACCGAAGCGTCCTGTGCTTTTCGAGCGGACTGATTCGCCTGATTGATTTCTTCGCGTGAAATCTTGCGGGCTTCCTGACCAAGTTGGCGCAGTTGATTTGCAATGTTACGCGCATCGTTTTTCGTCTGCTGATCTGAATTTGCGAGGTCCTCGGGAATGTCAGCTTCTTGCTCAGCGGCATCTTCGAGTTGCTCTTGCGCATCCTCGAGAGAGTCCTTCGCGATATCAGAGAGTTCTTTCTGCATAACCCGGTTTTCATCGAGTTCATTTTCCAGCGCGGCCAGTAGTTCTTCAGGGTCTAGGTTGGCCAGTTCGGCCAGGCGCTCGACTTGACTGAATTGTTCTTCAAGTTGCTGAGCGATACCGAGTTCTTCTTCTGCTGCACGTAGTTCCTGACGGGTTTCTGCGACAGCCTCTGGATTCTTATCAAGGTTCTCATAGTGTTCAGCTACTTGCTCAAGAGCTTGTGCGAGTTGACCCTGAGATTGAGCGGTCTCTTCAAGTTCTCGGACTTGGTCGTCAGTGCGCTGGGCCAGAGAGGCTTGTTCAATGTTTTGCTCTGCTTCGTCAGCTGGTTTCTTAACCATGGCGATAGAGTCGTCAGCGTCCCGTGCACGTTCCCGGCCCTCTTCGGAGAGAACGTCTTGGGTGTTGGCATCTTGTCGGAGTGCGTTCGTTAGGTCGGAAAGCTCCTGCATCAGGGCTTCCTGCTTGTCCTGAAGTTCTTGAATATCTGCGCGTTTGGTCTCTGGGTCTTCGGTAGCCTCGGCATCTTTGGCATCGGCCTTGGTCTCTTGTTCAAGTTTATGTGTTTTCTCAGCAAGTTCTCTTGCAAGATCAGCAATGGATGGAGTATGTTGCTCGATGGTTTTACGGGCTTCATTGGCTTCAGGAGCAAGCAACCTTAACGCTTTAGCAATATCTGTGAGAACAAGCGCCAGTTCCTTTGTTGTACGTTTAGGTTGAAAATTTAGATTTTTGACCTCTCTACGACGGGTGTCCATTTGAGTGGAAACTTCCCTTGTATAAGGTTTGTAGTTTAAGCTGGTGATAATTTTAGTGGCTTCGGAGTTTAGCTGCGCATCCCTCATCTTTTTTCCTATAATCGGCATGAACTTGTGAGCAGTTAACCACTCGGAAGGACGGTTGATCAAAGTTGCGGGATGGCGCAGTTCCCACTTTTCTTGATGTGCGACTTCTTTGACCTGCGCATGTAGGTCCACAATGTAGTGAATGGTCTCAAGAGTACGAAAGGCGTAGCCAATAGAGTCGAGTTCCTTGATAATTGACTCCGGGTCACCTTCTTGGGCTCCATACTCACGGGCAAAACGGTTGCCGAGATTTGCGACTGCGCGAGCAGTCATGCCAGTATCTTTGGCAAATCGGCTATCCGAGTCCTTACGGGATTCGGTCGCCGCAGCACGGGATTCAAGTCTGCCAGTCGCACCAGGCCATTGAGCTTGCGCAAGTATTAACTTAAAATGCCGGGCACGGTCTTCGTGCGTCTTTGCTTGGTTCTTATTACCTTTGGTGCGAAGTTCTTTCGCCTGACGCTGTTGGCTGAAGAGTTCACGGGCTGCCTGACCAATTCGGATGATAGGATGGTATTCATCCTGTGTATGGGTAATAAGGTGTAGATGTTCCCTGTGCGCTTTTGCTGTGTGCGAGTTGTGAGCGCTGCCGAGTATTTCCAGAAAAGATATTATCTGACCTTTAAACGCTTGGGCAGGGGAGAGGAGGTCTTTGTTCGGGGGCAGTGTCGCAAATGATTCAATAATCGTATCCAGTGCCTTGCGGGATTCGCCGAGCTCATGTGCGAGTTTTCGGTAGCGTTTAGCTGAAGTTCCGTCAAATAAATGGAGAAAACGTGCCAGATTTCGCTCTATTGAAATTGCTTGATTGATCGCAGCCTTTTCACGTCGGGCGAGACGTTTCCAAGTCAGTTCTTTATCAGGTAGAGGCTGGTTGGGTAGTATTTCTACTTGTTGTTGCGCAAGAGTGCGAAGGTCTTCGGCTAGAACAGCACGGAGGTTACCTGCTGCAATTGTACGGATCTGAGTGAGTAGTGAGTGGGCCCGAGATAGCGATTCGTGATAAGATTGGCGGGCTTCATCAATATAGCGGTCTCGGAGTTTCTTGTCTAAAGTTTCACGAGCTGATTCCAATTTTGGTGCTGGTAGTGAAATAATATCTGATGTTATGTTCCCTAGGGTCCTCTGTACGTACTCTGCCTCACGAGCAGCAGCGCCTTTGGGTAGCAATCGAGTGGTTTTGTTTACAATCTCAAGTGTGCGCGCGGACTCTTCTCTTACTCGTTTGGCGAGATCAGCAAAGCTTGCCCACTGGATGGTCGACTGAGGCTCGTTACTGGATAATTTCTTTAAGTGGTTGGCAGTCTCAGATGCCTCTTTAGCTATCGGGCTAAGCTGGGAGACGAGTTCCTCCAGTGCTTCTGCAATCCTACTTTGAGCGGCAATTGTTTCAATACGTGAGGCTTCAAAACCGCGGGAGATGACAGACAGCTCGATTATGTTTGAGTCTGATTTCTGGCCTTTAAGATCGAAGGCAACAAGCTTGATTTTGACCCGGTCACCAGCTGAAAGTGTGTACTTAAGCAGATCAAGGTTATGGCGAATGGTAATAGCCTGTTGTTCCAGAGGGTCTTCCTCGTTAAAGGGGTAGAGGATGTCGCGTTGCCAGCGACTATTGTTAATACGCAGATTCAACTCGACGCGCTGGAGTGGGAGGTCGTCATCTGCCTCACCAAGGATGCCGATGAATTCATCAGCTGGTACAAGTAAATTGCGAGCAGGCTGGGTTAATTGGACCCGAGGCACTTGGTCAGGATTGACTGCGATTTCGTATTTCGGGCTGTACTTGTTGTCAAAGCCAGTCTCATTCGAGATCAAATGCACACGATATGTCCCGGGAGCAATAAGCGTGAAGTCCTTTTTCGCAATCGACAAAACGCTAGGGTCTTTGTCGTCCACCTGCAGTGGGATCGAGCGATTCGGTGGATTTGTTGCAAGGTCGAGACGCAGTTCACCAGCCTTAGTTGGCTGATTTACCCTGATTCGGTAGCCAAGAGTTGTCCCTTGGAACCCTTCGATATCCCCACTTGATCCAGATTGGGACTTAGCTTCAAGCTGTGTGTAGGCAGGGAAATTGTAAGTAATTTCAAACTTTTCGACGCTTGGCCGAGGACGGACTGAAAGTGAGAACCATTCGCTTTGCGCGAGCCCTGCCTGAATACGAAACCGCATATCAGACTGCCCCACGTTGAGCCGTGCGACGTAGTTACGGTCCTCGTCGACCTCCATGGTTGCACGGTTACGTTGATTATCGGCCCCTGCAGATTCTAGGATAACTTTTTTTACCGCGCGTAAATCCTCCTTTTCACCTTTGAGGGTGATGTTGACACGGACAGCCTCTCCATGGGGCACTAGCTCATCTCTGTTTGGTGAGTTAAGGGTGATTTCAATGCCTGAAACGCGAGCCAGATTTGCACCGAACATGGTTCGGGCTACTGCTGTTCTAAAGTTCTTTCCGAAATCTGGAATGAAAAATAGAGCAATGAAAACTGCCGCTAGCACCGCAGTACCTTTAAGCCATCGTGCAATAAGGTCCATGGGTAGGGTCTTTTCGATGTCCAGAGTTTTGATGCGTGATGCTACGTCGCGTTGAAGCAGTTGACGGAAGACCTCGGAGTCAAATTCAGGGTTAGAGCGATTGGAGCCCAGTTCGATGGCAGAAAGAAGATCTTCTCTAAGAGCAGGTTCCTGTGTCTCGATGTAGCGAGCAAGTTCGTTGCGTGAAGGCTTGCCCAGTAGGTGGCGTATCGAAAAGCCCCAAACAAGACCGGCAACTGTGATCCATCCTGCAAAGGTTAAGAATCCCCTTAAGCCATCAGCTAAAAGAACATAGCTGTCGATCGCTGCCATGATTGAGAAAATGGCTACAGTGCTGATTATGAAAGCGCACAAACCGCGGAACCCAAGTAGTCGTTTTCTGCGCTTGTTGAATTCGTCAAGCTTCTGAAGGGTTACCGGGTCTATGTGGTTTTTCATGCTAATTTCTCTCTTTGGATGTGGAGGAAGTAGATTATGGCTGGCTCTCGCGCGCAGAGAATCTGAAGTTTTTGCATAACTTGTTCAATTACATCATGCCCGCACGTTTGCGCATGTACCACTCGGCTCCAAGAAGTGTCATGATTGCACCAAACCACCACCATGATTGCCACAATAGAGTGTCTGATTCTACTACACGTCCTGAGCTAAGCGGATCCAGAATTCGGGTAAGTTGACCGGCTTGTTCTTCACGCAGATATTGGCCGCCAGACTCTTTGGCCATATCTTGAAGTAGCACTTCATTACAAGCCAGCAAGGCGGTTTCTCCGGTTTCAGGCGCTTGGACTACAAACTC
>Ga0163109_10001587_pt1 | contig 17960 bp, 13 predicted proteins | sample CRUFie1St13metaG_FD_108704 | JGI IMG/M metagenome (GOLD analysis project Ga0163109, IMG submission 108704) | Marine microbial communities from the Costa Rica Dome - CRUD Field 142mm St13 metaG | ecosystem: Environmental > Aquatic > Marine > Oceanic > Photic zone | place: Costa Rica: the Eastern... | reverse complement strand
AGACGATCCTCTCGATGACCCCGGCGCAGGCCGAGGAGCATCTCGGACTGCTCGCCACGGAGCTGGTCTCAGCCATCGACTCTCTCAACCCCGAGGTCAAGCCGCGTGTGGTGCGCCACGCCCTCCGCATCGTCGGAGACCATCCTTCCGCGGCGCCGCTTCGTCGCATCGACGCGCTCTACAAGGATCTCATCGACGACGAGATCCATCTCCGTCTGGCGCTCGACGGTCCCGACCGGGTCGGGACGGGTGATCCGTTCGCCGTCGTCCTGAGTCTGCGCTACACCAACGCCGTCGATCGGGAGACCGATGGTTTCGCCAAGTACCTGCAGAACGGAGTCTGGGTGAACATGGGCAGCATGGGGACCTCGGTCAACTACCGGGACCGACTCGAGCGTTCCATCAACACCTCGCTATCGGAAGGCTTCGAGATCGACGGGATCGGATTCTTCGACTCGATGCATCCCTCTACGGAGGTCATGGAGGACGGCGAGTCCGGCTGGCAGGAGAAGCCGCTGGCCTACATCCTGCTCAAGGCCGTCGATCCGAGCATCGAGCGGGTCCCGCCGGTTCAGATGGATCTCGACTTCATAGACCAGACCGGGCCGGTGATCCTCGCGATCGAATCGAACTCACCACCGATCGACGCGGCCAACAGCAGTCCCGCACGTCCGGTCGGTGATCTCGCCATCGACCAGGTGCTCGACACCCGCAATGCAGAGGAGGAGGTCATCCTCGAGATCCGGGCTCGTGGTCGTGGCGTGGTGGGGGACCTCGACGAGCTTCTCGACGGTGTGGAGTCCGCGCTCCCGGGATACGAGATCGCCGAAGACGGTCTTCAGACGCATCCGATCAACATGGCCGATGCCGCCGGTGACGATGACGGCATGTTCAGCTTTCGCCGGCGTGGGGACGAGGACGTCGAGTACGCCGAAGCTGACGCCGACGGCGTGCACCGCCAGACCATCGAACGCAGCTGGACCGTGCGTTACGTGCCGACCTCGACGATGAGCGCCGGTGACTTCACGCTGCCGGTCACGTCCGAGGAGGTCGAGGCGGAGATCGAGTCACGCTACTTCGACGACATGGACCTGGTGGTCGCGCAGAGTCCGGCGATCCCCCTGTCCGGCGGCGACGGCCTCTGGACATGGATCATCATCAGTGTGCTGCTCCTGGTCGGTGTGGTCGGCGGCTTCGCACTCCTCCGCCGGGATCCGGATCACGCCGAAGGTGGCGACGGGCTTGCCGGCATCCTGCCGGCGCGTTCCACGCCGATGGGTGTGGTCGCCGCGCTGCAGCGGATCGACGCCGAGTACGGTGACTCGCTGTCCGCCGATCGGCGCATGGAGCTGCGGCAGGTCATCGCTCGCATCGAGGACCGGTATTTCGGCCCCGGTGCATCCGATGTCGACGAGGAGCTCGATCAGGTGGTCCGGAGCTGGGCGAAAGAGGCGATGCCTCGCGCCTGACCCCCGATTTCAGCCGGATAAGTCGTGATTTCGCCCGCTCTGGCGTGGGCTTCTTCGGCTTCGCGTGCCGGGGCGGTATGTTGGGGTCCATGAAGACGACACCCGGTTTCACGGTCCTGATCGCCCTGGTTTCACCGTTCCTGACGGATGCGCTGCACTCGGATGTCATCACCGTCAACCCCGACGGTACCGCGGACTACGAGACCATTCAGGAAGCGGTGGATGTCGCCTCCGATGGCGACGAGATCCAGATCCAACCCGGTGTCTACACCGGCGGCGGCGATCAGGTCGTCGACACCCTCGGCAAGTCCATCGTGCTCCGGGGCATGCCTGACGGAACCGCGGCGCCCCTCATCGACGGCGAGGGCGTTCGTCGTGGAATCATCTGTCGCTCCGGCGAGGGGCCGGGCACCGTCATCGAGGAACTCGTGTTTCAGGACTGCTACCCGGCCTGGTACGACTGGAACGACAACGGTGAGCCCGATTTCTGGGAGTACTTCGGTGGCGCCATGTGGTGTCGTGACGGCAGCGCTCCGACCATCCGTCTGTGCGTGTTCGGAAACAATCGGGCGGAGTACGGTGGCGCGATCTACTGCGGGGACGAGAACGGCGTGGCTTCGAATCCGACCATCGTCGACTGCTTCTTCGCATTCAACGAGTCGGCTCCCGCCTCGGGCGGAGTGGGCGGAGCGCTCTACAACAACGCCAGCAGTCCGGTGATCACGGGTTCGGCGTTCGCCTCCAACAAGGCCTACTCCGGTGGTGCGATCCTCAACTGGGCCGGTTCCGACCCGGAGATCCTGGATTGCCGTTTCACCGACAACAGCGCCCGCAACGGCGGCGCCGTCTACAACGACAGCAGCCAGCCCCGCCACATCGGCTGTCGTTTCGAGGGCAACTCCGCCTCTGCCGATGGTGGTGCGGTCTTCAACGCCGATCCGGGGAGCAGCGTGAACGTGCCGGTGTTCGAGTCCTGTGATTTCATAGCGAACAGCGCCGGCTCCGAAGGCGGGGCGGTCAACAACTTCTCGGTCGATCCCGAGATCACCATGTGCCTCTTCACCGACAACACCGCGCCCGACGGCAGCGCGCTCCACAGTTGGAACGGAAGCGTCCCGAAGCTCTTCGGCACCTACATCTGCGGCAACGGCATTCCCCAGGTCTCCGGGCCATTCGAGGATCTCGGCAAGAACCGGATCTCCCAGAGCTGTCAGGTCTTCTGCCCCGGTGATCTCGATGGAGATGGGAACGTCGACGGAGCCGATCTCACCCAGCTCCTCGGCGACTGGGGCGTGTCGGGAACCAAGGCCGATCTGGACGAGAACGGCACCGTCGACGGTGAGGATCTTCTGATCCTTCTGGGAAACTGGAATGCCTGCCCCTGACACCTTCGTGGCGTGAAGATGCGACACGGTTTGCCAATAGCTCTGCTGCTTGGCTGCACCGACGATGATCCCTTCTGTGCCGCGTACTCTTCGCGGATTTCGGTTCCCGTGGTCGAGGGGCGTGACTGCCTGATCCATCTCGGCGGCTGGGCCGAGGGCGAGGTCGGCTCCGGTGAATTCTCGGTGCAGATGCTCGCGCCCTGAGCCGTTCCACGAACGGCACAATCCGATTTCAAGGCAAAGCGCCACCTGCCGGAGCAGGTGGCGCTTGTTCAGCACGCGCGGAGGGACTCGAACCCCCAACCCTCGGCTTCGAAGGCCGATGCTCTATCCAGTTGAGCTACGCGCGCAGGGGATAGGTGGGGGATTGTAGCGCAGCGCGGCGGCGAGTGCTTTTCGCCCTCTCCCGGGTCTCAGCTGCCCCTGCCGGTGCATCTCGGTTACCCTTTGCCCTTCCTCTAGCTGGAGAAACACCATGGGCATCATGGACGGAAAGCGTGGACTGGTCGTCGGAATCGCCAACGATCGCTCCTTTGCCTGCTCGATCGCGGAAAGCCTCATCCGGGAGGGCGCGGAATGCCTGTTCACGCACCTGCCGGGAGAGAAGATGGCCCGTCGTTGCGGCAAGGCCGTCGCCGGCCTCGGAGTCGAGGATCCGTGGCTCTGCCCGCTCGACGCCTCGAACGACGAGGATCTCGATGCGGTCTTCAGCCGGATCGGTTCCGAGTTCGGCAAGATCGACTTCCTGGTCCATTCGATCGCCTTCGCCGACAAGGACTGGCTGCAGGAAGGGAAGTTCACCACCACGCCTCGCGATGTCTACACCCAGGCGATGGACATCTCGGCCTACACCTATGCCGCGATGGCGAACCGGGCCGCGGACATCATGCCCGACGGCGGTTCCGTGATCGCCATGAGCTACTACGGCGCCGAGAAGGCCGTTCCCGGCTACAACGTGATGGGCGTCGCCAAGGCGGCCCTCGAGGCGACCAACCGCTACCTCGCCATGGAGCTCGGTGAACGGAACATCCGCGCCAACGTGATCTCCGGCGGCCCGCTCCGGACCATGAGTTCGATGGCGGTCGGCGGATTCTCCGAGATCCTCGACTGGGTCGAGAAGAAGGCGCCGCTGCGTCGCAACATCACCGGCGGGGATGTCGGTGACTCGGCGGCCTGGCTGCTGAGCGACCTCTCCCGTGGCGTCACCGGACAGGTGCTCTACGTCGACAGCGGCTATTCGATCGTCGGACTCTGACCGGGCCCTCGGTCCGATTCCCGCCGTTCGTCGGGGAGCGTTTCGATGAGGGCCGGGTGGAAGCACCATGGACGATCGACCTTCTCCAGCGCCGCATCAGGCACCAGTCGTTCCCGGAGCTCGCGGACCAGCGAATCGATGCCCGCTCCGGTGTGCACGCTGACGCGTCTTTCCCGGTCCGTCGATCCCGTATCGCACTTGTTGATCACCACGAGGTCCGGGGTCCGTTCCAGCTTCGGCGGATCCGGGCGCTCCGGTTCGACGACGGCGAGCACCAGGTCCGCGTCCGCGAGGAAACGTCGGCCGAGCTCGATGGCGCGCTGCTCGATCGGATCATCGCTCGCCCGCTGTCCCGGCAGGTCGACCAGCGTGCATGCCACTCCATCCAGTTCGACCCGTGCGGTCACCGCATCCCGGGTGGTGCCTTCGTGATCGGCGGTGATCGCGACCTCCCGTCCGGCCAGTCGGTTGAGCAGCGAGCTCTTCCCGACGTTCGGAGCTCCGACTACGGCAACCATGGGAGGGGTGATCAGACCCCTCAGCGACCGGGCATGCTCCAGATCTGATGCGTCCGGAATCCAGCCTCCGGCCAAGGCCTTCCGATGCAGATCCGGCTGTCGCAGAAGGATCTGCACGGCGCGGGGGCTCCCGGTTCGTGACAGTGCGTCGAGCATGCAGGCCTCGACCAGATCGCTCGCTTCGGGCCATCGTGCCCGAAGCGGGACGTCCTGGCATTCGGAGAGGGTCGCCCCGGCTTCGCTCGCGGCACGCGTGAGGAGCCGGCGGATCTGCGGCCCGCCGTGAGGCATGAGCATCGCACCGGTCTCCGAGGGTCGGATCACCAGTCCACGGTCGACACCTGCGAGATCGACCAGACGACAGCCACCCACCGGCACCATGGTCCCGGTGAGCCGGTCCAGACAGGGCTCGAGCTCCCCATGGAGATGAAGGACGCCGATGGCGCCCGACAGTGGTGCGGTCGCCCACCAGGCCTGAACCGGTGGGGCGCTCATTCGTCGGCGTCGGCGTTCTCGGTCAGGGCGTGTCGGGCCGCCACCGAGATGCCTCGCAGTTCGAGATCCGCGACCATCCGGTTGATCAGTTCATCGTCCTTGAAGATCGACGCGGCGTCCCCGCCGGTCGCGACGACGAGGGGGAACGCCTCGTAGGCGGTCGCGAACTCCTCGATCATCCGCCAGGCGAGTCCACGGATGCCGTTGGCGACGCCACGCTGCATCGCCGCCGCGGTGTTGCGCCCGAAGGGCTCGCCCTCGGGGACGCTGAATTCGAGCTCCGGCAGTCCGTCAGTCCTTTCGTGCAGTGCGTCGAGCTGCATCTGCGCCCCGGGAGCGATCACCCCGCCGTGAAAGACGCCCTCGCCGTCGACGAAGTCGACCGTGACCGCCGTACCCACGTCGATCACGACGCAGGCCTGCTTCAGTGCGTCCCATGCCGCGGCCGCGTTCAGGAGCCGATCGATGCCCGGCGTCGCCTCCGGGTCGAGGGCGATGCCGATTGGCACCGGAAGGTCGTCGCCCACGACGTAGACCTCCTCGCCGGTCTGGTCCTCGATCACCGACCGGAGTGGTCGGGAGACGGACTCGTTGACACTGGCCAGTGCGATCGCGCGGTGTTCGGCTTCCGCCCTCGCCTTCCATGCCCCGGTGACCAGTTCGACGACCTTCGTTCGATCCTCGTTCGGCGCGTGGACGATTTCATCGAGTTCGTCGCCATTGAAGATCCCCACGTGGGTGCGGGTGTTGCCGACGGCGATGGCGATGAGGGCGAGATTCGACATGACTGCTGCTCCGGGAAGAATGCTGCGGGCGACTCGTCATCGACCCTGAAGGGCTCCGGTCTCGGAGGCGATGCGTCGATGGAGTTCCCCGAGGATCGACATGGTAACCGGCCCCGGCCTGCCGTCGTCGACGGGAGCGCCGTCGATGGAGTCGATTGCAGCCACCAGACGCCTGCTGGAGCTCACGAAGGCCTCCTCGGCGTTCCGGAACGTCTCGACCGGTATGTCCGCCTCCTCGACCGTGCGTCCGAGCGACGCGGCGGCCTCGATCACCAGTTGTCGGGTCACCCCGGCCAGGATCTTCCGCTCCCCGCCGAGGGTGGGCGTGAGCAGTCGCCCGTCGTGGAGGACGAAGACGTTGCTCGATGCCCCTTCGGTGAGCACCCCGTCTCGGTGCATGATCGGCTCGCATGCATCCAGCGCCTCGGCGCGGATGGTCATCATCACGTTGTCGAGGAGGCTGGTCGACTTGATGTCGCATCGCTCGCGCCTCGGATCGAACACCAGGGCCACGGGAAGACGTTCGGGTTCGCCGATCTCGGCCAGGCTTGGACTCGGCGAGGCGATCGCTATCACGTTGGGTGCGAGGCCCGGATCGGGGAGGTGGCGTCGCGGCACCTGGACTCCACGAGTCACCTGCAGGTAGACGCAGGCATCGCCGGTCCCGATTCCGGCGAGCAGGTCGTTGCAGATCGATCGATAGTCCTCGGGATCGAAGCCCTCGATGCCGGTCTCATCAAGACTTCTCGCCAGGCGCGAGACGTGCAGATCCATCCCGACCCCCACTCCGTCGAAGAAACGAACCAGTTCATAGACAGAATCACCGAACAGGAAGCCGCGATCGAAGATGCTGATCTTCGCATCCCCGGGCTCGCGGATCTCGCCGTTGATCCAGGTCAGGAGGGGTACGGGGCTCATGGGTCAGATGGTACGCGATCAAGGATGACGGTTGCGTGCGGCTTCGCAGAAGGAACGGGCCCGATCGAGCGCCACGGGTCTCGTCCAGTGCCCGCCGTCCTTCACCGAGCTGCCGACGATCACCGCGTCCGCGGCGTCGAGCAGCGCCCCGATCGATTCCGGCGATGCGCCGGAGCCGACGATGGTTGGCAGCCCGCTCGCACCGGCGGCCCCGGCCAGCTGCTCTTGGTCGGTCGGCGCTCCGGTCGCGGATCCGGTGACGACGACCCCGTCCGCTCCCATGAACTCCATGGTGGCCACCTGTTCCTCGAGGGGGACGTCCGCGGTGATCGCATGGGCGGAATGCTTCTTGCGGACGTCCGCGAGGATTGCGACGTCATCCGCTCCGATCGCTCTGCGGTAGCGGAGCAGGGGGCCGGCATCGGCCTCCTCGAGGAGGCCTTCGTCCGCGACGGCGGCGTATGAGAAGCCCTCGGCCCGGATGAAGCCCGCACCCGCGGCCTGGGCGACGGCAAGCGCGGCCCGGTTGGCGCCGGCAAGGATCTGCACCCCGACCGGCAGGTCCACGCTCTCGCGGATGCCTCGGACCAGGATGCTCATGCAGGCGACGATCTCCGGTCCCACCTCGCGGCGGAGGTAGGGGACGTCGTGCATGTTCTCGACGAGGATCGCGTCGAATCCCGCGGTCCGCAGGGCCTCGGCATCCGCACCCGCCTGGGCGAGGAGGGCGTCGAGCGACCGGTCGTGTCGCGGTGTGCCCGGGAGGGCTCCGACGTGGACCATGCCGATCAGGGCCTTGCGGCGCCCGAACAGCCGCTCGGTCCGCTCCTCGGCGGTGTCTCTTTCGTTCGAACGGCTCATGAAATGCCTCCGTTGGGGGGACCTTGCTTCCCTCGAGAGTGTACGGTGCGGACATGGACGACATCCATCTCAGCGACGAATCCGGCACCACGGCGCGCATCGCGCCCTCGGTGGGGTTCTGCTGCCTCTCCTGGGTGGTCGGCGGCAGGGAGTACCTCCACCTGCCGGTACCGGAGGAGACCTTCCGCTCGTTGCCGAAGACCGGGGGAGTGCCGCTGCTGTACCCCTACGCCAACCGACTGCGTCACGATCCATGGCCGGAACGGCCCGGGGTGAAGCGTGATCACGGCCTGCCATGTCACGGCTTCCTGCTCCGTTTCCCCGACTGGGACGACCTGCAGATCACCGCGGACCGCGCGATCGCGATCCTCGACTGGGCCTCCCATCCCGAGCTGTTCCAGCTCTTTCCCCATCGCCACCGGCTCAGCATCAGCTTCGCCGTCACCGCGGCGAGGCTGCGGGTGACCACGACCATCGAGGCCGACGGTGGGGACGACGTTCCGATCTCCTTCGGATGGCATCCCTATCTGTCCCTACCCGGGGTCGGTCGGGAGGAGATGACCCTCGAACTCCCCGGGCTCGAACGGGTGAGGCTCGACGAACGCGGACTGCCGCGACGCTCGGCGACCGACGACCTCCTGCTCGATCCCCGGGCGACGATCGGAGGCGGCCTTGCCGGCCGTTCCATCGACGACCTGTACCGGATCAAGGAACGGACTGATGCCTATCGCCTGAACGGACCCGGGGCATCCATCCGCATGGAATGCGACGAGGAGTGGAACTTCATGCAGGTCTACGCGCCCGCCGACGGCGACTTCGCCTGCCTCGAGCCGATGACCGGGGCGGTCGCCGCCCTCTCCGACGGGCGTGACCACCCGGTGCTGCGTTCTGGCGAGCGCTTTCGGGCCTCCTTCGAGCTGTCCGTTGATCAACCGGGCCAGGGGAGGAGGGCGAACGCGTCATGAGTGAACTGTCCGGCAAGGTGATCATCATCACCGGTGCGAGCTCGGGCATCGGCGCGGCGACCGCGCTGACCTGTGCGAAGGCGGGCATGCACGTCGTGCTCGGTGCGCGCCGGGCCGACCGTCTCGAGTCGGTCGCCGAGCGGATCCGCGAGACCGGTGTCGAGTCCTCGATCGTGGTCGGCGACGTCGCCGATCCCGACAACACGACCGCCCTCCTCGACGAGGCAGATCGCCGTTTCGGTGGCTTCGACGCCGTCTTCGCCAATGCCGGTTACGGAACCGAGAAGGCCTTCACCGCCATGTCCGACGAGGACTTCCGGAGGATGTTCGAGGTCAACTTCTTCGCATCGGTCGCCCTCTGCCGCGAGGCCGCCCGTCTCTGGCTCGACCGGGGGCGTGGCGGGCACCTCCTGATCTGCTCGAGCTGCCTCGCGAAGTTCACCCTGCCCTACTACGGGGTGTACGCCGCGACCAAGTCCGCGCAGGCGATGGTGGCGCGATCGATGCGCTACGAGCTGGCTCCGCACGGCATCGAGGTCTCCTCGGTGCATCCGGTCACCACACGAACGGAGTTCTTCGAGGTCAGCGCGGATCTCTCCGGCGTCGATGCCGGTGGGGAGACTGTCCCCGACCACGCTCCGAAGGCGTTCGTACAGCCCCCGGAGCGGGTCGCACGCGCGGTCCTCGCCTGCCTTCGGTCGCCCCGATCGGAGGTCTGGACGAGCCAGACCACCCGCTTCGCGAGCGCGCTGTTCACCCTCTTCCCCCGGCTCCAGGACCTCGTCATGCGGCGTCAGGCCGCCCGGGACCAGCGTCTCCACGACCCGCGCCCGCCCGTCGGTTGATGGGGGGGCGCCACCGTCGTACCCTTGGCGATCCACATACCCCCACCCCCAGCCTGACAGGAGCTCACCGTGGCCATCAAGGTCGGAATCAACGGATTCGGACGGATCGGACGACTCTTCTACCGTGCCGCGATGCGGCAGGGAGGTGTCGAGATCGTCGGCATCAACGACCTCGTCCCTTCCGACAACCTCGCCTATCTCGTGCAGCGTGACACCGTCCACGGGCGCTTCGAGCAGGACGTCATCGCCACCGCCGAAGGCCTGTCCTGCGGCGGTCTCGACACCCGCTGCACCAGCGAACGCGATCCCGGCAGTCTGCCCTGGGCCGAACTCGGTGCCCAGTACGTCCTCGAGTCGACCGGTCTGTTCACCTCGGGACCCGATGCCTCCCGTCATCTCTCGGCGGGTGCGAAGCGGGTGCTGATCTCGGCCCCGACCAAGACCCCCGACGAGGTGAAGACTCTCGTCTACAAGGTCAACCACGAGCAGTACGACCCGACGGCCGATCGGGTCGTTTCCAACGCGAGCTGCACCACGAACTGCCTCGCACCGGTCACCAAGGTGATCATCGACAACTTCGGGCTCGAGGAGGGCCTGATGACCACGGTTCACGCGGCGACCGCCACCCAGCCCACCCAGGACGGTCCCAGCAAGAAGGACTGGCGTGGTGGACGTAACGCCTACATGAACATCATCCCCGCCTCGACCGGCGCCGCAAAGGCCGTCGCCCTCTGCATCCCCGAAGTCAAGGGGAAGCTCACCGGGATGGCCTTCCGCGTCCCGACCGCGAACGTCTCCTGCGTCGATCTCACCTTCCGGACCACGAAGTCCACCTCCCTCGCCGAGATCAACGCGGCGATGAAGGCTGCCGCCGAGGGGCCGATGAACGGGGTTCTCGGCTACACCGACGAGCAGGTCGTCTCCAGCGACTTCATCGGGGATCCGCACTCATCGATCTTCGACGCCGCCGCCGGCATCGAGCTCAACGACCGGTTCTTCAAGATCGTCACCTGGTACGACAACGAGGCGGGGTACGCCCACCGCTGCATCGACATGATCCGGATGATGGCGGCCGGTGACGGTGTCGGCTGATTCGACCACGACCGACAGGAGAAAACGATGTACAGGACCATGACCGCGTTGGTCGTCTTTTCACCGCTGCTCCTCATGGGCGCGCTGGCCATGGCCCCCGAGACCGGGCCACCGGTCGCCACCGTCGACGGCACCGGTCCCGGTTGGCGTTCCCTCGGCGCCGAGGACTTCGTCAACGTCAACTGCCACGACGACACCTGGTCCTGGGACGGCGACTCCGTGAAATGCACCGGCAACCCGATCGGGGTGACCCGATCTGTCCGTACCTTCACCAACTTCGAGATGGTCTGCGAGTGGCGTCACATGCGTGATGCCGGCAACTCCGGGATCTTCCTCTGGTCCCCGATCGAGTCGATGGACCGCCTGAAGGGTCCGGGCCTGCCGGAAGGCATCGAGGTCCAGGTGCTCGACCTCGGGTACAAGGCGGCCTACGAGAAGGGCGGCAACGTCGCGAACTGGTTCACCTGCCATGGTGACGTCTTTCCGGTCGGCGGCTCCACCATGAAGCCGTTCCCTCCCGCAGCGCCGAACGGACGGCGCAGCTTCCCCACCGAGAACCGCAGCAAGGGGGTCGGCGAATGGAACCACTACTACATCCGTGCCATCAACGGCGAGGTCCGGTTGTGGGTGAACGGGGTGGAGGTGTCCGGAGGCAGTGACTGTTCACCGGCGACCGGCCATCTGGCCCTCGAATCGGAAGGTTCGCCCGTCGAGTTCCGGAATCTCCGCCTGCGCGAGCTTCCCTGAGGTTCGATCCCGAGCCCGGAACCACGATCGATTCAGGCCCCGAGGCTCGCGAGAACGTCGTCCAGCTGCCTGAGGGTCATGTCGACATCGGCCTCATCGAGGACCATCGGGGGCTTGATCTTGATCACGTTGTGGAGCGGGCCGTCGGTGCTGAGGAGGATGCCCCGTTCACGCATCGCGTTCACGAGCGCATGCGCCTCGCGGTCCGCCGGTTCGAGGGTCTTCCGATCCCGGACCAGTTCGATTCCTAGGAAGAGACCACTGCCGCGAACGTCACCGATCACCTGGTGCCGGTCCATCAGTTCGCGGAGTCCGGCGAGGAAGTGTGCGCCCAGTCGCTTCGCGCGTTCCTGCAACTGCTCGGTCTCGATCACCTCGAGCACCGCGAGTCCGCAGGCGCAGGAGACAGGGTTGCCGCCGAAGGTCGAGAAGAACTCCATGCCGTTGTGGAACGCCTCCGCGATCGCGCGTGTGGTCACCACCGCGCCCATGGGATGTCCGTTCCCGATCGGCTTCCCCAGCACCACGATGTCCGGGATCACGTCGTGCTGCTGGAAACCCCAGAATGCATCGCCCACCCGGCCGAAACCGACCTGGACCTCGTCGGCGATCGCGAGCCCGCCGGCTTTCCGTACGTGTTCGTACGCCGCCGCGAGGTAGCCGGGTGGCAAGGGGACCTGCCCGCCGCAGGAGAGGATCGGTTCGACGAAGAACCCGGCGACCGAGCGTCCTCTCGCGCATGCCTCGCCGATCACGCGTCCGACCTCGAGTGCGTATCCCGCCCCGGCATCCTCGTCGTGTCCCCTGATCTCGCCGCGGTATCCGTCGGGGATCGGGACGACGTGGACCCAGTCGGGAGCGCCGCCGCCACCGGGGCCGTCGAACTTGTAGGGACTCATCGCCACGCAGTTGCCCGTCGATCCGTGATACGCGCCATCGACCACCAGGACGTCGTTCGCCCCGGTCGCGGTTCGGGCAAGACGGAGTGCGAGTTCGTTTGCCTCCGAACCCGAATTGACGAAGAAGCAGGTGTCCAGTCCCTCCGGCAGGGTGGTGGTCAGTCGTGCCGCGAACCGCTCGATGTTTTCATGCAGGTAGCGGGTGTTGGTGTTGAGGGCGCGGGCCTGGCGGGCGATCGCGTCGACGACCCTCGGATGACAGTGGCCGACGTGGCAGACGTTGTTCACGAGGTCGAGGTAGGGGAGACCGTCCACGGCATGGAGGTACTGCCCGCGTCCCCGGACGACGTGCAGTGGTCGTTCGTAGCTGATCGAGAGCGAAGGACCGAGGCTCCGGGCCCGCTCCTCGACCAGCGCCTCCGGGGTCTTCGGTTCCGCGATCTTCGTCCTGCATCCGGAGAGAAGCGCCGCCTTCGCCGATTGGGGGGTCCACTCTCGAAGTCGTGCGATCGTCTCGAGCGTCGAGTCCTCGTGGCTGAACCAGGTCGCGTGTTCCGGCTCTTCCATGCGCCTGCCGACACCGATCAGTGCGCTGCCGGCGAGCCGGGCCAGAACCAGCGGGAAGAGCAGTTCCTCCTCGACCGGTTCGAGTCTTCGGATCGAGTCGTAACCGGTGACGATCGGGGAGACGTCTTCCAGCGTGGCGCCGGACTGCTGCAGGGCGTAGCTCAGGGTGATCGCGAGATCCTGCACCAGAGCTCTGGGCTGGGTGTCGCCGAGGTCGAGGATGCCGCTCAAGCATCCATGCTCGAGAAGGACGTTCTCGTCGTTGAGGTCACCGTGGAGCATCCCGCGCGCGCACTCCTCGAGACGCGGTTCCACCATCGCCGCGTTGAGGTGCATGCAGTGCTCGATGTCGCGGCGGACCCCGGGGTCCGCGAAGCCCCGAACCTTCGGTCGGTGAATCGCGACGCGGGCCAGGTCCCAGCGGTGGGTTCGACCGGCTTCAGGGTGGGTATCGACCAGGTCGTCGAGCGCGGCGTGGATCCGGGCGAGGGTTCGGCCCAGATCCGAGAGCAGCGACGATCCGGCACCGACCTCGCGCCACTGTCGACCGGTCAGAAAGCTCTGCAGGCGTATCCGGGCCGGCAGCGATTCGAAATCGGTCTGGAGGACGTGATCGCCCGACCGGGTCGGAAACGATCCCGGTACGGGGAATCCTGCCTGGTGCAGGCGCTCAAGAACGGCTTCCTCGAGTTCAGGACACGATTCCTGGTCGGTGGTGATCTTGAGGACGCGCCACGTGCCCGGGGAATCAACCAGGAAGTTGATGTTCTCACCCGGCAGGCGGGTGAGCGTTCCCTCGATGCCCCAGTGGGTCCGGAGCAGGCTCATGGCCTCCGAGGCTGTGGCGTCGCTGCCGCTCATCCGATCAGGGTACCACAGCCGCCAATCATCCCACGGTGGTCGAACGACCGAGCACCGCTGCTCCCTGTGCGCGGTGACGACGGTACGGCCGGACCGGTGTTCGATCGGTCGTCGAGATGATCGTCATCCAGGTTCAAGAACAACCGTCGGCTCCATGAGCCGACGGCCTGATGTTCGTGGCCGAGGTCGGTCGGCCGGTCGTTCATGTTTCGAGCGGGTCTCTTCAGGCGCGACGACGACGACCGGTGAGGCCGGCGAGGCCCATCAAGGCCAGCGCTCCGGGTGCCGGCACGTAGCCGACGACGTAGCCCCCGGTGAACGACGCGGTGTCCCCCGCGCTGAGCGCGAAGTCGATCTCGATGCGCAGCACGCCGTTGGTGACCTGCGGGCCGACGATGGTCGGGCCGTCTGGGCCGAGGCCCTCCTGGTAGTTCCCGAGGCTGGTCGAACCACCGATGATGTCGACCGAAGCGTTCACGTCCTGTCCGACCTCCAGCTGAACGAAGCCGTCGAGCAGGGCCGACAGCAGGCCGGAGGGTTCGCCAGCGAGAGTGGCGTTGCCGTCGAAGTTGGTGTCGGTCAGTGAACCCGACAGGGATGCGCCGAGCAGGGTGCCGTCGCTCCAACCGGGGACGGTCACCTCCGCAACGAGGCTGAAGTTCTCGGTGAACGACTGGTTGTTGGTCACGCTGAAGCCGAACCCGAGGCCGGGGTCGACCTCGAGATCATGCCACCAGTCGACGTCACATTCGTCCCAGGTGGTCTGGCCCTCGTATTCGAAGAAGCTGCCGGAACCGGATGTCTCACCGAATTCGGACGTGTCGAAGTCGTATCCCCACCAGTCATCCTGGCCGTCCCCGGAGACCGACATCGAGATGACCGGAGCTTCGTCGAGGTCGGCGATCGCGTTCGTGGTCCCGGCCATGAGCGTGATCAGTGACACCGCACACAACGACCGGGTGAGGTCTGAATAGTCCATCATTTGAAAGTCTCGGGAAAAGGGTTCTCTCATCATCCTGGCCGGGAGGGACCGGCGCTTGGTACATTTCTACCAGTCCGGGGCACCCGATCAAGGCTGCGGTGATCAAGATTCCGGAAACGACAGGCGAATCAGGCCCGCACACGGAAACGATCGTTTGAAAAGGCTGCGAAGATGGTCCATCGGGCCCCTCGTCGGTGGAGGCGGACTGCTCCCCAGGGGCTCACCGGATTCGTTCTCGCGGTCGTGATCGGACGCGTGCGTCAGTTCGTTGGCCGGCTCCTTCGAGTCGGATGAAGCGCCTCGTTCCGGGGTCTGCATTCGAATCGACGCGTGCCGGAGGAAATGACGGAGCCCGGCGACGAAAAATCCGGATTTCATTCTGCGCGGTTGATCGGACCCCAGCATGCCCCGAGGACGCAGTTCTTGCCGAACGGCAGGGTTCGAGCGGACCTGAGGACTTCGTATCGAGGTCGGCCGACGTCCCTGTCCGTTATCAGCAACAACGTCGAATCGCGGTCATCGTTCGCGACGTGATTCGCTATCTCGTGCAGTCATGGCTTTTGCATTCTTCAAAGGGTATTCTGGCCGGACTGCACGTCGCGTCCCGATCATCGTGATTCCGATACGTGACACCGGCCCTGCCCGATTGAGTGCGGCCAGCATTCGAAGTTCACCTGGGCGAAGTGCCAGATTCACAGAGACACCGGAATCAGAGGATCACCGACATGACATTCCATGATCTCAGGTTGTCGAAACCGATCGTTCGTGCCGTCGAAGCGGAGGGGTATTCCGAGCCGACGCCGATCCAGGCGCAGGCGATCCCGCCCGCCCTCGAAGGTCGCGACGTCCTCGGCTGCGCGCAGACGGGAACCGGCAAGACCGGTGCGTTCGCACTGCCGATCCTGCACCGTCTCGCGGGGTCCGAGGTCCGCCAGCCGAAGCCATCTCGCAAGCGAGCCCAGGGGCGTCTGCCACGGGCGATCGTGTTGTGCCCGACCCGCGAACTCGCCATGCAGATCCTCGACAGTTTCGCGACCTATGGTCGCGAGCTCACGCTCCAGCATGCCGTGGTCTACGGCGGAGTCAGCCAGTACCATCAGGTGAAGGCGCTTCGGGCAGGTGTCGATGTCCTGGTCGCGACACCCGGTCGACTCCTCGATCTCGTCAACCAGGGGCATGTCGATCTCGCGAACATCGAGACGATCGTGCTCGACGAAGCGGATCGCATGCTCGACATGGGCTTCATCAACGACATCAGCAAGGTCATCGAGCTGCTGCCCGACGAGCACCAGACCCTCTTCTTCTCCGCGACGATGTCCAAGGAGATCCGGTCCCTGGCAGATTCGATCCTGCTGGATCCGGTCAGCATCCAGACGAATCCCGAGTCTTCGACGGTCAAGACGATCACCCAGCACCTCTACAAGGTCGATCGTGCCCAGAAGCAGCAGCTGCTTCGTGGCTTCCTGCGTTCCGAGTCCGTCGAGCGCGCGCTGGTCTTCACCAAGACCAAGCACGGCGCCGATCGACTGGCACGCTTCCTGCGGCGCTCGTCGATCAATGCCGACGCGATCCACGGGAACAAGACCCAGAACATGCGTACCAAGGCGATGGATGCCTTCAGGCGTGGACGCACTTCGGTGCTGATCGCGACGGATGTCGCCTCCCGGGGCATCGATGTCGACAACATCACGCACGTCATCAACTACGACATGCCGATCGATCCCGAGACCTACGTGCACCGCATCGGACGGACCGCACGGGCCGGCGCATCGGGCATCGCGGTCTCCTTCTGCTGCCGCGACGAGAAGAAGCTCCTGCGTGCCGTCGAGCGTCGGACCGATGCATCGTTCCAGTCGATGGAGAACGAAGCGCTCCTGAAGGCGGGGGCGTCAGAGGCCGATGCATCGGAATCGCGGAACGATGGCACATACGAACCACGTGACAGGGAGCCGCGCGACAGGCGTGGTCCGGACCTCAAGTCCAACTTCAAGTCCAATTCCAAGCCTAAATCCAAGTCCAAGTCCAAGTCCAAGTCCAACTTCAAGTCCAACGACGCTCAAAAGGAGGACTTCGGCGGTTTCAAGCCCAAGTCCCGGACTGGCGGCTGGAAGGTCAGGCCTCAGGAATCTACAGGTGACCAGAGTTCGCCGGTGCCCTATCAGCCCAAGGGCAATACTGGTGACTTCAAGCCCAAGTCGAAGCCTGGTGGCTGGAAGCCGAAGCCGTACGGGACCCGTGACGGTGACGGGGACGGATACAAGCCGAAGGGCAAGGGCGGCGGTTACAAGCCGAAGTCGAAGTCCGGTGGCTGGAAGCCGAAGCCGTACGGAACCCGTGACGGCGATGGGGACGGATACAAGTCGAAGGGCAAGGGCGGCGGCTACAAGCCGAAGTCGAAGTCCGGTGGTTGGAAGCCGAAGCCGTACGGAACCCGTGACGGCGATGGGGACGGATACAAGTCGAAGGGCAAGGGCGGCGGCTACAAGCCGAAGTCGAAGTCCGGCGGCTGGAAGCCCAAGCCGAAGTCCGGCGGTTTCAAGTCGAAGCCGAAGTCCGGGGGTTGGAAGCCACGCGCGAGCGATGGTTCGGCAAGCGCTCGAGACGGTCGCAAGCCACGTCGTGAGTCCGGTTTCGGTGCTCGACGGTCAGGACGTCCCGCCTCCGGTGTGCCGCGTCACCATGAGCGGACCGGTCGAGTGAAGGTTCGGCGCAACAAGCCTGGTCCGCGAACCTCCTGAGCCCGGCGCTTCGGCTCGAGGCTGCAGGATCTCGCCTGGTCGGCATCAGTTGCTTTTCAGGGTGTCTTCGCTCGTTCCGGCATCGGGAACGAATTGCGCAGCAGCTCGAGACTCCGCGGAATCGCCGTGCGATAGTCCGCCATGCCCTCGAATTCCAGCGAGATCCAGCCGCGATAGTTCGCGTCGTTGAGGATCCTGCCGATGCGTGGGTAGTCGAGATCGAGCGTGTACCACTGACCGCCACCGTAGTAGGTCTTGGCCTGGACCAGCACCGTGTGCGGGGCCAGCTTCTCCAGTCGCTGGTATGGATCCTCGAGGAAGTTCCCGGTGTCCGTCGTCACCTGGAGCCAGGGGGAGTCGATCGCATCGACGATCCGCAGGATCCCTTCAGGGGTCAGTCCGAGACCCCAGTGGTTCTCGAGGCCCAGCACCACGCCGCAGCGTTCCGCGGCGGGCAGGCAGCGCTCGTAGGCCTCGATCACCCAGGGAAACGCATCCTCGTCCGTGTAGCCCGGGAGCGGGGGTTCGATTCCCTTGTTCGCCATCAGCTCGTCGAAGTCCTTCGACGTCCCCCAGGT
>Ga0163109_10001586_pt1 | contig 17962 bp, 11 predicted proteins | sample CRUFie1St13metaG_FD_108704 | JGI IMG/M metagenome (GOLD analysis project Ga0163109, IMG submission 108704) | Marine microbial communities from the Costa Rica Dome - CRUD Field 142mm St13 metaG | ecosystem: Environmental > Aquatic > Marine > Oceanic > Photic zone | place: Costa Rica: the Eastern... | reverse complement strand
GGCGCGACCGTCGTCCCGGTTGAAACCGGAAGTCAGACGCTCAAAGATGCCATCAACGAGGCGATGCGTGACTGGGTCACCAACGTCGCGACAACGCATTATCTGCTGGGAACCGTGACGGGACCATCACCGTTCCCGAGCATCGTGCGGCACTTCCACAGCGTCATCGGACGTGAAACGCGGGAGCAGATTCTCGAGATCGAAGGTCGATTGCCGGATGCAGCAGTGGCGTGTGTCGGCGGTGGGTCCAACGCGATGGGGTTGTTCTCGGCGTTCCTTGACGATCCCCAGGTGCGCTTGGTCGGCTACGAAGCTGGTGGGGAAGGCGTGGAATCCGGTCGACACGCGGCGCGATTCGCCATGGGTGCGCCGGGCGTTCTGCACGGTGCGCGCACGTACGTCATGCAGGACGAGTGGGGTCAAACCATCCCGTCACATTCGATCAGCGCCGGACTGGATTATCCCGGCGTGGGTCCCGAGCACGCGTGGCTACACGACTCGGGTCGGGCTACCTACGAGCCGGTGACGGACGCCGAAGCGATGGAAGCGTTCTCGATCGTGAGTCGCACCGAAGGGATACTGCCGGCGATCGAAACGGCGCATGCTCTCGCGGGGGCTATGCGGCTGGGTCGAGAGCTCGGTCCGGACGCGGTAATCGTGATCAATCTGTCCGGGCGAGGGGACAAGGACGTGGAAACTGCTGCTCGCTGGTTTGGAATCGACACGACGTGAATCCGCGGACCGCGGCCGTATTCGACGCCGCCCGGACACAGCAACGATCAGCACTCATCGGCTATCTCCCGGCGGGGTTCCCCACGGTCGACGACAGTGTCGAGATCTTCCAAACCATGCTCGACTCCGGTGTCGACCTGCTGGAGGTCGGTCTACCGTACTCCGACCCACTCATGGACGGCCCCGCGATCCAGGAATCGGTGGAAATCGCGCTCGAGTGTGGGGTGACGACCGATGACGTCCTGAGCGTGGTCGACCGCTTGACGCCGGCGGAGGGTCAAGCGGTGTATGTCATGAGCTACTGGAATCCCATCGAGCGATTCGGAGTGCAGAAGTTCGCCGACGAACTTGCTGCGGCGGGCGGAAGCGGCGTCATCACACCAGACCTGACACCCGAAGAGGCCGATGCATGGATCGAGGTGACCGAGGCCGCGGGGATCGACCGCACCTTTCTCGTTGCGCCGTCATCGACCGATGCGCGAATCGACATCGTCTCTGGTGCGACGACCGGTTTCGTCTATGCGGCATCCACGATGGGAGTAACCGGGACTCGCGACACGGTAAGTGACGCAGCCCCGCAGCTCGTGGGTCGGGTACGCGAGCGCACAGGCCAGCCGATCGGTGTCGGCTTGGGTGTCTCCTCTGCCGAACAGGCAGCGTCGATCGCCGGGTACGCGGATGGAGTGATCGTGGGTTCGGCATTCATCCGGCGAGTCCTCGATGCCGAATCAAGCGCCGAGGCTACGGCCGAGGTGGGTCGATTCGCTGCGGAGCTCCGCGAGGGGGTTGGGCGATCAACTCACCTGTCCGAGCCCGACGCGTGAGCACGTCGAACAGGCAAACTATTCTGGAGATCGGTGCCCGACGAGGCGCCTTGTGGTCACGAACGGAGACGTAATGGCAGCGGGAAGTAGAGAACGGCGCAACCGGGCGGCTGCCGCTCGGGCGGAGGCTCAGGCGGGGGAGAAACGCCGGGAGCGGACCGTGCGCATCATCGGGGCCGTTGCCGTCCTCGCCGTTGTCGCCGGAATCATCGGAGTCGCCGTCGTCGCGCGCAATGCAGACGACAACGCGAACGCCATTGATGTGATTGAAGCGGACGCCAGCGCTCCCGTTCCCGACGGTGTCCTTGGAGCCGACAGCGAATGGGCGTACGGGGTTCCCTACGGAACTGCCGGGGACGACGCCCCCGTTCTCGAACTGTGGGAAGACTTCCAGTGCCCTGCATGCGGCTCACTCGAAGAAGCGAACGGCGAGGGCATCGCCGAAGCAGCCGAGACCGGCATCGCGCGGGTTATTTGGCGTCCTACCGCGTTCCTGGACCGCAACCTCGGAAACGACGCGTCCAACCGTGCGATCGGCGCGTGGGGTTGTGCGATCGACGAGGGATTCACGCGCGAGTACCACGACGCCGTCTACGCCAATCAACCTGAGGAAGAGGGAGACGGTTGGTCGAACTCCGAACTTGTCTTGATAGCCGAAGACATCGGCATGAGTGGAGCCACCCTCGAGAGTTTCTCCGCGTGCGTCGACGACGAGACCTACCGGGTCTGGGCCGCGAACTCGACCCAGGAGTTCTACGACCAAGGAGTAGCGGGAACCCCCTTCGGGAAGATCGACGGAGTGGAAATCCCCACACAGTCGTTGGCGGATCAAGCGTCGTTGCTCGCCGCGCTGACCGAGGCCGCCGGCAGCTAGCGCCGGTGACGGAACGATGAGCGGGAGTGCGATAGCGACGATCACCACGCAGGTCGTGGCGTCGATTCCCAGTCCCGACCAGGGGACGTGGTACCTGGGTCCGATACCGCTACGCGCCTACGCGCTGGCGATCATCGCCGGCATCGTCGTTGCCATTTGGTTCGGTAATCGCCGCTACGTCGCTCGCGGTGGAGAGCCAGGCCTGATCACCGACATCGCACTGTGGGCGGTGCCCTTCGGCATCATCGGCGGGCGTCTGTATCACGTTGCCAGTGACTGGCAGATCTACTTCGGCACGGACGGGCGGGGAGTAGCTGCGGCTTTTCGCATCTGGGATGGAGGCTTAGGAATCTGGGGCGCCGTTGCTCTCGGTGCCTTGGGTGCGTGGATCGGTGCGCGACGGCGACACGTCGCCCTTCCTCCGATCGCAGACGCGATCGCTCCCGGCATCGCGCTGGCCCAGGCAATCGGTCGATGGGGCAACTGGTTCAACCAGGAACTGTTCGGGCAACCCACGACGTTGCCCTGGGGGCTGGAGATCGCGCCGGAAAACCGGCCGGTGGGCTACGAGGCCTTCGAAACTTTCCACCCCACGTTTTTGTATGAGTCGCTGTGGCTGGTCGGGGTTGCCCTGATCGTCATCTGGGCGGATCGCCGGTTCACGATGGGCCACGGGCGCGTCTTCGCCCTGTACGTGCTGCTCTACACGATCGGTCGGGCCTGGATCGAAACCCTGAGAATCGACCCGGTTAACACCGTGGCCGGGCTGCGGTTGAACGTGTGGACGTCGGTCATCGTGGGGATCGGCGCCGCCGTGTATCTGGTGCTGTCGGCGAGATCCCGGCCGGGGCGAGAGGACCTCAGCGCGGCGTCGAGCGGTGCGAATGACGCGGACGACCCGAACGACGAGAACCACGAGAACCACGAGAACCACGAGAACCACGAGAACCACGAGAACCACGATGAAGCCGGCGTCTCCGATGCCTCCGATGCCTGTGACGACCAGGCCCCCGTGAGTCAAATGTCACAAATGCAGGGAAAATCGGAAAAGTCGGACACTCCAGAGCCTGGTCCAGACGACACCGCGACGACAACCCCGTAGACTTCTTCGCCCGGGCCAACGTCGTCCCGATCCACCACACCACCACCTGCGTATCTGGCATTCCTTGCTTCGATGCGAGTGGTCTCATCACCGACGACGAAGGAATGCCTGTGTCTCTCCTCGACGGATACGCCACCACTCCGGCCCGGCAAGGCTTGTATGACCCGCAATTCGAGCGCGACGCCTGCGGTGTCGCATTGGTGGCGACCCTGAGTGGTGTCCCTTCCAACGACGTCGTCAAGCAGGCACTGACGGCACTGGAGAATCTGGAACACCGGGGAGCGTCGGGAAGCGAGCCCGACAGCGGCGACGGAGCGGGAATCTTGATCCAGGTGCCCGATGCCCTGTTGCGGCGGGTGAGCGGAATCGAACTACCCGAGCCCGGCGCTTACGCCACGGGTGTCGGATTCTTCCCCACGGGTGGTCCTACGCGCGACTCGCTGATGGCGCAGATCGACGAGATCGCCCGCGACGAAGAAATCGCGATTCTCGGATGGCGCTGTGTGCCGACAGATCCATCCCTGGTCGGCGTAACGGCTCGAGAGTGCATGCCGGACTTCTGGCAGATCTTCGCCGTGGATGCCCGCAATGCAACCTCGGGGCTCGACCTCGACCGGCGCGTGTACGCGTTGCGCAAGCGAGTGGAGAACGAGTTGGGCGTCTACTTCGCGTCACTGTCTTCTCGCACCATGGTCTACAAGGGCATGCTGACCACGGACCAACTCACACCGTTCTACCCGGACTTGAGTGAAGTCGACATCGCGTCGACCTTGGCCCTGGTGCATTCACGTTTCTCCACGAACACCTTCCCGTCGTGGCCGCTCGCGCACCCGTACCGGTTGATCGCTCACAACGGCGAGATCAACACCGTGGCGGGAAATCGGAACTGGATGACCACCCGCGAAGCCATGCTCACCAGCGATGTTCTCTCCGGCGACCTCACTCGCCTCTCACCGATCTGCACCCCGGGCGCCAGCGACTCAGCCAGCTTCGACGAGGTCCTGGAACTGCTCCACCTCGGTGGCCGCTCGCTCCCACAGGCCGTATTGATGATGATTCCCGAAGCCTGGGAAAACAACCCCGACATGGATCCACGTCGACGCGCGTTCTACGAGTTCTACGCCACGCTCATGGAGCCGTGGGACGGCCCCGCCAACGTCTGCTTCACCGACGGAACCCAGATCGGTGCCGTCCTCGACCGCAACGGCCTGCGACCGGGTCGATTCTGGGTCACCGACGAAGGTTTGGTGGTGTTGGCGTCCGAGGCTGGCGTGCTGGACATCGACCCCCAAACGGTCGTGCGCAAGGGACGGCTTCAACCAGGACGCATGTTCCTCGTTGACACCGCCGCGGGCCGCATCATCGAAGACGACGAGATCAAGGCCGAACTCGCGGCCGAACTGCCGTACGACGAGTGGCTGGACACCGGCATCATCCACCTGGAGGAACTGCCCGAACGAGAGCACATCGTGCACACCCACGAGTCCGTGGCCCGACGGCAGCAAACCTTCGGGTATAGCCAGGAAGAACTCCGGGTGATCATGGAGCCGATGGCGCGCGCCGGCGCGGAACCGATCGGTTCCATGGGTACCGACACTCCGATCGCGGCGCTGTCGAATCGGCCACGTCTGCTGTTTGACTACTTCAGCCAACTCTTCGCGCAGGTGACCAACCCCCCGTTGGACGCCATTCGTGAAGAAATCGTCACCAGTCTGGCGAGCCTCATCGGGCCCGAAGGCAACTTGTTGGAGTCTCAACCCGGCCATTGCCGCCAGGTGCTCCTACCGTTCCCGGTGATCGACAACGACGAACTGGCGAAGATTCTGCACATCAATGCGGACGGCACGCTTCCGGAGTTCGCTGCGGCGCGCGTGACGGGGCTGTATCCGGTGGCCGGTGGGGGAGTCGCACTCGAGAAGCGACTCGCGGAGATCTTCAACGAGGTGGATGCACTGATCCGCCAGGGCAAGCGCTTCATCGTCCTGTCCGACCGGGAAAGCAACGCCCAGCAGGCACCGATTCCTTCGCTGTTGCTGTGCGCCGCCGTCCACCATCACCTGGTGCGAACCAAGACGCGCAGCCAGATCAGCCTGCTGGTCGAGGCGGGTGACGTGCGCGAAGTCCACCATGTGGCACTTCTCGTAGGTTATGGCGCGGCGGCGATTAACCCGTATTTGGCTTTGGAGACCGTCGAAGACCTCGTCCACCGGCACGTGCTCGACGGCATTGGCGTGGAGAAGGCGGTCCGCAACTACATCAAGGCCATGGGCAAGGGCCTGTTGAAGGTGATGTCCAAGATGGGCGTCTCCACGGTCGCGTCCTACCGCGGGGCGCAGATCTTCGAAGCCATCGGCCTCTCCCAAGAACTCGTCGACAGTTACTTCACCGGAACGGTGACCAAGCTCGGTGGAGTCGGCCTCGACGTCATCGCAGAGGAGGTCGCCCGCCGGCACGCGACGGCGTATCCGCCGTCGGGAATCTCTCCCGCTCATCGAGTCTTGACCGACGGTGGGGAGTACCAGTGGCGACGTGACGGGGAACCACACCTGTTCGATCCGGAAACCGTCTTCCGGCTTCAGCACGCGACGCGGGCGAAGCGCTTCGACATATTCCGGGAGTACACCCAGGGAGTCAACGAACAAGCCGAACGCTTGATGACGCTGCGGGGGTTGTTCGCCTTTCGCGATGGTGCTCGGGAATCTGTTCCCCTCGACGAAGTCGAATCGATCGAATCGATCGTGTCACGATTCAGCACCGGAGCCATGTCCTACGGGTCCATCTCCGCAGAGGCACACGAGACGCTGGCCATTGCGATGAACCGCCTCGGCGGAAAGTCGAACACCGGGGAAGGCGGAGAAGACCCCGAGCGTTTCGTACCGATGGACAACGGCGACTCAAAGCGTTCCGCCATCAAGCAGGTTGCCTCGGGGCGCTTCGGTGTCACCAGTGAATACCTCGTCAACAGCGACGACATCCAAATCAAGATGGCGCAAGGAGCGAAGCCGGGTGAAGGCGGGCAGTTGCCCGGACACAAGGTCTATCCGTGGATTGCCAAGACCCGACACTCCACTCCTGGCGTCGGGCTGATCTCCCCGCCTCCGCACCACGACATCTACTCCATCGAGGACCTCGCGCAACTGATCCACGATCTGAAGAACGCGAACCCTCGGGCCCGTGTGCACGTGAAGTTGGTGGCGGAAGTCGGTGTTGGAACCGTTGCTGCAGGTGTCTCGAAAGCCCATGCCGACGTTGTTCTGATCTCCGGCCATGACGGAGGAACGGGTGCATCACCGCTGACATCGCTCAAGCACGCGGGCGCACCCTGGGAGTTGGGCTTGGCCGAAACGCAGCAGACCCTGCTGCTCAACGGCCTTCGCGACCGTGTTGTCGTCCAGGCTGACGGACAGCTCAAGACCGGACGCGACGTCGTGATCGCTGCGCTTCTCGGCGCCGAGGAGTACGGGTTCGCGACGGCACCGTTGGTGGTCATGGGGTGCGTGATGATGCGCGTGTGTCATCTGGACACCTGCCCGGTGGGCATCGCAACACAGAACCCCGTCTTGCGGGAGAGGTTCCAGGGATCACCGGAATTCGTCGTCAACTTCTTCGAATTCATCGCCCAGGAAGTACGTGAGTACCTCGCCGAACTCGGTTTCCGGAGCCTCGATGAAGCCATCGGACACGCCGAGGTTCTCGATATGCGGCGGGCTATCGATCACTGGAAGGCGGACGGACTCGACCTTGCTCCGATCCTCCACGTGCCCGATGTTCCGGAAAGTGAGGCGCGTCGGAAGGTCGTCGAGCAGGACCACGGCCTAGACAAAGCTCTGGACAAGGAACTCATCGAGATCTGCCGCCCGGCTCTCGACTCGCGGGAACCTGTCCGGGCCAACGTCGCTATTCGAAACGTAAATCGAACGGTGGGAACCATGCTCGGTTCGGAAGTGACACGACTGCACGGCGGCGACGGATTGCCGGACGGAACGATCGACATCACCTTCCAGGGATCTGCCGGTCAATCGTTCGGCGCCTTCGTTCCCGCGGGCGTGACCCTTCGACTCGAAGGCGACGCGAACGACTACCTCGGTAAGGGGCTGTCGGGAGGCCGACTCATCATTCGGCCCGACCGGGGCGCCCCCTTCGTTGCCGAGGACAACATCATCGCCGGCAACGTGATCGCCTACGGAGCGACGAGTGGTGAGATCTTCATCCGCGGACAGGTGGGTGAACGGTTCTGTGTGCGGAACTCCGGCGTTCACGCTGTCGTCGAGGGGGTCGGTGATCACGCTCTGGAGTACATGACCGGCGGTATCGCGGTGATCCTCGGCCCGGTGGGCCGCAACGTCGGGGCCGGGATGTCCGGCGGGATCGGCTACATACTCGACTTGAACGTGAGCCGGGTGAATCCGGAAATGGTGGATCTCGATCCGCTCAGCGCCCAAGACGAAGACGAACTGCGATCGTTGATTCAGCGGCACGTCGAGGAGACGGAGTCGGCCGTGGGTGCTCGACTGCTCGAGGACTGGGCCCACAGCCGTCAGCGATTCACCAAGGTCATGCCGCAAGACTTCAAACGGGTGTTGCGTTTGCGCGAGGAGGCGATAGCCAGGGGAGAAGACCCTGTGCTGGCTGTGATGGGAGGCGGCAATGGCTGACCCACGAGGTTTCCTGACCACCGACCGCCAGCTTCCCGAACGGCGCCCGGTCGAGATTCGCATTCAAGATTGGCAGGAGGTCTACCAAGACTTCGATGCCCGGAGTCTGGAAAAGCAGGCGGGGCGCTGCATGGATTGCGGTATTCCCTTCTGCCACCAGGGGTGTCCGCTGGGCAATCTGATCCCGGAATGGAACGACCTCATTTACGACCGTGACTGGGGTCAAGCCATCGAAAGGCTGCACGCCACCAACAACTTCCCGGAATTCACCGGGCGACTGTGTCCGGCACCGTGCGAGGCGGCCTGCGTACTAGGCATCAACGCCGATCCCGTCACCATCAAGCAGGTGGAAGTAGCCATCGTCGACCGAGCCTGGGAGGCCGGGTGGATCACGCCGCAGCCGCCGGAGTCACTGACCGGCCACACGGTCGCGGTGATCGGGTCCGGACCCGCTGGACTCGCGGCTGCGCAGCAGTTGGCGCGCGCGGGGCACACGGTCGCGGTGTACGAGCGGTCGGACAGGATCGGGGGTCTGCTCCGTTACGGAATCCCTGAGTTCAAGATGGAAAAGCACCACGTGGATCAGCGACTCGCGCAGATGGAAGCCGAGGGAGTCAAGTTTCGGCCGAACGTGGAGGTGGGAGTCGACATCACGGTCGCCGACCTGCGGCGTCGCTATGACGCAATCGTCATCGCGACCGGTGCGACCGCTTGGCGTGACCTACCCATCGAAGGTCGGGAGTTGACCGGGATTTACCAAGCCATGGAGTACCTGCCACCCTCGAACCGAGTGCAAGAAGGCGACTTCGAGGAGTCACCCATCGACGTTGAGGGTCAGCACGTGGTCATCATCGGGGGAGGCGACACCGGGGCTGACTGTCTGGGTACCGCCCATCGCCAGGGAGCCGCAAGCGTGACGCAGTTGGAGATCATGCCTCGCCCACCCCAGGAGCGACCGCAGGCTCAGCCCTGGCCGACCTACCCCATGACTTATCGGGTCAGCAGTGCGCATGAAGAGGGTGGTGAGCGCATCTTCGCTGTGTCGACGCAGCGCTTCGTGGGAGACGACGACGGTCACGTTCGCAGCTTGGAGTTGTCCGAGGTGGAGTTCGTCGACGGTCGTTTCGAGCCGGTGCCCGACTCCGAGCGGTCAATACCCGCAGACGCGGTCTTCTTGGCGATGGGATTCACCGGGCCAGAGCAGGGCCCGCTGCTGGAGCAGTTCGGCCTACCGCTCACCGAGCGCGGCTCCATCGCGCGAACGGACGAGTACGCGACCGAATTGGACGGCGTCTTCGTCGCCGGCGATGCGGGCCGGGGCCAATCCTTGATCGTGTGGGCGATCGCGGAAGGTCGCGCGGCCGCCGCGAGCGTCGATCGATACCTGACCGGAGACACGAACCTTCCGTCTCCCATTCGAGCATCGGCGCGGCCCCTCACCGTGTAACCGGTTACGGCTAGGCTTCTGCCCGTGCGCAGAGCCAAAATCGTGGCCACGCTGGGCCCCGCAACCTCCTCGCCCCAGCAGATTCGGGCGCTGGTGGATGCCGGCATGGATGTCGCCCGTTTGAACCTCTCGCACGGTAACTACGAGGACCACCGACAGGCCTACCTCGCTGTTCGCGAAGCCTCCGATGCCAGCGGGAGGGGCGTCGGAATTCTGATCGACTTGCAAGGGCCGAAGATTCGACTCGGATCCTTCGCCGCGGGACCTGTGCACCTCGAGCCTGATGCGGACTTCATCGTGACCACCGAGGATGTGGCCGGCGACGCCACCATCGTGTCGACCACTCATGCTGGTTTACCGGACGATGTCAATCCAGGGGATCTCGTTCTTGTCGATGATGGTCGCATTGAACTGCGGGTGACCAAGGTTGAGGGGCCACGTGTCCACACCACGGTCGTCGAGGGTGGCTTGGTGTCCGATCACAAGGGCTTCAACCTCCCGGGAGTTCCCGTGAGCGTGCCGGCTATGTCGGATAAGGACGTGGAGGATCTTCGCTGGGGGCTTCGCACGGGAGCAGACCTGGTCGCCCTTTCCTTCGTCCGCAGCGCTGACGATGTCAGCGCCGTTCACGACATCATGGACAACGAAGGCATTCGGGTACCGGTACTTGCGAAGATCGAAAAGCCCCAAGCGGTGGAGAATCTGGAAGAGATCGTCGAGGCGTTCGACGGAATCATGGTCGCTCGGGGAGACCTCGGTGTCGAACTTCCGATAGAGCAGGTACCGCTCGTTCAAAAGCGGGCGATCCAACTGTGCCGGCAGGCAGGAAAGCCGGTGATTGTCGCGACGCAGATGTTGGAGTCGATGATCACCGCCAGCCGTCCCACGCGCGCAGAGGCGAGCGACGTCGCCAATGCGGTGCTCGATGGCACCGATGCCTTGATGCTGTCGGGAGAAACGAGTGTGGGGCACAACCCACCGTTGGTTGTGGAAACCATGTCGCGCATCATCGAGCACATCGAAGGCGAGGCACTGGATCGACTTCCCCCCCTGGAGGAAAGTCGTACTGGATCCACGGCCCGGGCGCTCACCCACGCGGCCGTGTCGGCAGCCCTGTTCGTTCAGGCGACTCACCTGATCGCTTTCACTGAAACGGGGCGGTCGGCTCGCCTGATCGCCCGTTGGCGTTGCGGCATTCGCCTGTTGGCGTTCACCCCCAATCCGCGGGTGCGAAGCCAACTCGCTTTGGTGTGGGGAGTGGAGACCTTCCTCGTACCCCAGGTGCGGCACACCGACGACATGGTCATGCAGGTCGACAAGGCGCTGCTGGATATCGGTCGTGCCAGCGCCGGCGAGCGCGTGGTGATCGTGGCGGGCGTGCCTCCGGGCGTCCCCGGGACCACGAACGGCATGCGGGTTCACAAGATCGGAAGCGCCGGCCCGGGCGGCGGGGTGTAGTGCGCGCGGCTGCCGTTCTGAGATAGGTTGACGTTGTTCCTTTAAGCCCGTCCCGTGAGGCGGGGAAGGTGGTTTTCTTGTCGTCTGCACGCGTGGTCCTCGACCAGGCTGACATCAGCCGCGCAGTTCGACGTATCTCTCATGAAATCGTCGAGAACTCTCGGGGCAGCGACGACCTCATCATTCTTGGAATCCCCACCCGAGGCGTGCCCCTGGCGCGCCGCATTGCTGAGACCGTGGCGCAGATCGAGGGTCATCCGGTTCCCTGCGGTGCGATCGACGTCACGCTGTATCGCGACGACCTTCGACTACGGGAAGTTCGAGCGCTCGAGCCGACCGATATCCCTTCACAGGGAATCGATGGGTGCACGGTCGTCCTCGTCGATGATGTCTTGTATTCGGGTCGCACTATTCGCGCGGCCCTGGACGCCGTCCATGATCTAGGCCGACCGGCCATCGTGCGGCTGGCAGTGATGATTGATCGGGGCCATCGCGAACTGCCGATCCGACCGGACTTCATCGGAAAGAACCTCCCTACGGCCAAGGACGAGACGGTGCGTGTGCGTTTCGTGGAGGTCGACGGAGTAGACGACGTGATGATCGATAGTGAGTCGGTCGGTGATGTAGATGCTGGGTAAGCACCTGCTCTCCGCCGGAGATCTCGATCGAGCCCAGGCGCTCATGATTTTGGACACGACGGCCGAACTCGCATCCGTGACGGAGCGTTCGGTGAAGAAGTTGCCAACCCTTCGGGGTCGCACGGTCGTGAACCTCTTCTTCGAGGATTCGACGCGCACTCGACTGTCCTTCGAATTGGCAGCCAAGCGGTTGTCCGCCGATGTGATCACCTTCTCGGCTAAGGGCTCGTCTGTTTCCAAAGGAGAGTCGCTCAAGGACACGGCATTAACTCTGGAGGCCATGGGTGCCGATGCGGTCATCGTTAGGCACGGTGCCTCGGGTGCGCCGTACCGTCTGGCCACCGCAGGGTGGATCGACGGTGCGGTCATCAATGCAGGTGACGGCACCCACGAACATCCCACCCAGGCTCTCCTGGACGCCTACACGTTGCGCTCACACATCTGTGGGGGACAGGGGGATTTGCAGGGAGTTCACGTGGTCATCGTGGGTGATGTTCTGCACAGCCGGGTGGCCCGATCGAACGTGTTGCTCCTGCACACGCTCGGCGCCAAGGTGACTTTGGTGGCGCCCCCGACGTTGATCCCGGTAGGCGTGGAATCGTGGCCCTGCTCGGTGAGTTATCACCTCGACGACGCATTGATGCAAGCAGATGCGGTGATGATGCTCCGGGTGCAAGCAGAACGGATGGCGGGGTCCTATTTCCCCTCCACCCTGGAGTATTCGAGGTTGTACGGCCTTGATGCTCCCCGGCTCGAGCTGATGAAAGATCGAGCGATCGTCATGCATCCCGGCCCGATGAACCGTGGCCTGGAAATCTCCGCGGATGTCGCCGATTCCCCTCGAGCCGTCATCGTGGAGCAGGTGGCCAACGGCGTCAACGTACGCATGGCGTGCCTGTATCTGCTTCTCGGTGGCGCTGGATCGCAGGCAGGTGGGGACTGATGGGTGCGATTGTCCTTCGCGGCGGGGCTCCCTACGGCCTCGATCCACACGACATCGTCGTCGAAGACGGTGTCATCACGGAGATGACGCCGTCGAATCAGTCGGGTAGCGATGCTCTGGATGCTGAGGGTGTCGAGCTCGAACTCGATGCATCCGGCTGCACGGTCATGCCCGGCCTTGTGGATCTGCACACGCACCTTCGAGAACCGGGGCGCGAGGACGCAGAAACGATCGCGACGGGGTCTCAGGCGGCGGCGATGGGCGGCTTCACCTGTGTGCACACGATGGCGAACACCTCGCCGGTTGCCGACACCGCTGGTGTCGTCGAGCAGGTATGGCGTCGAGGAGTAGAAGCCGGCATCGTGGATGTTCGCCCGGTGGGTGCTGTCACCGTCGGGTTGAAGGGTGAGCAGTTGGCGGAACTCGGCGCCATGGCGTCGAGCGCTGCATCTGTACGGGTGTTCAGCGATGACGGCTTGTGTGTTCACGACCCACTCCTGATGCGTCGGGCATTGGAATACGTGAAGATCTTCGACGGCGTGGTCGCTCAACACGCGCAAGACCCTCGGCTCACCGAGGCGGCGCAGATGAACGAGGGTGCGCTGTCAGCTCGCCTTGGTCTCGCGGGGTGGCCAGCTGTCGCGGAGGAAGCGATCATCGCTCGCGACGTCCTGTTGGCCGAGCACGTGGGATCACGACTGCACGTATGTCACGTATCGACGGCAGGTTCGGTTGAGATCATCCGATGGGCGAAGGCCCGCGGTATTCCCGTGACGGCGGAGGTCACCCCTCACCATCTCCTCTTGACCGAGGAACTCGTCGAGAGTTTCAACCCGACCTTCAAGGTCAACCCTCCGCTCCGGCGCGCGGAGGATGTCCACGCGTTACGCGAAGCCGTCGTCGAAGGCACGATCGACATCATCGCCACCGATCACGCCCCGCACCCGCGTGAAGATAAGGACTGCGAGTGGGCGGCGGCGGCGATGGGCATGGTGGGGCTGGAGACGGCCCTCTGGGTTGCCGTCGAAGTGTTCATTGAGTCCGGTCTGCTGAGTTGGCGGGACCTTGCGGATCGCATGTCGACTATTCCAGCGCGCATTGGACAGGTGCCAGATCAAGGAATGCCGATTGCACCAGGATCTGCGGCGAACCTCACCGTCTGGGATCCGTCGGCGCAGGGCACGCTTGAGGTCGACGCGCTGGTGGGCAAGAGTGGCAACAGCCCTTACCTGGGCCGGTGGATGCCGGGAGCCGTGCGGCATGTGCTCTTCCGTGGACGTCCGAGCGTCGTCGATGGAGCGCTGGCATGAATCTGGGAACGGTGATGCCGACACTCGAACCCGTCGTCGTGGTGGGCGAGGAGTTCACCGAGCAGGCGACGGTGTCCGATTGGCCCGCGCGACTGGCGCTCGTGGCCCTGGTGGCCGGTCTGATCGCGCTCGCTTTGTGGGGAATGCGACGGGGCTGGCAGGGCAGGGTGGCACGACATGGCTCTATGGCCGAACCGTCGGCCTTCGATGCCCCCGCGTCGTCCGGTGTTCTGGGCCTGTATCTGGGAACGTCAATCTCTGGCGATTGGCTTGATCGTGTTGCCGTGCACGAGTTGGGGGTCAGGAGTCGAGCCTCGTTCCACCTCGTCGACGGTGGTGTAGGCATCCGGCGTGACGGTGCACGATCCTTCCTGATTCCCGCTTCGGCAGTGCGCGGCGTGCGAACCGATCGTGGTGTCGCCGGAACGGTGCGCGGGAAGGACAGCGTCATCGTCGTGACATGGATGCTGGCCGACGATGTTCTGGATACCGGGATCCGGGCAGATGACGGTGCCGATCACGCCGCGTTGTTGGATGGGCTCATGGCGGCGCACAACGACACCTCGGAACACGCGGATGACTCGGAGCAGGCAGAAGGTTCTGAGAATCTGAACTCAGAGGGTGTTCACGATTCCGGTGCGCACGATGCGTTCGACGGTATGCAGGGAGATGGCCCGTTCGATGGCCCTGGAAATGGCCCTGGAAATGGCCCTGGAGACGGCCGTGAGTAACACCGGAAATCTCGCGACAGAGCCCGCCGTTCTCGTCTTGGAAGATGGCCGGGCCATGCATGGTCGGTCATTTGGAGCCGTGGGGACGACCTTCGGGGAGGCGGTGTTCTCCACCGGCATGACCGGTTATCAGGAAACGCTGACGGATCCGAGTTACCACCGTCAGGTGGTCGTGATGACCGCTCCGCACGTGGGCAACACCGGCATGAATGACGAAGATCCGGAATCAGAACGCATCTGGGTGTCCGGATACGTGGTGCGGGATCCGTCGCGGATCGTGTCGAATTGGCGGGCGCAGCGGACCTTGGACGAGGACCTGCAGGCGTATGGGGTCGTGGGAATCGCTGGAATCGATACCCGGGCGTTGACTCGGCATCTGCGTGACGCCGGAGCGATGCGCGTGGGCATTTTCAGCGGGCCCGCGGCAAGCCGTCCGGTGGACGAACTGTTGTCGGAGGTGCGATTGAGCCCGTCGATGGTCGGTGCGGATCTCACATCCGACGTCACCACTACGCAGGCGTACTCGGTGCCGGCCATCGGTGATGCATGGGCGACGGTCGTCGCCGTGGACTTGGGCATCAAATCGATGACTCCGCGTCGCCTGTCCGAACGCGGCCTGAACGTCGACGTTGTCCCCTCGAGTTCCTCCTGGGAGGACATCGTGGCGCGGACACCCGATGGAATCTTCTTCTCCAATGGCCCGGGGGATCCCGCGACCGCCGACCACGCTGTTGGGTTGATGTCGAAGGCTCTTGACGCCGGTCTTCCGGTTTTCGGGATCTGTTTCGGAAATCAGATCTTCGGACGTGCCCTGGGCCTGAGCACCTACAAGTTGCGCTTCGGTCATCGCGGCATCAACCAACCGGTGAAAGATCTGACCACCGGCAAGGTGGAGATCACCGCGCAGAACCACGGGTTCGCTGTGCAAGCGCCAGTGGGGGAGGAATTCGACAGCCCCTTCGGACCGGCGCGGGTTTCCCACGTGGGCTTGAACGACAACGTCGTCGAGGGACTCGAACTCGTGGACGGATCTGCCTTCAGTGTGCAGTACCACCCCGAGGCGGCTGCCGGTCCTCACGATGCCGCGTACCTCTTCGATCGCTTCGCGGAAGCCATCGCGCGACGACGGGATGGTGGTGCCTGATGCCTCGGAGATCCGACATCGAGTCGGTGATGGTTATCGGTTCCGGTCCGATCGTCATCGGGCAGGCGTGCGAATTCGATTACTCGGGCACGCAGGCCTGCAGAGTGCTTCGGGACGAGGGACTGCGCGTGGTCCTGGTCAACTCCAACCCCGCGACGATCATGACGGACCCTGAGTTCGCCGACGCCACCTACGTCGAGCCCATCACACCCGAATACGTCGAGCGCATCATCGCGAAAGAGCGCCCCGACGCCTTGCTGGCAACCCTCGGTGGTCAGACCGCGCTCAATACCGCCATCGCCCTACACGCCTCCGGTGTTCTCGAACGGTATGGAGTGGAACTGATCGGCGCGGACGTCGATGCCATCGAGCGCGGCGAGAATCGCGAGAAGTTCCGGTCGATCGTGGAGTCCATCGGCGGATCGAGCGCCCGCTCCATCATCTGCCACACGATGGAGCAGTGCGTCGAGGCGACGAGCGATCTGGGTTACCCCGTCGTCGTTCGCCCGTCGTTCACGATGGGTGGCGCCGGATCGGGTATCGCGTACGACGAGGCCGATCTGGAACGGATTGCCGGCGCCGGCTTGCAGGCCAGCCCAACAACCGAAGTGCTCCTCGAGGAGTCCATCATCGGCTGGAAGGAATACGAGCTCGAGCTGATGCGTGACAAGAACGACAACGTGGTAGTGGTCTGTTCTATCGAGAACGTCGATCCCATGGGAGTACACACCGGGGACTCGATAACGGTCGCGCCCTGCCTGACTCTCACTGATCGTGAGTACCAGCACATGCGAGACGTGGGCATCAAGATCATCCGCGCAGTCGGCGTGGACACCGGCGGATGCAACATTCAATTCGCCATCAACCCGGCCGACGGACGCATGATCGTCATCGAGATGAACCCTCGTGTCTCGCGCTCATCAGCCCTGGCATCGAAGGCGACAGGCTTTCCCATCGCCAAGATCGCGGCCCGTCTCGCGATCGGTTACACACTCGACGAGATCCCCAACGACATCACGCAGCAGACACCGGCGTCGTTCGAGCCGACGCTCGACTACGTCGTCGTGAAGGTCCCACGCTTCGCCTTTGAGAAGTTCCCCGGAGCGGATACCACCTTGACTACGACGATGAAGAGTGTTGGCGAGGCGATGGCCATCGGCCGCAATTTCGCGGAGGCCTTGAACAAGGCCCTGCGATCGATGGAGCGGCCGTCGGCTGTCTTCTCCTGGGCAACCTCGCGCGACGCAATCGATGTAGCCGAGGTCGTGGAGCGAATGAAGCGACCCCACGATGGACGTTTGGCCCTGGTGCAGCAGGGGCTGTGGGCCGGGGCGAGCATCGACGCGGTGTACGAGGCGACCGGCATCGACCCGTGGTTCCTCGACCACATTTGTCAGATCAATGAGATCGCCGATGCGCTCTCATCCGCTGAATCCCTGGACCGCGAACTCCTCGTTATGGCCAAGCGGGAGGGATTCTCCGACGGGCAAGTGGCGCAACTGCGGGGCCTGAGTGAAGAAGAGGTGCGTGAGATCAGGCACGCCTGGGGGATCCGTCCGGTTTTCAAGACGGTCGATACGTGCGCGGCGGAGTTCGAAGCGATGACTCCCTACCACTATTCCTCCTATGACGAGGAAGATGAGTTGCAGCCATCGGATCGCGAGAAGGTGATCATCCTCGGGTCCGGTCCCAATCGCATCGGACAAGGCATCGAGTTCGACTACTCGTGCGTCCATGCTGCATTGGCGCTCTCCGACGCCGGTTTTGAAACGATCATGATCAATTGCAACCCGGAAACCGTCTCCACGGACTACGACACCTCCGATCGTCTCTATTTCGAGCCCTTGACGTGTGAAGACGTCTTAGAAGTTGTCAATGCCGAGCAGCGACGAGGGTCTGTTGTGGGCGTCATCGTGCAACTCGGTGGTCAAACACCACTCGGACTGGCGCAACGCCTCGAAGATGCCGGTGTCCCGATTGTGGGCACCTCGCCGGCCGCCATCCATCTCGCCGAAGAAAGAGGAGCCTTCGGCCGCGTGCTGGCGGACGCTGGATTGCCGGCTCCCGACCACGGAACGGCGCGGTCCTTCGACGAGGCAGCGGC
>Ga0163109_10001584_pt1 | contig 17967 bp, 9 predicted proteins | sample CRUFie1St13metaG_FD_108704 | JGI IMG/M metagenome (GOLD analysis project Ga0163109, IMG submission 108704) | Marine microbial communities from the Costa Rica Dome - CRUD Field 142mm St13 metaG | ecosystem: Environmental > Aquatic > Marine > Oceanic > Photic zone | place: Costa Rica: the Eastern... | reverse complement strand
AGCAATACCATCACCATCTGTATCATTATCACAAACGTCACCAGTTCCATCACGGTCTAAATCATCTTGATCAGCATTAGGAACATTAGGGCAGTTATCTTCTGCATCAGCAATACCATCACCGTCTGTATCATTATCACAAACGTCACCAGTTCCATCACGGTCTAAATCATCTTGATCAGCATTAGGAACATTAGGGCAGTTATCTTCTGCATCAGCAACACCATCACCATCTGTATCCGTAGGCATCATAGGAGCCATATCTTCTACAGGAGCCATATCTTCTACAGGATCCATATCTTCTACAGGAGCCATATCTTCTACAGGATCCATATCTTCTACAGGAGCCATGTCAGCAACTGGCTCTGAATTTGATGAGCTTGTCATATCAATATCGATTGGTCCATGATCATTTGTTGCCATACCAGCGTCTGGTAAAGACATATCATTATTCATTTCATGAGACACTCCTGAATCGGTAGAATCTATATATTCCCAATCCTTACTATCACACGCAGCCAAGACAGACATAACAGATAATAAGATAACCGATCTTAATGAATGAGTCAGAGAAGATTGTAAATTTTTAAATTTTTCAGTTGATTTTGGTAAGAAATTTATTTTTTTCATAATAACAAAATTTATTTATTAGAGAGATTTACCAGTAGTAGTAATAAGAAACAGGAGTATAGTAGTAAACTGGCGTGTAATAATATACAGTCGGGTTATATCTTGTAGGTTGTGGGTTGTAGGCGTTGTAAGAATTAGTTTGTTTTTTATTGTAGGCTCTAAATTTCCAAGAATTATCTACAGAGTTTGTAGCTGTAACAGGACGCAAAAGTTGTACATTATCATTATTAATCTGTACACCCAATGAATTAGTATAGCTATTTACAACACGAACAGAATCTATTCTTGAAGTTGCAGTTTCTACAGTATTGACAGGAGAAACTTGACGAAACTCACGTACAAACATATCTTCACCAACTTCACCATTATAAGAAGGTCCATAAGAATCAGATCCATAACTAAAAGCTAAGGAAGTTGGCATGATTGTTAAAACAAGCAAAAATATTGACAAAAGTTTTTTCATGGGATTGTTTTAAATGTTTATTGGGCTAAAATATACAACGAAAGTGATAATAAGTCAAGGGTTAATACTATAAAAAAAAGACCCATCGCATTCTATGGCTTATAATAGAGAAAATTAATAATAAAATATGAACAATAAAGAATTAATTTTAACTATTTTAACAGTAGTTTTATGCTTTTTGGGATGGAAAATAGTCAGTCCATTCTTTGCAACACTTACAATCGCATTTTTATGCGCAATAAGTATGGAAAAAGCAAAAAAAGCACTTACAAAAAAGTATAAAATCTCAAATTTAGTCACAAGTTGGCTCTTTATAATTCTAACAGCCATATTTTTGGTGACACCACTTGTATTTATGACTAAACAAATTGCATTCGAAGCTACAAGTTTTATAGAGAATGTTAACCAAATAAATTTTGCAGAATTATCAAACAAATTCAACTTTATTGGTGCAGCAGATGTAGAAATGGCTCTAAACAAAGTAAAAGAGAACATAAGTCAGATCGGACTTGTTTCTAGCCAAATACTTGTAGGTTTAAGTAAACAAATTGGATCTTTTGGTATTCAGTTTATATTATTTTGGTATTTTTTATTTTACTTTATTAAAGACACAGACAAAGTACAAAAAGGTCTACTAAAAATTCTTCCAATAGAAGAATCTATAAGTAAAAATGCCATAAAAGGTGTTAAAAATGTGTTTATTGGCAATTTTTTATCTGCAATAATTGGCTTTTTATCAAGTTTACCAATTTTATACCTATTGAATGTGCCTGGTAAAACAATTATTGCCTTAAGCATTGGTATTTTATCGCTTTTTCCAACAATTGGATCTATTTTAGGCTATGTATTTGCAATAATTTTAAGTTTCTTTAGCCTTGGATTAAGCGCAAGTTTACAAGTTTTAGCCTATTTTATATTAATTGATCAAGTTTTAGTAAATGGATATATTCGAGGCAAATTAATTGATGACAAACTAAAAATACACCCGATTGCTAGTTTCTTAAGCATATTTTCGGGTGTAATTGTTTTTGGAAATATGGGTATTTTCTACGGACCAGTTGTTTTTATTCTTACTAAAAGCTTATTACTTAGCCTTAATAAGAATAATTAGATTCGAACAAATCAGTATCTGAATCTATAGATGAGTAATCTTCGAAAGCCTTTTCCATATCCGAAGAATAACGCCCCATACAAGCTACAGAATTAAGTTGTGCACGTAAAAACAAAACTTTTTGTGCAAGATTAGCATTTTCTGACTTACCTTCCCAAGCTTTAATACAAGAAGATTGTAAAGCACGACCATATGAGAAACTAAAGAAAAATTCTTTTTTAGAATCTAGTGCATTAATTAAACTTAAAGACTCGGTTGCTTGCGATTCGCTCATTCCCCCACTTAAGAAAGCAACACCTGGAATTTCTCTTGGAAAAATTTCATAAACTAGTCCTAAAGTTTTTTTAGCAATTTCACCAGCATCAGCTTTGTTTTCGGCAGAAACACCAGAACGAACCATATTAGTTTTTATTATAATTCCTGGTAAATAGACTTCTAATTCGTTTAACTCATCGAATGTATGCAATAAAAACTGACGTGTAACATCGTAGGATTTCTCTATAGAATGATCACCATCCATTAATACTTCTGGCTCAACAATAGGTACAATATCATTTTGCTGGCACAACAAAGCAAATTTAGCTAACATCTTAGCATTTTTAGTTAATGCATCAACAGAAGGATACTGCTTTGAAGAATCTATACGGCAAACTGCACGAAACTTTGAAAAACTAGCTCCAAGTGCTCTATATTGCTTAAGATTGGAGTCTAACTCTGGAATATCTTTCATAACTGTTTCGTCTGTATCTGCTGAAATTGGTTCTAAACCTTGATCAATTTTTATTCCAACTAGAATATCTTGATCTAACAATTTGGAAACCAAAAGTGAGTTATCTGAAAGTTTTTCACGAATAGTTTCATCGAAGGTAATAACACCAGAGATAAATTTATTTAAAAGTGGTGTTTCGAAAAGTAATTTTCTATATGCCAGTCGGTTCTCGTGATTGTTCTCGAGATTAATACTATCAAAACGCTTACCAATTGTACCAAGACTTTCATCGGCAGCGAGTATACCACGATTACCAGAAAGTAACTGTTGAGCTACTTGCTTAAGAAGTTTTTCATTAATCATACATAGGGATTATTTCGCCCAAATAATAAAGCCTTAGACATAAATATCCAAGGTTTATTAAAATATTAGATTGACTAATAGTAAAATACTATAAATCGTTTATTTTTTGTTCTAAATCAGACAGGATAGCTTGTTCCTCTTCGAAATTTTGTTGCAACTCTCGTTTATCTTTTAAAGAATTAGCAATTTTTAGAATCATTTCGAGAATTTCTTTTTTTTGTTTTAAATCCATAATCTTATTATTTTAATAGTTTTTTATTCTTTTTCTTTCCCCCACCCTTATTGTAACAAACAATATTAAACTTCATCTAACTTTTCTTCCAAAGTTCTCAATTCTTCGATCTCTTGTTTGAGTGATGGTAAATCTTTTTGTTTTGTTTCAAGGCTAATTGCGACTTTTAATATCACTTTTAAAGCTTGTTTTTTTAATTCTTTATTCATTTTGATTATTCATTAAATTTTATACGATATTGCAAATTATTTTGCGTAACTAAATATTCATTTATAGAGTCGTAGCTCACAACAGAGCTTATATTATCTTTCAAATCAAGATCTGGTGCATCCTCACTAAATTTTCTTACTTGCAAGTTTGCTGGCAATACAAGTCTGAACTCTCCATTAAAGACTGTATTAGAACCCTCTAACTCACTTGTAAATTGATTGTTTGTTGTAAATCTATTTATCAAAGAGTCAGGTAGAACACGTATAGCTGAAATATTTGATGCAACTTTATTATGCAAAGTACAAACCTCTCGCCCATTTAATTTTAATTTACCATCAACTTCTATTGAATAAGCATCAGATAAAGACATCTTAATTGGTGGTGTATGGTACTCTGGTTGTCTAGGATTTTGAGTAGATTGATTTATCCTAGGGAAAAAATATTCACCAACAACCAAACCATATGGATTAAGTTGAGTTGCTAAAGAATTTAATGAACTAGGTGTTTCCGCAGTTGACTTAGTATGTAAATACCCCCTAAATAACCCAAAAGTAAATCCATCAGGCATAACAGTCTGAGAAACCTTTTCTGAAAGTCTAAAATTACCAAAGCCCGTAGTTCTAAAAGCTCCACTAGAATGAACCGAAACCCCAGAGAGTCTTTCAGAACGACGGTCACTAACACTAAAATACTCTCTTGCAGGAACTCTTGCAGACTGGGAACCTAAAGACTGTGCTCTATCTATCATAACTGGTAAAGGTCGTGTTAAATTTTCAAGATACGCTTGAGGTAATTTTCTTCTAAACGCATCTATTCGAGATGGAAAATTGAAATCAAATAAACTAAAGGCAATTTGATTTACCTGAAAATCATCACTATTGCTATTAACATAAGTATGCATTACAGAACCTTGAACAGCACCCAGTAAAGCTTGGAAATCTTCCACACCGATTCCTAATTTGGAATCATCATCCAACATTCGAGCATCTCTTAAGGATTGTGCTAGACTTGGTAAAATACGAATTCCTTGTAAGCCCTCAATCCTAAAAATATCAGAGTCACTTATAGATGGTAATTGTATTTGCCTACGCATTTTAACACCATTGCTTAAATAAACATACTCACGCGAACCATCTGGATTAACTACAAACGATCCATTTATATTTAAAGAAGCTCGTAATGCTTCTGGTATTCTTTCTAAATATGCTTTACCTGCTGGGTTACACCTAACAGTCTTTGATCCAATTTGTATTCTTTCTTCCTTAAAAGATTCTAAAATAAGTTGTATTTGAGCAACATTTGTTATATCTGATGGCAAAGCTTCAAAAGATGTAATTGGAGAATATGCAAGCAAAACATTTTTGATATTTCGTTTTAATACCATCATAGTTCCTCCAAATTCACTACCAGCAGGATATGAAGACAAAGGCATTAGAACAGTATCATTGAATTGAATCACATCCTGAGGTGGTGTGGAATCTGATCTTTTAACAAATATCATTAAATTGAGATACCTTTTATTTCTGAAAGTGAAAAATTCAGTTGCAGGATCGTATGAGATTCGATCAGCTATACCCATTTCAGTCAGCTTATTATTAAACTCAATAACTTTAGACTGAATTTGCTCAGGACTCATATCTGCAACCTCCAAAACAACACCACTAGCACGCTCTAGTTCTCGGCGTTCTCGCTCTTGTTGTGCTAAGCGCTCTTGCTCTTGTTGCTGCTCACGTTGTTCTCGTTGAACTTTAAAACTTGGATCGAAAACCTCTCTAATAGAATTTAACTCATCACCAAGACCTTGATTATAATATGCAATATTCTCTTGATTTAAAGCAATATACTCTCCGTATGGAGCTATTCTAAAATGAGTAATTGTACCATCTGGATTAGATTTTAAATCAATAAAGTTAGTGTTTCTTAAAAAATATAACTGCTGAGAATTAATAAAATCTCTTACGGTATCTACATCTTCAGAGTTTATACCGTACTTTCTACAAACATCAGGACTTAATCCATTAAATCCAATTACAAAATGTGGCCTTAGAAATCGTATACGTGTTTGAGCTTTGTAACTCAGATTTTGAGTCAAACGCCGAGCATTAAGTCCTGAAAAAAGTGTATCTGTGAAATTAAAAGCTTGTTGAGTTTGATCATCAATTTCCACAGGACCTTGTGTATTGAAAGAGACAATATATGTTTTATCACCATCAATTAATCTTGCCTGGTTTTTGTACACACCATTAGATTGATCAGATGAATTTATAATACTAATGCGTGTATCCGCAGACAAACTTGGTAAGGCAGTTACAGAATTATAGGCAGAATGCATTAATTCCAAATCACCAATTAAGGATGTATTTAAAACCTTAGTTTCTCCATTTGTTAGTAATATATCATTTTTAGAGATAGAAAATTCTGAATTTACTCGCCTCGAAACTTGGTTTAAAGCTCTTATATAACGACTACTAGATAATCTTCCTCCAGAGGTATAATGTAAGTCTGCGATCTCTTGTTTTTGTATACGACCGTTTACAAAAGTTTTGGCGAAAACACGTACATTTTGATTATCATAGACTTGCATTTCTAATCTAGCACCGGATGGAATATTTATAACAGGATTTAAATTTTTACCATTAAACTGAGAAATACTAGTGCGATCATAATTGAGTGAAAATAGGGGTGAAGAGGTTAAAATTTCTGATTGATGACTATTTAAAGGTGTATTTATTCCTGGAATAGACTCAAAAGAAACAGCGGAATCTTGCATTTGCAAAAGACCAAATACAGGAAGTACAGAAATCCATGATTCAGGACTCCTAGAGTTAATTTTTTGGGACAAAATCCGGTTTTGTAATAAAACAGACATAACATCTAAATACTTTTGACTATTAGCAGGTGTTAACCTTTGTAAAAAGTAACTTGGTTTACGAGAAAACAATTCTATTCTGGCTGCATTAGGATTTTGAGAACAAATTAAATCTATTAACTCTCTATATTGAGTTTGAATCTGTGGTTTAAGTATCCCTGCTGGATAATTTGAAGAATCCATAAAATCAATCTGAAGAATCTTAGACATCAATTTAGTCTGATTAGTTCTTTCAAGAAAAAAGTCATTTCGAACACGTGATATATTTACATCTGATAAACTAAGTGAAGCATAAATATTTTCCGGATTACTAATACATGCACGTTGAGCTGGAGAAATACTAACAGAACGACCTTGAGCGGCTTGTAAAGTAGCTAATTGAGATTCCAAGTTTGTTAGGTATTTTGGCTGTAAAACTTGTAAATCTGGACGAAATTGTGTTTCTTGAAAAGATTTAAAATCACCAATCATATCAGACTTCTCCACACCAAGCTCATTTAAATGCAGAATAGTAGATTGAGTACTCAAACATATTTGTTTAGCTGCTCTCTGCATATTCTTCGCAATTATGACATTTCGTATTTTTTGATGAAGATCTGGAGAAAACTTTGCATAATCAAAAGTATTAGCATCTCGGCAACTTAATATAGTCTGTACCTCTGAGCTAGACATTCCCCGAGTTCTAGAACTAATATAATCATCTGATAATTGAGGTAAGGTTGAACTATATGCAACTGCAAATGTGCTTTTAAATTGAGGTAGTAAATTATCACGCACATTTGTAAAATGACTAGTTTCTTTAAGTCGTTTTATGGCATTAATTCTTGTAGTCAATGCATCTATAGACAATGTAGTGGTTCTTTGCTGCGTTAGCACATCGGTTCTAGAACCATCACTACTGAAAATTACCTTACGTAATAATGTTAATGGTGTTAAACTACTCTTTATAGATTCAATATTGCTTATAGCCATCTCTAATAATTGCAAAGGCGTCTTATCAGCTCCAAATTGAGTTCTTAAAACTGTTTGATTTAAATTAAACCACTCTCCAAACTCATTATTAAGATTATGTTCTGTGGCTAACCGTCGAAACTCTGGTTCTGTTTTATAATATAAAATTTCCGAATTCTCACCATACCGGTACAATCCTGAACTTACAGAAGGTAAGATTAATAAATCAGTCATATCTGAATTTATCAACGTAACTAGGCGGCTTGTATTTGTTATACCTATTATACCACCCAGATTACGCCCTAAGGATATAAATGGTGCAGGAGATAGTTTTTGAGTATGGTCTTTAGGTATTTCAAACCAGTTAGAATGTTCACCATCTTTAGTTAATCGATATTGTTTATTCTCACTTTCACCTCTCCAAGAAAGTGCATAACCTAACTTTAAAAAATTCTCGAAAATAGCTAAATCAGGTAAACCTTCTAAATTTTGAGTTAGGGTTGAAACATCTAAACCTGATGGAATTGAAACTAAAGAGTTATCGTTTGGAGCCTGCAAAGTTCTTAGAGACACTTGATTTGGTGAATCTTTCATTAATAAATGGCCAAACTTTATTCCCAAAAAATTAGCTTGTAAGCTCTCTCCTAAAGTGTTTCTTAAACGAGTTGAATTCAATGTTTGACTAGATAAATAGCGATATCGAATAGAAGCAAGTGAAGCTTGTGGTACCACGGGTAAATTTGAAGCCACCCTATTTACAGGGATTTCAGCTGATTGAACCTGTTGTGAATCTAATTGATTTATTACCCTGTCACCTACTCTTAAACCAACTGCTAACCTTCTAGCTGATCCAGAACCTCCACTACCTGAGGATGTCACCCTTATTATTGAAGAAGCTAGCGGAGGTGTCTCAGCTGGTTTTACTGGAGTAGCTGCGCCTGTTCCAGTAGCTACGTCTGTTGTAGCAGATTTCTGAACTGAAGTAGCTGTCTGTGCTGGGCTAGTTTGAGTGACAACTGAAGATGTGGTTTCTGGTAAATAAGATTCATTTAGCATAAGAGGAGTTTCAGCAGGATCAGTTTGAGTCCAATAAGCAGGTACTTCAACTCCCAAAAGGTTGGTTAATTCAAAACTACCTGATATAAAAGGTGGTAACCCAGATCTTTCTGAAAGGGTGGAAGTTTCAGCTGAAGGAGCATCAACTGTGGAAGTAGACGTAGTATCATTTAAATTAAAAGGAATATTTCGAAGAACTTGTTCTAATACAGATTGTGAAAAATTTGATAATGTCTGCAAAGAACCTGTCATTTGCTCTGTATATTTAGCACTTAAAACAGTAACTAAAGTTTCTAAATGTTCTGCAGTAATATCAACAGCATCAATTGGCGAGTCATCTTGCAGCATAATATGAAAAGCTTCTGCTATATCTTCATACACCTCTTGATTTGGACCATCTATTTGTATTGAATTTGAATCAAATTGTGATTTTAAAGAAGCTACAAACAAGATAAACGTTTCTGTATTTAAATCTTTTGGCTGCAAACTCTCAATAAACAAAATTTTTCGAGAACCCAGAGTGAAAAATGGATCACCAGGTGTAAAATTAAGATCTATAGTGTTTAAATCTCCTACACTTAAATCTAGATCATTTTGCACCAGCAATTGAGTTGGGTCTAAAATTGCTACTTCATCGTTAGAAGTTAATTTACCTTCATCAAGATCAAGACCAAATGTATCAACAATTGTAGCTAATGTTTGCATTCTTGTTTCTAAATTCTGATTTGCAGCAACTGACTCAACACCAGAAAGAGCACGAAGTCGTGATGCTTCTAACTGAGCTGTTTTAGATCTTAAAAGTCTTAGAGGATTATTGTCACTCATTCTCTTAGATAGAGGTTCCTCGAAACGACCACTCCCTATCACTCGAAAATCATCAATCTCAAATCTAGAAGCACCGGCTCTACCGGTCATCCCCCGACTACCATTTTCATAATCAACTACATTAAATGAACCAGTAACTAATAAACGAGGGTAATTTTCTCCAGGCAGTGTACCTGTATTCACAATTTCAACCTTTTGTCCAAGAATAGATGTAAGAAACAGAGCATAGTCCTTCAATGCTTGTGGTTTAGCAAACATTTTTGTTTTTAATTTTGCTCGCTCATCATCTGGCAAACGGTAAAAAGCATCGTGAATTCGAGAGGCTTGGTATCTTGTAAGTCTATTTGGAACTGTGAAATTTGAATCTATTTGAAAATCTAAATAATCTCCATCTGTGTCTGGACCCGATAAAATTAAGTCATCGTCACCAATCTTAAATGTTCCAAGTTTTGAAGAATCACTATTAGGAGTATAGGTTAAATCACCAGTTTTAGAATTACATTGTTCTACTAGCTCTGCAAATTGACGACTTGGTACAGAAATAATTTGAGACTGATTAATAATTTTGACAAGATTTTTTGGGCGTGAATCAAAGTTCATATTAAGATTCATCATTCCTAAAACTGGAGCTAGATTGTCTTTAAAAGCATTTAAACTTTCACAGCTAACAAAAGGATTTATACTATTAAAAAAGTTTGGTTGAAAAACTAAAGATTTTTCACGACATGCATCTATTAAAGTCTGAAAATTGATAGTTGAATCAATACTTAAACCAGGTGCCAAAACAGATAAAGAGTGAAACAACTCTATATTGGCATCAAAAACACCTGGTTGAATATTAGTAGTGATTTTTCCTGAAGGTAACGAATTCATGTCATTTGAAACATTTACGTTTTCAATTTGAGTAATATTAAGTTTTTTGAGCAAAGCGTAAACTGCTAATCTATCAAAATTATCAATAAGCTCCGTTAAATATTGATAGCGTTTAAGTAATTCTGAATCAGATAAAGAGCTATCCTCAGATGATTCTAAATAGGACAATCTAGTAATTAATTCATCACGAATCTGAGATACAAAAGCTACAGGATTTTCATCTGAAGCAATAGAGTCAATACTTGCTTCAAACAATTGATTAACCTGGGCTTCTAATTGTTCTTGAGTTTCTGCAGAACTAATTTTAGATTCAATATCCGAACCTAATGTATTAATATCATGTTCCGCTGCTCCGATATTTTCTGGTCGCTCTCCAGACATAATTTATATTTATATCAAGATATTATACCACAAATAAGCAGTTTAGAGCGATAAATACCCCTTGCCAAAACAAATGAAAAGGTTAATAACTCATAAACACACTGGTGTGGACAAAAAAACACCCCAGCAATCTACCAGGGTTATAAAAATTAAATAATTTTACAAAAACTTATTAACGCCTTCGTCCATTCCAGGTTTTACCCCCAGCAGACAAAGAAATAACATTATATCGTACAATCGAATTTGTATAATAATTTAAAGGTCTAGCAGTTACACCTGTGGGTACTTGTCCCAGAATCGATAAAGTTAAAGTTGATACTGCATTCATATTTTCTATCAAGGATTCATATTGTTGTTGTGTTGCACCCCTTGTAGCAGAACTCTGTAACTTAATTCTTTGCGCCTTAATTTTTGTCATTTGCTCTGGTTTATGCAACCAAATATGACAAGTTAAAGCACTCAAATCAATAATATTACTTAAAGAACCATGTATATTAATTTGTATAGCTTCATTCATATCATACCCTTCTGGAATTCCTGTTATATTCGAACCATAAAATCCTATAGCCTTAGAAGAAGAACCACCACTTAAAGGCGGGCTGAAATATTCAACAATAAATTGGCTTCTATTGTTTAATGTATTTTCTAAATGATTCTTTGCTTCTGAATTGCTAATCGGTGTAGTATGTACCAAACGATTACAACCGGAAGGAATATTAGATATTAATTTTATAAGTCCTTCATTGTTAAAGGCACCTTCAACTTTAATAGACCGCAATTGCGTTAACTGTCTTAATTTAGCTATAAATTGCTCAGAAAGAAAATCAGCACTACTTAAGTTTGATAAAGTTAGATTAGTAATATTCGTATTAATACTTTCAACGTTTAAATTTCTCATATCTAAAGTAGTAAGTGAATCAGTTGATTCAACTGCTACAGAGTCAGTTGGGGCAGACTCAGGTTATTGAGTCCAAGTTTCTCCACCTGCAGTAATAGATTTAATCTCACGAGTTCCATCTTTAAATTGTATCTCAACCCCTGAAGGAACATTTGCTCCTAATTGCAACTCAATTATTCGTGGTTGTCCAAACCTTAAATTTCCAATCAAAAGCTTGAAAGAATCAACTGTAGAACCATTTAGGCCCCTTTGTGTAAGAATTAAGCGCCCCCCCGAAGGAACTAACTTCCCAATTAATTGAGAGCTTTCGATTTGAAAACATGCACCTCTTTCACCATACAAGTCACCTTCAATAGTACCTCTAAAAATATATTTAGATACATCACGAGGTAGAAGTTGATAATTGATTACATTATCTACTGTACCCATATTGTACAAATAAACTTCATGAGAACCCCTAGAAGCAGTTGGCCTTTTTCTAATAATCACATTTATATGTCTTGTAAAAGGCATACTATCTAATACTGGTAACAACCTACTAGTATTTCTTTCAGCAATATTATTAATATTTGGATTAGCTATTATAGCTTGAAGTACTTGTCTCATCTGTGCTTCATTTAAAGCTGTATCTCCTCGGAGAAAGAAATTCTTCACTCTAGTTTCTTTTAAGGCACTTAAAACCTCAGTAACCTTATCTGGGTTTGTAGGAAAGCTAATCAAAGTAAAAACTCCACCTTGTTCTGCAAATGATCGAGTTGTCTCCGGCTCTGCAGCCCTAGTTCAAGATTCTGCAGGCCAAACATTTCCTGTTCCACCATTTAATTTAACAACTTTTTTATATCCCCTTACACTAGACTCTCTTTCATCATAATCAGCACTTATTCCAGGAGGCATCCGCCGTGTACGTTCTGGGAAATACAATTCTGCACCAGAAGTAGCATTTAGGTTAGTTATTAAAGTACGTAAATGAGCGGCAGAGAGCCTTGAGGATCTGAGAACAGAAGCATTTACAATCATTCGAGCAGCTTTAATGTTTGTTAAAGCTGAAATGCTTCTAACTTCAACTTGATAATTTAAATTTAAAGTTCCCTCAACATTACCACGTACAACATATTTTTGGTAATCGGAGCCAGCTAAACTATCCACAAAAACTTGATTAATTTTTTGACCAAAAAGTGTAACTTCTGAAGTTTCTCCCCTTTCTATTCCAATCGCTACACTATTCTTTCGATTTAATAGAAGTGCATTTGCAACATCATTCACATTTAATCCAGGACACTTAATTTGGAGATGCGTTACACTTGAATCTGGTAAAGCTCGTTTTAAACGTGTTTTAGTCTTGGGAGTCAACACAGCACTTGAATCAAGAACTACTGTTTGTAAAGTGTTACAATCTTTAATTGCATTAATAGAATTCATACTTAACCCACCATTTCCAATCAAAGTTAGTTTTTGTGTACCAGGTTGTATTATAAGCGGAGCTTCTGCTGAAAGATTATAACTTTGTTCTGAAGAGCTAGTAGGTGCAACTTCAACCCTCTGTGCAGGAGAAGCAGGAGTCGCTGTAAAAGTTAATTTACTATTATCAACAGTAAAACTCATAGCGCTACCTCTTTGAGAGTCGGCTGAAGTTATTCGATCTCGAGTTGGTTGTGTAAAATTAATACGTTGAATATTAGATAGAGTTTGTAACCTTTGTGCAATAGCCTTTGTTAGTTTTATTGAAGTTATAGCTCCGCCCCTCGACTGTTTCATATCTACAGTTACCGTACGAATTGGCGTACTTTTTAAATCTTCTAATATTTCGTATAACTTCCGAGAGTAAGGCGACTCTATTCTAACATTCATCAACCTTGGTGTAAGAAGACCAGCCTCAGTAAATTGACGCTGCATAGCCTCCCATTTTGGTTTTCTCCTACCCAAAGTACCCTTAACTGTCAGTGTATGAGAAGCAAAATCATACTCATAATTATCATTGAAAGTTAATTTATTACTTTCAATTTCTATGTCATGATTCCCACCAGGAGACAGTTCGTTAATTGCTGCTTTTTGTGCTGCAGGAACCTGACTTATATTATCAACCGAGGTCTCTGGAGCTTGTTGACCAGAAGTATAAGAAGCATAAACATATTTTGTTTGTGATTCATCATAATATATGTAACCCTGTTCGGTTGTTTTTATTAAAGTATTATATCCATTACTGGTCTTCCATCTTTCAACATCAAACCTAGGCGTTTCTGGTGTTTCAACTTCTTCAGTAGGAGCATCAACTACTGGTGCTGTTGCAAGCGAAGCATTAAATTTCGATAATAATTCTGCATAATGTTCCTCTGTAACATCAACTCTAGAAAAATCACCTAATTTATTAATATTTTCTAAATAGGAATATAAAGCCTCGGCAACTTCTTCGAGTAAATCATCTCGAATTTCTTCTGTAGCCACCTCCGTGGATAAACCATTTATAAAGCTTATAACTTGACTATCGGCAGAGGCACTTAGGGCTGTAGTTCTACTTTCGAGAAAAGACTTAAAAGTATCTATTTTTACAAATTCAAACCTATCAGCTCTTACAATACCTGTTTCAACATTAAAATTTGATTCAGTAAGATCTACATTTATTAAATTTAATCTTTGGTACAATTGAGTAGCAGTTGTATTCATAGCTAAAGCAGCCATGCCGTCTTCTTGCTGAACCTCTATTGTTCCACTTGTTGCTCGTACCATTACAGGTTCATCTATTCGAATAGTTCTACGCGCTGGATCGTAACCTAACTGATCTTGAGCATATTTTCTAAACGCTTGACGTTGAACATGCACTAAAGGTTTAGTAGAAAATGGAACATTAACCATGTATCGTGGTTGATACTGTCCACGATGAGCAAGCTGAGAAAAAGTCGCTAAATCACCATAAACACTATCGGAATTAACACCACTCCTTTGCAATATATTCACACCAAAAGCACCACGACGCGAAGGAGAAATATCACCAGGATGGAAAGAAATAGAATCAACTGTGTGGTAAGCAGTCTCGTTTATAAAGTCTCTTCTATCAGTTTGTCGCATAAATTCAAATTTTGGAGTGTAAAAAGGCCCAGAAGCTGTAATCTTTTTAGTCTCTGAATTATAAGACATTCTCACCCCATACACATTTGAAAGAAATCGAACATACTGCTGCATATGATGTGGTTTCAATTTATTTGTGATATAAGCAGGATTTTTGGAACCTTCAATACATTGACGGTACAAGTCTTGAATTTGGTAACACAAAGATTCATCTAAATTCTCTGGCAAAGTAAACTCTTGGTTTAGTAAATCTGCAAAACGTATTCTAAGTGATTGAGGAGCTCTATTTATATCAATCGTATTTTCACCAATTTTAAAAGTTGGGTTATCAAGCTCTCCAGTTATAGTAAACGCACCTGAATGAGGAGTATTATTAAGATGCCCCATTAAATTATTCATTTTTGTGTAATCTAATGAATAAGTTTTTTCCCCATCCACTATTTGGTAAGTTTTATCAGTTGGTGGATTTATAAAACTCCAAGCTTTCGACACCCTAGTTAGTAAATCATTTTTTTGAATTTTTAAATGAGTTATATTTTTAAATAAGTTTTCTGGAAATCTGACACCATTATTCAAATATGCATCAACTAATCCTACAAATGGAGCACTACCCCCAACCTCTGAAGGGAAATAAATCTCTAAACTTGGGATTAAATTAGACAAAGCCTGTAATAATCTAGCATTTTGTGTAAAATAATTATTCGGAGAAGTTACAGTAATATTATTTACAAACAATTGATCAACAATCGAATTCCCAAGTTCACTATCACCATTTTCACCAGTTTGAGTAATATTTAGTTTTTTACAAATAGCTAAAAATTTAAGTGTACGGAAATTATCATTTAATTCAGATAAGTACTGTAAATGAGTTAATTCCTCTGTGGTATCAATATCATCTAAATCATTTCCATCTAGACTTTCTAATACAGAAAATTGTAATTGATCAACAAATGCAACTGGATCTTCTTGCGTACTTATAACATCTAGAGCTCGATCAAACAATTTATTTACCGCATTCTCAACAGATTCTTGTGATTCCTTTTCTTCAATTACTTCTTTAATATCTGATGATAAATCATCGATATTTTCATCCGTATAACGGCGAGGTGTGTTAGGGTTCATTTTTTAAAATTTAAATTATAATTTATTTTATTTTTATTTTTTGAAAGTTCTAAGGCCAAAATCTAGCCAGAAATAATTTATGAACGATACTTAAGTTCATATTCTTGAAATTCATCCCAAGTAGTATCATCCTCATAATCAATGCCTCTTTCTCCTCTATCATCATTACCCCAATAATCATCTACATAATCATCTTGCATTTCTTGTTCACGAGCTCTCCTCCGTTCATTATCTATCCTATCTTGTTCAAGATTCTCCCATCTGTCTCCAACTCCATTATTGTTTTCGTCTCTAGACTCGTTTAGATCTAGTGGAAAAGCATCTTCGTCATCTGGTACACCATCATTATCATCATCATCATCTTGGCTGTTATCACAACCATCTCCATCAATATCATCAGTCTCACCTATAACCCTACTCTCCGGACAAGGGTCTTCATAATCTAGTACATCATCATCATCATCATCAGGATCAACATTATCATTTAACCCATCTCCATCAAAGTCCCTTTGAGAAGGTCCACAACCTTCTTCATTTACATCATTAGTCTCATCAGAGGGTGTATTTTCACAACGATCACTATCATTAAATTCACCATCACCGTCTATATCATTATCACAAGCATCACCAAGACTATCACCATCAAAATCATCTTGGTCCGCATTAGATGTGACATAACAATTATCTTCGTAATCTTGCACACCATCAGAATCAGTATCAACATCTGATAATAAAACTATCTCCCTTTCTAAAATAGATGTGTTATTTTGTTTTAAGTCTGTTAACACTACTCGAGAAAGTTCTGTTGAATTTAAGTCTTCTACAAAAAAACTATTACCTCCTCTGGCCTTTTGAATTGTCAAGCGAGTATCTAGTGAACTATCAGTTCCTGTTTTTGTTAAAAGCAGATCGTATACATCTTCTTTATCAGTAAAATTTAAAGTAGGTTTAAAAGCAATAATAGACGTTTCTCCTACTAAATTATGATAATCCTCAATTAAGAAAGTACTAGCTGCAACAGTTGCATTTATAAACGTTTCAGGCTGATTTTTATAAAAAATATCTAAACCAATATTACCCATAAAATTATCCTCAGTAGACTCATCAGTAAACATTAAATAAAGTTTATTAGTTTGCTTACTAAAACATGATTTATTTAAACTAACAGGTGCGTTACCAGTATTTTCGATATAAAAGTATTCTGCATTTAGTCTGTCTTCTACATCTAGAGTTAAAGTAAAATTGTTCCCAAGCAATACATTACTATAAGTAGGATCAATGTAACCATTAACCACAGTCTCTGAATTTAATGCTGTACATGTTGCTTTATCAAAGTTTCCTATCAAATTCAACACCTCATCCGGCATGGTATCGGTACAGGTTTCTCCATCAAAGAAAATAGGTTCTCGCACAGAAATTTCATTACTAAACAATTCAAAAGTTTCGGTATGTGAAATAAAGAAATTTAAATTGCTTCTAAGTTCATTATTAAATTGCGGACTCACTTGTATCAAACGTTCCTCTACATTAATATTTACAGTTTCACCAACTTCACTACCAGTTAGTGGTAAGGCTAGATTTTCAGTACGAGTTGAACCCATAGGCATACTCCTTGGTATTAAATTAGTTGTTTCAACCACTAGAGACTCCCTTTGTGTAGTATCTTTGAGTTTAAAGCCATAGGTAAATTCTAAATTACCACTATTACATACTAAAAATTCAGATTCAAATGTAAGATCATATAAATCACGTGGATCTTTTCGACGACAGTCAGCTCCAAATCTCACATTTTGACTAAATTCCATTAAGGATTGATCAGCAGCTAGACGCAAGTTAACAACACCTGCAAAATCAGATACATGTTCTCCCCCATCTATTACCAACGAATTTATATTTATAAAATCAAAAGTAGTTAAATTAAATCCATTCTCATTTGAACCTAAATTTCGCTGTCTTACCTCAAATTCAATAACTTGATTGTCTCTAATTTGTAAATCCTCAGTAAATTCAATAATTAATTTTTCATCGAGTAATTCAGCATTTGCAACCGAAAAATCTTCTTGAAAAAGATCAAATTCAACAAGGTCTTCCAATGCACTTAATTCATCTGAGGAATAATTAACATCGAATACTAATTTAGAAATTTCTAAATTCACTGGTAAACCGTCATTATCAACATTTACTGCCAGGCTTAATGTTGGATTATCTTCT
>Ga0163109_10001583_pt1 | contig 17972 bp, 18 predicted proteins | sample CRUFie1St13metaG_FD_108704 | JGI IMG/M metagenome (GOLD analysis project Ga0163109, IMG submission 108704) | Marine microbial communities from the Costa Rica Dome - CRUD Field 142mm St13 metaG | ecosystem: Environmental > Aquatic > Marine > Oceanic > Photic zone | place: Costa Rica: the Eastern... | reverse complement strand
TCTCCATCAGTAGTGGCTTCCGATGAGGATCCGGCACCGCTGCCGTTGCAGCAGTTGCTGCGTCGTCTTGAACTGGCGGATCGTCTGGCGCAGGGTGGCTACAGCCTCTCGTTGCTGGAGCTGGCGCAGTTGGTGGAAAAGCCGCTCAAACAGCTGGAAACGAAGTGTGAGAGCTGGATCTGGAGGGATTGGATTGTTGAGCCTCAGGCGGAAGGCCGCTGGAACCTGCAACGTCGCGAGGCAGGATCAGAACAGTCCTGAGCCAGAGCATGTCGCCGTCTTCTTCGGCCGGACCGCTCAGCAGCGGTGCCTTTTATCAGCGTTGGCTTGGCCCGGTGTTGGCGCGGGACGACGGCCTCGATGCTGAACAGCTGTCGCGCACTGCTCTCATGGCACTGAGTCAGGCCAGTCTTCGGCGCCGCTGGCCAGGGGTGTCCACGGTGCTGGATGGCGTTGCGGCGGATCTGCAACGGCGTGATCTGCGCCTGGAACAGGTGCTGTTTGGCTGTCGCTTCCCTAACCCGGTGGGTTTGGCGGCGGGGTTCGACAAGAACGGCGTGGCCGCTGGCATCTGGGATCGCTTCGGCTTTGGCTTCGCCGAAGTGGGCACGGTCACCTGGCATGGCCAGCCTGGTAACCCCAAACCACGCCTGTTCCGTTTGGCGGAAGAGCAGGCCGCATTGAACCGGATGGGATTCAACAACGATGGCGCCAAGGCGTTGTTGAAAACGCTGGAGCGTCAACGCCTAGATCCGCCCGGCAGGCGGCCAGCGGTGCTCGGCATCAACGTGGGTAAATCCAAGATCACGGCACTGGAGCAGGCACCGGACGATTACGCGGCCTCCCTGGAGTTGTTGTCCCCCTTGGCGGACTATGCGGTGATCAATGTCAGCTCCCCCAATACCCCCGGATTGCGGGATCTGCAGCACACAGCCCAGTTGCGGCGACTGGTGGAACGGCTGCGCCGGCTGCCGGCCTGCCCGCCCCTGTTGGTGAAGATCGCGCCGGATTTGGACGATGAATCGATTGATGCAGTGGCCCGATTGGCCTTTGAGGAGGGTCTGGCTGGGGTGATCGCCGTCAACACCAGTCTCAATCGCCTGGGCTTGGAGCAACGGCGGTTGCTGCAGACCGGGCGCACGCTGGCGGAGGAGGCTGGTGGTCTCAGTGGCGCCCCCCTGCGTCAGCGGGCCCAGGAGGTGATCCGTCGCCTGCGGGCCAGTGCTGGCCCGGCTTTGCCGTTGATCGGTGTGGGCGGGATTGATTCGGCCCAAGTGGCTTGGGAGCGCATCACCGCAGGGGCTTCTTTGGTACAGCTCTACACCGGCTGGATCTTTCAGGGGCCGGAGCTGGCGCCGAGGATTCTGGACGGTCTTCTGCTTCAGTTGAACCGCCACGGTCTGCGCACCATCGCGGAAGCATCCGGCAGCGGTTTGCCCTGGCAAGACTGAATCTGTTGCTTTAAAGACAGCTCAACGGCTCGATGTTGTGCCCTTGAGTGTCTTTGAGAGAGTGTGATCAAGCGGCTCATCGTCGATGGCACCAAGGCAGTGGGAAGCGTTGTGTGCTAACTATTACTTTTGGGAGCTGCCTCAACTCTCAGTATTGAGATTGGCTTGGCGACGGTTGATTGATCTCAAGCCGGTGTTGATGCTGGTGAACAACACGAGCTTGGCGTGTTGTTGGGAACAGAGGGGTGTTGGCAGCAACGCGTTGATGACTGGCCCGAAGGCGTGTGCCGTGATGCTGTGCCGCTCCAACGGGAAGCCGTTGGTCAGTTGATCGCTGATCTGATCTTTGACTGCGATTGTCCGGGAGCCGAACTTGTCCTTTGCCTGCCATTAGACGCTGCTTCATGGTGCGTGGTCGAAGGCTATGTGGCTGATGGTTCGCCTGGCCTTTTGCCTCACGCGTTGCAGTCTGTTGACCTGCTGTTTGCTCTTGCCGGGAGCTACGTAACGTCGTCGCCGATGCAGGAGTCCTTGGCGATATTGAGTGTGCCGCGGTCGTTGATTTAGGGCTGGAGCGAGGTTGCTGAACTGGCCGATCTGCCGCTGCGGCGCGTTGATTGGTTGATGATGGCGGCCCAGCGGGCCTTGCATCAGCTCACGCAGACGTGGGATGGCGACCTGGCCTGGCTGGTGGTGGAGGAGAAGAGCCTGCGTTTGCTGTTGTTCCGCCAGGGGGTTCCTGAGGTTGACCATGCACTTGACGACCTCGACGCTCTGTCCTGCCAGCGCGAGATCCGGGCATGTGTTGCTACCTGGCAGGCCCTTGTCGCTTCGCCACCAGCACTGGGATGGTGGTTGCCGGTGCCGAGTGAACAGGTTGACGACTGAATGCCCCTGGTGGATGGGGCGGCAGGGGAGTGCTGCCTGAATCAGCCATGCCCCGTTTTGGCTGAACCGTCGGATGACGGCGCTGCTGCTGAGGTGACTGATATGCCATCAGCTCTGCAGCAGTTGTCGCTGGTGAGGGTGCTGGTGGGGCGGGACAAGGTGCAGACCTTCCTGGCGCTGTTGAACCAGCAGGCTGTGGCTTGTGGTGTGCAGATGCAGCGCTATGAACCGCTCAAAAAGCCACCACCTAATCAAGGGAAGTCTCGATGTATTAACAATCGATCAAACGCGAACCAGAAGGCTGAAACTCGGCAAGATCCCTTTCAAGCGCTTGGCTATCGCAAGTCTTCGCTGCCTTGGAAGTGAGTGGTTCGTTTGGCGGATTGCAAACCTTCTTGCAACGGATGGAAGCCTTGGAGTTGTTGGGTGAGAGCAGTGATCATTCACTTCATTCCAGGTTCTCAAAACAGATGAAGGCTGAACTATCACTGAAGCGATCTGTCACCAGGCTCACTCTTTAATTGAGCTTCTACGACTCGGTTCCTGAATCTGCGAATCGCGCAATTGCGGCAGGTTCCAACGAAGAGCCTGTTTAAGCCTGGTTGTCTCCGGATCTCATTGATACCATCTACCCATATTCAGGCATGCGAGCGGTTTCGGTTTGGTGACCACCCCTCCCAGGCGTCTTTTTTCACTCGTGTTGATGCTTGGTTTGGCAGGCCAAGGGGTGGTGGAGTCACTGTTGCTGGAACGAGCTGTTTTGGCGCAAATTGAGTCTCCAGTTGCCTTGAAATTGAGCAAGGAGCCCAAGCATCTTGATGTGATCCTCACGGGCATCGGTAATAGCGCTCGGGTTGTTCAAGAGCGGAGTAGCACCACCAGTTGGCGGGGGGATATCGCCCGTTCGGATCAGGAGGTATCGACGAAGCTGGTTGCACAACAGCTGGCCATGCCAGAGCTGGGTTTGGCCAGTGTGCGTTTGCGTGGATCTGGCTCCAGCTTCGAGCTCGAGGTGACATCCGTCGAGGGAACCGTTTTGCGAAAGCCTCAGATCTTGGCCACTGGAGATGATCTGGTGCTTCGTTTTCGTGGCCTCACAAAGCCTGCTTTGACCCAACAAACCGGTTCATTCGATTTGCGTCGTCCTGCCCGGATTCCTCAGTCTGTTTCAGCGCCTCCCCTGAGGTCTCGCGCTGTTGCTCCGCCGTTGGGCGATATGGCGGTGGGTTCGATGTTGATTAGTAATCGAAGTTTTGTGAACGTAGATGGGCCTCCTGTCACCCTCACCCTCAATAACGCACCGGCAAAGGAAGCGCTGATGTCTTTGGCTCGGTTGGGTGACTATGGCTTTGTTTATGTTGACTCATTATCAGGCTCAAAGCAGCAAGCGCGGTCTACACGCTCGGAATCTCCTGCTGCAGACATCACGATGTCATTTCGTGGTGTGGCTTACGCCAAGGCCTTGAATAGCTTGTTACTAGCATCTGGTCTTCAAGGCAAGCTGGATGGCCGGACGATTTTGGTCGGCACTTCCGTTTCATCGAAGACGTTTGGGCCTCAAATGTCGAAGGTGTTCCGATTGAATCAAGTTGATGCTGCTTCTGCCCTTGATTACCTGGGAAGCCTGGGGATGAAGGTCAATGTTGCTAACACTGTTTCGGTGACCTCCCTCGAGGTCGGGTTGTCCAGTTCCGTGTCTTCATCAGATGATGATGAAGACAATGATTCCAAAACTTCTCAGTCCAAGGTGGTGGAGTCTTATGGGGCTGAAGTGGGTCCCTTAGTTGGTTTGGTTGGTACGGCGGATACCCGGCTAAATGCACTGACTCTTGTCGGTGATTCGAAGCTGATTGGTGTTGCTGAGGCTTACTTGAGGCAGATTGACCTGCGTAAGCGTCAGGTTGCCATTAAAGTTCAAATCTTAAATGTCACTCTTGATAATGACGCAAGTCTCGATTCCAGTTTTTCGGCAAAAATTGGAGATAAGTTTATTGTGAGTGAGAGCGGCAAGGCTCACATGAATTTTGGGGATTATAAGCCAGGGAGTTCTTTATTAGGGGCAGGCAATTATGATGGCAGTGAATATGCATCACCTGGGGTTTATCCATCGTATTCGCCAAAAGTGCAGGCTCAAGATGCTAAAGACCCATACATCACTGCTAAGGATGTAAATAACCCAATAAGAACTCCAATTTTGGACAATAACGGCAACAAAATTGGTGAGAATATTTCTTACCCAGATCTTCTAGATGAGCAGGGACGACCTGTTTATATTAAGGATACCAATCCAAATGCTGCGAAGCAGTTGGTTCCCCGGGTTGATAAGTTTGGTCGACCTGTTTATGTCGATGCCAAGTATCCGGATAAGTTCAAGTATCCAAATAATTCCTTTTATTCGTATATTGAGTCGGTCATTATTTCCTCAAGCGCTAAAGCTTTGGCTCAGCCCACGCTTCTTGTTCAAGAGGGTGAAAAGGCTTCAGTTCGCTCCGGACAAAGTGTTATTACTGGTGTTAGTAAAAGTGAGGGCTCCAACGGCTCAACGCAATTTAGTAACACCCGCGAGAATGCTGGTCTTACTGTGGAGCTTGAGGTCGAAAAGATTGATGATAATGGCTTTGTCACCTTGAAGTTGGATCCAACTATTTCTGTTCCTGTGTCTGCAGGGCAGCAAGATGGAGTTCAGATCTTTAATATTGTTAGACGCGAGTTAAAATCTGGGCGCATTCGTCTACGTGATCGTCAAACATTGATTCTGACGGGTGTTATTCAGGAATCCGATCGACAGTTGGCCACGAAGTGGCCATTGTTTGGTGATCTGCCATTAATTGGTCAGTTGTTCCGAAGTTCCAGTTCCACCCGTCAGAAGAATGAACTCGTCATCATTGTGACGCCATCCATTTTGGATGATGAAAATGGAGGCGCCTTTGGCTATGGCTATAGGCCTGGAACCACGGAGACAACGCGACTGATTGGTTCAGAAAAAGCTCGCTAATAAACCAGCACTTTTAAAAACCTATTCCTCCAGGGATCAGTGCTTTCAGTGCCAGTGGTGCGAGAGCTTCAAAGGCAGATAAGGCTCCCCCCAGCAACGCTGATCCAACGCCGTTGCCTGATTTGGATCCTCCCGCTCGCTCGGCCTGCAGCTTGCTGACGGCCTCGCGCACTTGTTCGCTCTGCTCAAGAGACCCCTGGCGATTCAGGAGATCGGCTGCATGCAGCAAATCTTGAGCTGCACCTGTCTCATCCCCTTGCTGGCCGCGGCTGATTCCCCTGGCGATCCAACTCATGGTTTGATCAGGATCCGCTTGGATCGCCTCGCCAAAAAGGCGCTCTGCCTGGGTCCAGCGATCGGCCTGGGCTTCATCCACGCCTGCATTGTGAAGTGATGCAGGGCTGCGCAGGCCTTGGTTGATCCCAATGGCTCCTAGCCAGTGGCTTTGTTCGAGTGCTCCTGGGTTGAGCAGGCTCCCACTCAGATCCGCCTGACGCAGATCGGTGCCTTCCAGCCGTGCGCCCCGGAGATCGCTGCCCCGCAGCGATGCCCCTGTGAAGCTGCTGAAGCGAAGGTCTGCACCGCTGAGATCGGCCCCATCCAATCGGGCTCTGCTGAGGTTGGCCCGTCGTAGATCAGCTGCTTTGAGGTCTGCATCGCGCAGGTCCGCATGTACTAGATCGGCATCGGCCAGCTTGCAGTTCGGGCACGATCGGGCGTCAAGAAGCAAGGTCAAATCGTCCGCTCGGGCTGAGAGCGGAGCTCCGAGCAGCACTGTCAGCAACAGCAACAGTGTGGCTGGCATGGTCAGTGGGTCACGCTAGTGGTGTCATTGGGTTGTAACGGGAGTCGGGATGGGCGTCGACCTCCGCCACGGCGGCAACCGGCAAGCGGTCGCGGACGTGCTGGGTTGTCGGCCATCGCAGTTGCTTGATGCCAGTGCCTCATTGGCTCCCTGGACACCCCGTTGCCCCTTACTGTCCCAGGCGTCCCTGCGCGATTACCCCGATCGTGAGCAGGGCTCTCTGCGACAGGTTATCGCTGCGATCCATGGAGTGCCCCCTGAATGGGTTCTTCCGGGCAATGGTGCTGCCGAGCTGTTTACCTGGGCTGCTCGGGATGCATCCGCTGCCGGGGTCAGCGGTTTGCTCGCTCCAGGTTTTGCTGACTACCGGCGGGCCCTCCAGTGTTGGGATGCGGCATCGGTGGAAACGCCATTGGCCTTGTGCTGGGATCACGCCGGGCCGCTTTGTCATCCTCCCCTCAAGGCTTCCGTGGCGTGGATTTGCAACCCCCACAACCCCACAGGGCAGCTCTGGAGCCGTGCCTCGTTGGAGTTGATGCTCGCCCGCCATGCCTTGCTGATCTGTGATGAAGCCTTTCTTCCCTTGGTGCCGGAGGCAGAGCAGCAATCGATGATCGCTTTGGTGGCTCGCTATCCCAATCTCGTTGTGATCCGCAGCCTCACAAAGTTGTTTGGGGTGGCAGGTCTGCGCATTGGTTATGCCATTGCCCAGCCCGATCGCCTTCAGCGTTGGAAGGTGTGGCGGGACCCCTGGCCAGTGAATGGACTCGCTGCGGCGCTGACGGAACAGTGGCTGGGAGACTCTGAGCGGTACAAGCGTTGGTGCAGGCGAATTCAGCGCTGGACGGCGTGCCAGGGCGCCTGGATGCAGCGGGAACTGGCGCAAGTGTCAGACATCACGCCGATGCCGTCTGCAGCCAATTTCCTGTTGATCTCAGGCCGCAGCTCCTTGGTGCCGCTGCGGGAAGCTCTGGAGCACGACCATCAGATTCTGCTCCGGGACTGTCGGTCCTTTGCGGGGCTTGGTGAGCGATGGCTTCGCATCGGCTTGCAATCGGCTCGCAACAACCGCCGCATTGTTCGAGCTCTCAAGCAGGTTCAGCCTTTGAGCTGCTGAAGCAAGCATGCCAGCTGCTGGTCAGCATTCCGTTCCGCCAGTTGTTCCATTCCCTGTTGCATCTGCTGGAGCAGGTGGGGATCGGCGTTGGGATGGCCAAGGCGCGCTCCCAGAAGTCGTTCGATGGTGTTGGCGAGAACGGGGTGGTCTGGATCATGCTGATGCACGATCACGGCAGCTCCAAACGACGCAGCACAGGAGGCATTGGCATCTTGATGGCGATCGGCGGCTTGGGGGAAGGGCACCAGCACAGTAGGAGTTGCGCAGACGGCGAGTTCACTGAGGCTTCCGGCACCGGCACGGCTGATGGCCAGGTCGGCATGTTGCAGTAATCCAGGGATGTCATCGCTGAAGCGGCGCTCGGCCAGGTTGGGGTGACGCAGCTGGTTGATCTCGGGATCGCTTCCTCCAGTGAGATGCACCACCCGGCACCCCTGACCCAGGAGATTGGGCACAATTGCGCGCACCATGCGATTCAGCCCAACGGCGCCCTGGCTCCCGCCCATCACCACGAGGAGTGGCCCGTCTCCCTGGGGCACCCATTCGGGGAGTGGTTGTCGTGTCAAAAAAGCAGACCTTACCGGGGTGCCGGTGATGATTGGACGGCTGCCGGGGATGCGTTGCGCGGCAGCGGGTAGACCAATGGCAACGGCATCGCACAGCCGACCCAGCAGTCGCGTGACGCGCCCAGGGATGGCATTGGATTCATGCAGCACCACGGGAATGCCACACCAGCGCGCAGCCAGGATCGCGGGGGCAGCGATGTAGCCGCCCGTAGTGAATACCGCATCAATGGATTCCCGCTGGATCACCCGACGCACGCTAATGCTGGCGAGCAGCAGGCGCGTCAGCTGCACCAGTTTCTTGAGGCCACGGCCCTGGAGGCCACCGGCCTTCACCGTGATCAGGCCGAAGCGTTCGGGTACCAGGCTTGCTTCCAGCCGGTCCGGTACTCCCAACCAGCGAACGGGGCCATCGGCTTCAACGGCTTCTGCGACGGAGAGGGCCGGGAAGAGGTGACCACCGGTTCCGCTGGCGGCGATCAGGAGCCGAGTCATGGGCGCGGACGTCTCCGATGACACGACTTAATTTAATTGAAGACTTGCAGTCCAGCCTGTGCGTTCTTTTTTTGGCGTCACGCTTGTATCGGCTCTGGCCGTGTTGGGCTCACCGCTGAACTCTTTGGCAGAAGTGGAGCGGAGCCACTCAGGCCTGAGGGGATTCAGTCACCGCTTGCAAACCGTACTGAATTCGGAGGGTGCAACGCCCTTCGACGCTGTTGCCACGTTCGAGTTGCAGCCTGTCCTCACCCAGCGCTATCAACGTTTCCGGCAGGACTTCCCTGAAGTCACCTGGCGGGTTGAACCGGCGGCCCCGTTGGCGGATGGACGCCAAACGTTGTTGTTGCATGTCCATGGTGACGCTGAGTCTGATGGGTTGCGTTATCAGCTGGAAGCAACGGAACGGATCGCAATTCGTCTGGCAGATGGGCGCATGGTGGATCAAGAGGTGCTCGCGCATGAATCATTGCTGCGGAGTGGAGAGCGACCCTTGGCGGTCACCCTGGACATCCCCGATGCCGTGCTCACCGGCAGCCGTTACGACATCGACCTGATTGTTGAAGAGCCCTTGGGTCAGGCTCTGGTGGCTGCAGGGTTGATGGATCTCAGCCCGCAGCAAGTGGAGGATCAGTTCCGTCCCAACCTGCCCTTGGCCCCCATGGCTGGGGGGGGCTTGTTCAAGACCGTGCAAGCGCCCCAGCTGCCTGGTGCCCAGGCCTGGGCCCTGATGTTGGTTCACCCCGATGGTGTGGTGACGGCAACCAAGCGGGTGCGTGTCTTGAACAACCTTTAGGTCTTCTCGGTCGCGCTGCTCCAGCGATGCAGGGCTGAGACATCGTCATCGCCATGCCCTCGCTGGATCAGCTCGGATTCCAGCTGTTCCACAAGGGCTGTGATGGGCATGTTGAGCTGGACGCTTTTTGCGGCCTCCAGGGCAATGACCAGGTCTTTGCGGTGAAGGCTCATCTTGAAACCAAGTGGATAGCTCCCGTTAAGCATGGCTCCACTGCGATGGTTCAGGGCCCAGGAGCCTGCGGCGCCGGTTCTGAGGGCCTCGATCAACTGCTGCATCGGCAGCTCGAGCCGCTGCCCCAGGGCAATGGCTTCAGCCACCGCGGCATAGCTGCCGGCCACCAGCACTTGATTCACCGCCTTTGCTTGTTGGCCTCGTCCGACGGGTCCGATGTGGTGGATGGAGTCACCGATCACCGCCAGTAGCGGGCGCATTACCTCCAGGACCGCTGCATCGCCGCCGACCAACACTGTGAGGGTGCCGGCACGTGCTCCTTCGGTGCCGCCAGTGACGGGTGCATCGAGGTACTTAACGCCGATCTGTTGCAACTGGCTGGCGGCCTGCTGCGCTCCCTTTGGGCTGATGGTGGAGCAGTCGATTACGACGCTGCCGGGCCGGAGCGCGTTGGCGGCACCGTCCGGGCCAAAAAGCACGTCTTTCATTGCGCTGTCATCACTGACGCAAAGCACCAGAACGTCTACGTTGTCCGCCGCAGCGGCCGGGCTGTCACACCGGCATGCTCCCGCCAGCAGTGGGTCGGTTTCGGCTCTACGGCTTCGCGTGTGAACCTGCAGCCTGAAGCCGGCTCGATGCAGGTTCACTGCCATCGGCAGGCCCAGTGCTCCGAGTCCCACTATGCCGACGCTCCAGTCCGCTCGGGTCATCCCTTCATGCCTGCTGCGACCGAGTGTCTTGTCTAGGCCGAAATCACTTTTTGATCGGACTCAAGCTTCTCGAGCAGCTCGGCTGCAATGGCGTCCAGTAACTCGGCTTTGGCCTTCTCCTGCCGTCGGAAACTTCTAATGGCAGGAATTCGCAGCCTCAGACGGGCTGTAGAATCATCAGGCTCAGCCAAGTGGGAGCCAGCTAGCCGCATCAGATCAACGACGGCGACCCAATGCAGAGGAGCACCGGGTCGGCACATGCTTGGTCGGAAGAAGGGCGGCTGTTCACCCATCGCGTACAGCGGGGTGAATTCCCCAGGGGATGCCAACCGGAATCGAACAAGGTCGACGGGGTTGTTCTGGAACCAAAATCGGTCTTCGCGCACGGCGTGATGCATCTTTGATCCCGATTTTCTTGATTATGCCTTTGATAGCAACCATATTCACTCAACCTTCTGGGCCTTCAACTGTTGATCAATCAAGGCCTTGAACTGAGGCCAGGGCAAAGCCCCTTCAACAATGTCGCCGTGGTGTTTTTCGTCACTCCGGGTGGGTCCGATGATGAAGGTGGGCGTGGCGCGGATGTTGTGCAGTTTGGCTTCGGAAAGATTGGCGTTGATGAGTGTGTCGGTCGCCTCCCGTTGCATGCAGGTCCGCAAGGCTGACGTGTCGAGGTTCAAGTCTTTGGCGATTCCCATAACGCCCTTGCATTCGAGGCAGGTTTGCTGATCGAAGAGGGCTCCGTACAGATCCCAGTAGCTGTTTTGCTCGCCGGCGCAACGGGCCGCCGCTGCTGCGGGCCGTGCCTGACTGTGGAACGGCAGCGGCAGATCCTTGTGGATGAAGCGCACTAGTCCTGTGTCGATGTACTCCCGTTTCAACGTGGGAAGCACCTGTTCATGGAACAGGCGGCAGTAAGGGCATTCAAAGTCGCTGAACTCCACTATGTTCAGGATGGTTTTGTTGGTGCCTAGGGCTGGCTCCCCGCTTAGGAGTAGTTCTGTGGTCAGACCTGCTGCAGGAGGTGGTTGCCGTTCAACACGTGCTTTGGGCGCGGAAATGGAGGTCCATTGCTGCAACCCGATCGTGCCGCTACAGCCGATACCCAGGCCAACAGCCAGCCAACCCACAGCGTTCAAAACCTGGATGCAATTTTGGTTCATCACCTCGTTTGGAATCGAACCATGCTCTGCACGATTCTGGCTTTGATGGTCGGTTCTGGATTAAATGGGGGCATCGTTGCTCGCCGCTGTGAGTTCGGGTGCCTGGCTGGAGATCGATCTGCTCCGGCAACGACGGGAGCGTTACGGCACCCAGCGCCCTGCCATCGTCCCAGTGCGCACATTGTTGTTGCGGGGCGCCATGTTCGGTTCGGCGCTGCCGTTGATCCTGCTGCTGACCTGCCTTTGGTTGTGGATCAGCGAGGGCCGGTTGCGCCAACGCGCGGTGGAACTCCAGCCTTGGGCTGATGAGCACGATCATCTAGAGGTGAAGATCCAGGCGGAGAAAGAGATCTTGGAGGATGCGGTCCAGACCAATCAGGCCATGGCCCGTGCGATGGCCAACGTTCGCTCCAGCTCGGTTTTGCTGGCTGAACTCCGGCGCCTTGTTCCCAATTCGATCAGCCTGGATCAGGCCCAGATCAATGGCGATGCACTGAATCTCAGGGGGCAAGTGCTGATGCCCGATGGTTTGCGCACGCTCAATGCGCTGATGTTGTCGTTGGGCCAATCAGAGCTGTTTGATGAGGATGGAGTGTTGCTTCGGAATGCCAGCCTGCAACGTTCTGGGTTGATTGAGGCTGCTGATCAGGAGCGTCTGAGCTACAGCCTTTCAGCGCGGTTTGCGTCGGATGCAGCTCAGGCCATCCGCCCTGAGTTGGCGGCCCTTGGTGCCATCGGCCTTGAGCGTCGCTTGCAGCGTTTGGATCAAGAAAAAGGGTTGTTCGAATGACCAATTTCTCCCGAGTCGGCCGTCAGGGGCTTTGGTCGTGGTTAACCCCGGAACGGGCGGTTCTGGTGGTTCCGGTGTTAGTTGGCCTTGGTTTGTCCATGGCCTTGTTGAGTGTTGGCATCACTCCACTCACACTCCGTATACGTGAGCAGAGCACGGTGGTTGAGCAACTCCAAACTAAGGCGGATTTCGTACAGGTTCTACGGCAGCAGTTGGCTGGGTTGATGCTCAAACAGAAAGAGAGGGACCAGCAGTTGGATCGCCTGCTGGAACTGGTGGGAGGTACGTCTGATCTTCAGACGTTTCTGGCTGAGTTGAATGACATGGGTCGATCCCACAACGTTGAGATCACCACAACCAAGCCTGGTTCTGTGGAACGGTTCAAGGCGGCGCCGTCTGCTCAGGCCACTAGTCCCGCAGCCAGCGATGACCCGTTGCTTAATCGTGGTTTGGAGAAACGTTCAGCTGTTCTCACGGTGAGTGGTCCGTTCGAACAGGTGTTGGCCTTTCTGCGGTCGTTGGAACGCTTGGAAGTGTTTGTGGTGATCAGTGAGATGAATCTGCGTAAACAAATCGAGCTGATGAAGGATGGGGGAGAGCGGTTGGAGGTAGTCATGAATCTCACAATATCGGCCTATGGTCGTCAGCCTGAATTGCACACTTCACCAGCGAAGAGCAATAGCTGATGGTGTACCTGTATGCCGGATTGGGTGTGGTGATGCTCAGCGGCATCATGGCCATCTTTGAGATGGGGCTGGCCTTGACGGGGCAGACTTTGCTTCCAAATCCGCCTGATGACTACCTTTCCAATCAGGCCATGAAAGAATCGGATATCACGTTATTGAAGGCTCTGGCTGACGAAACTACTCCGATGGTTGACGACAAAACGTTCCCTGACTTGGTTTCAGATGACGGTTTGTGTGTTGCACTTAATGCGATTGACGGTCCGGGATGGTTATCGATTTCTGATGGTCGTTGGAAAAATGGCTGTCAGCGCAGCAAGTTGATTGGAAATCTTTCCCACCGCATCATTGTCAGTGAAGAGCCTTATAAGCTGTTCTCATGTGCTCTCGATTCTGGACGTTCTCAATGCGCTTTCGAACTTGAATGAGGAGCTCCCATGCTTGATGCCGTAGTAGGTGCAGTTATCATGGTTGTGGTTACGTCTTCACTGCTCTATTCGATTGAGGTGGCGGAGAAAGCATTTGATCAGGCAGGTAAATATCCTTTGAGTAAGGGCGAAAGGGAGCTGCTGCAAAGCGTTGGCATTAGTGGTGGCATAGATCAAGAGAAATTTTGGAAGGAGAATGTGAATGAAGCACCTGATCAAGTGTTTTAGATCATGAGTTATATGGCTCTGCACCCTCGATTTTCGCGATCAGTGAGGCCCGATCAGTCGGGTATGACACTGCTTGAAATGATTGTGGCGATGGCAATGCTTGTGGTTTTCACCGGCGTTGTCGTTTTGGTCATGCAATTCACGCTTCGCTTTTTTGCAGATGCTGAATCCGGTGATCGGAATGAATTTGAGGTCGCTAACGGGGTGTTGATCGACAATCAGGAGATTCAGATTGCCATGGATCATCTCGTGGAAGTCTTATCTCAGCCAGGGATAGATGTTGATATGTTTGCCCTCAATCTGAATGATCCTGGAGTAAATTTGCAAGAGGATTGTGTATTGAATCCTGCGAGTGAGTGGGAGTTGCCGATGCCAGAAGTCTCCTTGCCTTCGGGTTATCGTATGTGTTTATGGAGAACCACTAAGGCAGAAACGCGCTCATTTCAAAACAGTATTCTATCTGTGAATCCAGGCTTATATTTGTTGCAGGCTTTGCCTGAACAGCTTAATCCTACGAGCTTGCCAGCTCGGCGTCTGTTCTGTCGTCCTCGACCATTCTGCTGATCTGATGACTGCAACACCTTTGGTCGGATCCACTTTTTTTGGACTTGATATCAGTCAGCTAGCTATTCGCTTGCTGTCGATCAGGCGCAGAATCTCCAAGCGTGTGTTGGTGTTGGAATTTGGGTCTGATGTTCTGTTGTTGGCGGAGGCAACTCTGACACAGTCAGGAGTTCAGTTAAGCCACGTCAGTTCATTCGTTCTTCCTCCTGAGGCCTTAGATCGAGGTATTCCGGCTGAGCCATTAAAGATGGCACAATTTATCCAAGACTTTTGTACCGAAAAGAAGATCCCTGCACATCGTGCCGCAGTGGTTCTACCCCCTGAACTGGCCTTTCAGCGTGTTTTAGATCTTCCGGCATTTCTAACAACGGATGAAGCCCGAGATTATGTTCTAAATCCTGTCAATGGTATTCAGATTCCGTTCCCGCTAATGCAGACGGATTTTGATCTTTGTCCGGTTTCAATGCCGCAAAAGCAACCCCGATCTGGAGACCAACGTTCATACATGCTCACTGCCATTCCAGAGGTTCTGGTTGATCCGATTGTGGAGATGCTTCAAGCTGCGGATCTGGAGCTGCAGTCGCTGGAGCTTGGTAGTCACAGTCAGCTGCGCATTCATGCTGCAGATCTGATCACACTTGATCCTCAGCAGGTTGACTTGGTGCTTGAGCTGCTCCCTGAATGCAGCAATCTGATGCTGGTGTCCTGCTCCGGCCTTTTGAGCTCAGAGCGATTGGCTGCGATTCGCAATCTCCCTGATCTTGATCTAGAACCAGATCAACTTAGTGCTGCTATCGAATCTGGCTTCTTAGCGGAAGATCTGTTGCTCAAGGATGAGGGCTATTTGCCTCTTTCTGAGCTCGATCTGCGCGTGTTGGTGTATGACCTACAAGCCTCTCTAGAACGTTTTCAGCACACTCTTCCTAACGCTGTGATTCAACGTGTGATTCTGACGGGTGTTAACAGTGCTCACCCACGTCTTGCAGAGTTAATGGGAGAGATGTTGGGTTTGCCTGTGGCGCTAGCTTGCACCAGCGCAATTCAGGGATTGGCAGGGCTGTCGCTGGATGGCCTCCTGTTGCGGTCAGGGCTTGATCGTCTGATTGGTTTAGCTCTTGGTCTTCTCCCTGATGAACAGCTCCTTGCCTGTTCGGTTGACTCCGCTGGCTTGGATGTTCAAGTGCCTCATCATTCAAATGATGTGGTCACGATGATCGATCCTGTGGGTTCACCTGATCCTCAAATGGGTGTTGCCCTCGATGCAGTGAAGGAGAAGGTTGGCCTTTTGACTGAGGATAAGAAAGTCGATGTAGACATCATCGATCTTGACGCAGAGGTCGACGATTTGGTTCCTTTAGAACCCAGTGCTTCCTCATACAATGAATCGCCAATCTATCGTGCTGAGGATTGGCCGACTCCACCAGCAGAGGCTGCTCAATCTCAGGCGCTGACTGGTTCTTTGAGCGAACCCTCCAGTTCGGAGCAGAAGCCTTTGGATATTGTTATCGAAGAGATGCCTTCCGGATCAGCTTCTTCGCAAGATTTCTTCGCCTCTACAAATGATGCTGATCATCATAATAAACAAACCGTTTCGGATCAGTTCAATATTTCAGATGATCAATGGCCTTCAATCAGAGGTCATACGCCCGATGCTGCTGAACAGATTTCTTTCGATGTAGATGCATCTGCAGATTCAGGTGAGTCGACTCCCGATGCTGATTGGCCATCAATTGCCTCATCACAGCAAAACAATCAGCCTCTCGATCAGATCTCTGAGTCCGAGGATGATGCTTCAACATGGCCCTCGATTAGTCTTGATGGCTCACAAGATCTTGATTCAAAAAGTGAGTCGTACATAGAGAGATTTGATCCGTCTGGCTTCTTTTCTTCAGGCTCTTCTGATGAATCTTCCGCTACGCCACCAAAATTGATAGATGATCAAGATGAAAAGCGGTTGATTCCTGATCTGAGGGTTTCTGAGCGGAAACTTGATGGGGTATTTGAAGGGGTGAATGAAGAGACAACTATGCCTGATTCGGAATCAGCTGATCCACTTCAAGGCTTGGGTGAACTTCGCTTTGCTGATGATGATTAGTTGCCCATATTTGTAATCAGGCTGAACATTGGTAGGTAGAGAGAGATTACAATAGTTCCCACAATGGCTGCTACAACAAAAATCACAGCAGGCTCCATGGCTTTTGTTAATGCTGAAACAGTTACCTCCACCTCTCGTTTGTAAAACATGGTTAATTTTTCGAGCATGAAGCTGAGCTGACCTGTTTCCTCGCCAATTTTAATCATTGAAATCACCAGTTTGGGAAATACATTGCTGCGCCCCATCGAATAGTTAAGTTCTTGGCCCTGTGTAATAAGCTTGATGGATCGCTGGAGTGTCTGGCGAATTAGCTCGTTTGAGCTGGCTGAAATGCAGCGCATGATTCCATCAACTACTGGAATTCCTGAGTTCACAAGTGTTGAAAGTGTGTCGCACATTCCAGCCATTTCGGAGCGCAAGAGTAAGTCTCCGAAAAGAGGTATTTTTAAAATATTAGTGTCAATAATTAACCTTCCTTGTTTGGTGTTGTAGTAAGCTCTGAGCAAATACAAGCCTGTTGCAATGACCAGCGGGGCTCCAATGACGAATGTCAAAGATGTGACGAAATTGGATAAATGCAACATAAAGGATGTGAGCGCTGGCAGTTCAGCGCCCATGCCATCAAACATATTTTTGAATTTTGGAACGATAAAAATGAGTAGACCGAGGCTGACGCTGATTGCAAGCAGAAAGACCAAGGCCGGGTACACCAGGGCTCCAATGATCTGACCCCTGATTTTGGCGCGCTCTTCCAGTAGAAGTGCGACCCGGTCGAGCACCTCTCCTAGTATTCCCCCTGCTTCTCCTGCCTCAATCAAGCCAACGGCAATCGGCTCAAAGACTTTGGGATACAGCCGCAGACTGGATGAGAGCTCCTCCCCAGCATTCAGCCGGAAAGCAATTGTTTGGATGCAATATGCCATCTTTGCGTTTGTCATGTTCTCGGAAATCAGAAGCATGCCTTGGGCTAAGGCCACACCGCTATCTAGAATGACGGACAGTTGTCTGAAAAAGACCATCAAATCCTTCTGCGGAACCTTTAGTTTTGACGCCGGCGGTTGATTCCTAGGCTGGATTTTTAGTTGTGGCTTGTCTTGATTGATTTGATCCTCATCTGAATTTCGAGGAGATCCTGACTTGCCGTATTGGATCATGCTTGTCCTTCATTGCTAAGCAAAGCTTTCGGATTGGATGCTTTCCCTATGGCTTCCTGTTGGCTGATTTCGCCTTGCTCAACGAGGTTCTTCAGGCACTGCTCCAATGTGCTCATACCATCCTTGCTGCCGGTTTGTAATTGAGAGTAAATCTGGCTGATTTTTCGCTCCCGAATCAGATTAGCAATTGCAGGTGTATTGACCATCAGCTCATAGGCGAGGGACCGTTTCCCTTTGCTGTTCTTGCATAGTGTCTGACTTATCACCCCAAGTAATGAAGTCGACACCTGCAGGCGAGCTTGCTCTTGCTGATCTCCGGGAAAAACGTCGACAATCCGTTCAACAGTCTTTGCAGCTGACGATGTGTGCAGGGTTCCAAGAACCAGATGCCCTGTTTCTGCGGCTGTGATGGCCAACTGAATGGTTTCAAGGTCTCTCATTTCTCCGATGTAAATCACATCAGGATCTTCCCTAAGGGCTGCGCGAAGTGCTGCAGCAAACGTTTCTGTGTCTCTCTTGACCTCTCGTTGATGAATGATGGAATTTGTTGAATGCTTGAATTTAAATTCGATTGGATCCTCGATTGTGAGGATGTGGCGTTTTTGAGTTTCTAAAACGCAGTTAATAAATGCTGCAAGCGTGGTTGATTTCCCTGAGCCTGTTGGCCCAGTGCAAAGAACAAGACCTCTGTGTTTTTTTGTAAGATCAATAAATGGTTGTGGCAGGCCAAGATCTTGCCACTTCGGTAAGTTGTCGGGAAGAATCCTGAGGGTCATGCATCGTTTTTCGTTCGCCTTATAAGCATTGATCCTAATTCTTGATAGGCCGTCAAGTCCTATTGATGTATCCAGATCTCCTGTACGTGCGTATTGC
>Ga0163109_10001582_pt1 | contig 17972 bp, 15 predicted proteins | sample CRUFie1St13metaG_FD_108704 | JGI IMG/M metagenome (GOLD analysis project Ga0163109, IMG submission 108704) | Marine microbial communities from the Costa Rica Dome - CRUD Field 142mm St13 metaG | ecosystem: Environmental > Aquatic > Marine > Oceanic > Photic zone | place: Costa Rica: the Eastern... | reverse complement strand
GCACGAAGCGCGGCGGGATATTCCAGTCTTCGCGATTCATCATCGCCAAAATCCTCGTCATCCAGCCTGCCACCGGGGAAGACCCAGTGCCCTCCATGGAACACCAGCCTGGAATTTCGCTGCACCAGAAGCACTTCAAGTTCTTGCTGCTGGGTATTTTCCCGAATCAGAACAACCGTCGCCGCGGGCACTGGCTCGATATCAGTCATCTTAACTCCTGCTGAGCAAGGGGCTACCTCATAGTGCGCCCTATCATAGCGAATAATTGGGTTTGCGGGCAGCAGGCGCGCAGCATAGAATCTTTCAGCAATTAACGAAGCCCACACATTGATGAGTTATCCATCCTGAGAAAGGAAAAAAGGAATCGAAATGACAATAAGTTTTGAAGGTCGCGTCGCTATAGTCACAGGCGCTGGCGGCGGATTAGGGAAGCAACACGCACTGGAACTTGGCAGGCGAGGCGCGAAGGTCTTGGTTAATGACCTGGGCGGCTCTGTCGACGGCAGCGGTGGATCTGCCTCTGCCGCCGAACTCGTTGCACAGGAAATTGTAGATAATGGCGGTACCGCAGTCGCGAACGGTGCCTCGGTGACTGATCTTGGTGCGGTGCAGGATATGGTTCAGAGCACGCTTTCCAAATGGGGACGTATTGACATCGTAGTCAACAACGCCGGCATTCTGCGGGACAAGACGTTTGCCAAGCTCGAGCTTGAAAACTGGCACGCAGTCATTCATGTACATCTGACCGGCAGCGTGAACGTCACCAAATGCGTTTGGCCTATTATGACCGAGCAGAACTATGGCCGGCTGGTCATGACCACCTCCACATCTGGCCTGTTCGGCAACTTCGGACAAAGTAATTACGGAGCCGCAAAGCTCGGACTGGTCGGCTTCATGAACACTCTCCGCTACGAGGGGGCAAAATACAACATCTTCACCAACAGTATCGCGCCGATCGCGGCGACGCGAATGACTGTCGACCTCCCCGGGTTTGAAGACAGCGCAGAGCGCCTCGCGCCCGAACTGGTCACGCCTGCAGTTGTCTTCCTCTGCAGCGAACAGGCTCCGAACGGCCGGATCATTCAGGCTGCGGGCGGTCGCTACTATTCAGCAGATGTCAGGGAAAACGTCGGCGTAGATCTCGGCACCGGCGCCAGTGTTGAAGACATCGCTGAAAACATCGAAAGCATCCTCGACATGAGCGAAACCAAGGGCATTTTGGAGCGCACCCCGCATCGCTAAGCCCAGACGCCTCACACGAGTCGCGCACCGGAATCTCTCCGGGGGACTCGGGTGACCGGCCAGCAGCCCTTCAGGGTCTGATTCATGAGCCGGAATTAGCATGCGCAAACGTCTTCTGCTGTTGTCAGCTTATGATGCGCCGAGCCATGCTTATTGGCGACATCAACTGAGAAACCAGCTCACTGAATTCGAGTGGACTGAGCTATGTCTGCCACCGAGATACTTTAACTGGCGAATCCGCGGCAATGCCATGCAGTGGGCATCGAAGAACAGCGCCTGTTTAGCAAGAGACTACGAACTCGTTCTGGCCACCTCTATGGTAGATCTCGCCAGTCTGCGCGGGCTGATCCCAAAATTAGCAGCCGTTCCCTCCCTTCTCTACTTCCACGAAAATCAGTTCGCCTATCCGGCGGGTCGCCAGCGTATCGATAACATTGAGCCGCAGATCGTCCCTCTTTACGCCGCCTTGTGTGCAGATGCGATCGTCTTCAATTCAGCTTTCAACCGTGACACCTGCCAGGAGGGTGTCCGGCAACTGGCAAAGCGTTTGCCCGAAGGTTTGCCCGCGCAACTGTTTACGAAGCTCGACGCCGCCGAGGTGCTGCCGGTGCCCCTGATCAGTGCAGGCGACAGTTATGCAAACCGAGCGGCACTGCCAACAGATTCGCCCATGGAAATAGTCTGGAACCATCGCTGGGAATATGACAAGGGAATCGAATTACTGGCGCATATCATCGAGCAGGTTAAACAAGCAGGCCTAAGATACCGCTTCCACATTGTGGGCCAACAGTTTCGCCACAGACCTGAAGCCTTTGAAGAAATCGATCGGCACCTGGAAGAAATCAGCGCATTCTTCGATATGCCCAGGGGAAACTTCGGATATATCCAAGATGCACACCGGTATCAGAAATTGCTGGCATCGTGTCACGTCGTACTCTCCACGGCAAAGCACGACTTTCAGGGTCTCTCCGTACAGCAGGCTTGCCTAGCTGGATGCCAAGCTGCTGTGCCGGACGCTTTGGTCTATCCGGAGTACATACCCCCTCAATTCCGCTACCAGACCTGCGAGGACAGCCGGCAAACAGCCACTGCTGCGGTGTCGCTCCTCAGGGATATCAGGAACAAGCTGGAAGATGGGGCATGGCGTGAAATTGATCTCAGCGCCTACTCAGGTCAGGACCTGCTGAATCGCTATCGCGACGTATTTCGCTCTCTGATCAACAATCAATCCTAATCAACCCGCTCCAGCAGCGGGAAGACTATCGGCTGTCCAATCTGGATACGATTGAAGTCCAGCTCCGGATTGTACTGTCTCACCAGCCAGATCGGAGAAGAGTATCGATTGCGCGCGATGGTGCTGATGTTATCACCGCGACGAATCTCGTAGGTTTCTACGTTCTGTATCCGATAGCTGGCAAAGAATTCTTGCTGCAGCGTCGAGTGAAACTCTCGACGAGCTCGCTCGAATTCAGCGATGTTCACCTCGCTGAAATCAAGTCGCAACCGGTTGCCGATGATCACCGGATCTCTGAATGCCATACTGTTCAGTCGCCGGATATCCCAGGCCCGTATACCGAGCCAATCCGCATAGTGGCCCAGTGTTTCACTGGCTTGAATTTCGATGGTATTGTCTCTCCTCACCGAATAGTCAGACGGGTCAGCAGACAGATCTTCAACCAGCTGTTGATTCGCTTCAGCGATGTCGACGACAGGATCAATCGCCTCAGCGATTTCATCGGCCTCCGTCACCTCTGAATCCAACTCCGCGTTATCCGGCAATACCGCGGCCGGCGGCAACAGCTCCTCCACCGACGCCAGATCCACAACCGGCTCGGGAGCTGGGACTACGCTTACTAAATCTGGCTCGGACTGTGGACTTCGGGTTGCCACGAGCACTTCCTCTTCGGTGATCTGCCCAAGCCCTTCGGCAGTGGCCTGCCCACTCTCCGGCTCCGGCAGCCGATCAGGTTCATTTGCAATAGAAGCGCGGGACTGAACCTCAAAACCGGGTAACTGCAAATTCTGTCCCGGATAGATTCTGTTTCGATCAGCAATGCCATTCAGACTCAGAACCTGCTGCTCTGAGACGCCGAAACGTGACGCGATCACCGAGATCGTATCTCCCCGTCTGACCGTGTACTGACCGCCCTGAGCAGCCAGCTCAGCGAGCGTCTGGTCCACAACCGCGTTATCCTGGGGGAGCAAAAGCCGCTGTCCGATTTGAATGCGGTTGCGGCTTCGCAGCTGATTCAGGGCAACCAAACGCCCAACGGTCGTGCTGAAACGGCGTGCGATGACCGACAAGCTGTCCCCTCGCTCCACCACATAGGCGACATCGGGCGTTTGTACTGCAAATTTAAAGTCGTCTGAAATCAGTGCCAGGACGTTTTCCTCTCCTACCACGCCTTCGCGCAGTTTAACGGGAAAGCCTCTGGGGATACGTTTGTTTCCCTCCCAAACGGCCGGTCGCAAAGCACGATTATCAGCTTGCAGCTGTTCCAGGCTGATACCTACCGAGCGCGCAAACACCTCTGCATCTATAAAAGCGTCCGTCGCCACCGTCCTAAAGACCGGCGCCGGATCAAAGTTAACGTCACCGAAATAGTCGGAGGCGTTGTTCTCGACGTCCAGTACCGCGAGGAACTGCGCGTAGAAATTTCTCGAGGCAAAACCAAATGACCGACCTCGATAGTCGGCCACAATCGTTTCTATGTCAGTCGTACCGGTCTCCCTAACAGCCCGAGCAATGCCTCCAGCCCCGTGATTGTAGGCAGTCAGTGCCAGCGGCCAGGTACCAAGTACCGAATGGTTGTACTCCAGCAGGCTCATGGCCGCATTCGACGCAATATACGGATCCATCCGCTCATCAACAACATGATCAATACGCATAAAGCGCTGACCGGTCGCGCGACCAAATTGCCACATTCCCGCGGCAGCAGCGCTGGAGTAGGCGTTCGGATTAAAAGAAGATTCTACGTGAGGCAGTACTGCAAGCTCCGCGGGTAGACCCTTCTCCCGGATGACGGCGTAGATGTGCTGCCGGTAAGCACCAGAGCGGCGCAGGCCGCCCAAAAAGCGGTCCGACTGCCCGAGCTGAAATCGGACATTGTCGACGGCCTCGCGCAGCACTTCGTTGCTGACATCTTCCGGCCATAGGGCCAGGATTTCCCGCTGACCTTCGGACAGATCGCTTCGCTTGCCGCCGGCCAAGACACGCAGATCTGTTTGAATCTGTTTGCGCCGGTTTTCAATCTGACGCCGGTCAAGAGGCATCCTGTCGTAAACCACAGCCAGGGTGCGCGCATCATGAAGAAAACCACTCTGGGTATCGACCTCGGTATATACTCGAGTCCAGAAACGCACGGCCGGTTCCAACTCAGGTGGACGCGGAAACAGTTGCGGATCCTGTGCTACTCCGTGTGTGGACAGCAGCGTAAAGAAGAGGGATATGATTGAAATCGAGCGGAAATCCAAAAGCATTTTGGCCTGTCTTTCACTAAGGACTTGGCTGCGCAAACGATAGCAGCTATCACTGGACTCGCCAAGCTTGACTGACTGCTGTCGATGAGCGCCCTGCCGCGATTTTAACAGGCAAATAGCCGCCAGACCGTCATGGCAAATCGTCTAGTTCCGCTCCTTCCTTGACCGGAATCATCAAATCTTCGCGAGTGACATTCATATAGATAATGACATTCGAAGCAATATAGATAGAGCTGTAAGTTCCGATGACGACCCCGATGATGAGCGCGATGGCGAAGCCCTGAGTGGACTCACCCCCAATAAACAGGATGGAGAATAAGACCAGCAGCGTGGTGAGTGAAGTAATCAGGGTTCTGCTCAGGGTTTGATTAAGGGATGCGTTGACCATCTCGATAGGTGACCCTTTGCGCAAGCGCCGGAAGTTTTCCCTTATTCGGTCTGAAACAACAATGGTGTCATTCAGCGAATAGCCTATGATAGCAAGCATGGCAGCCAGCGTATTCAGGTTAAATTCCATTTGAAATACGGAGAAAATCCCCAGGGTAATGATCAGATCATGCGCAAGGGCAACTACCGCACCCACTGAAAATTTGAACTGAAAGCGCACTGCGATATAGACCATGATTATGCCCAGCGCGACCAGCATGCCGAGCCCACCCTGCTCTGCCAGTTCTTCTCCGACCTTCGCGCTGACATAGTCAGACCCTAGCAGCGTTACCTGACTTCGAGTTTCCTGCTGCAGCATAGCAGCAAGGAATTCACCAACCTGAGCTGCCTGTTCCGCCTGATCCTGTTCTGCGACTGAACTGTCTACCGGCAGAAGCACCCGGATATCACGGTCTGATCCGAACGTTACAACAACAGCATCCTCATATCCGTTTTGCTGTAGCGTCAGATTTACCTGATCAAGGTCAACGGTCTGGGAATAGTTGAGACGCACCGATGTACCACTGGTAAAGTCCAGCCCGAAATTCAACGAATTCACGAGCAGTGAAATCACCGAAACAACAGCAAGCAACGCAGAGATGCCGGCGGCGATCCTGCGGACTCCCATAAAATCGATTTCGGTTTTCGACAGCATCTCAGGTCCTGCTCAGCTTGAGGACGGCAACGGTCCGGCATATCTGCCTATTGACAGCATCTTTACCGACCGTCCACCGTAGATAAGATTGACAATCGCGCGGGTTCCTACAATGGCCGTAAACATCGAGGTCACGATACCAATCATAAGCGTCACCGCGAATCCCTTGACGGGCCCCGTGCCTATCGTAAACAGGACTACTGCAACCAAAAAAGTGGTCAAATTGGCGTCAAAGATCGTCGTAAAAGCGCGGTTATAGCCCGAATCAATGGCCTGTTGCGGCGGAATGCCATTGGCCAGTTCCTCCCTAATCCGGGTAAAGATCAGCACGTTTGCGTCCACCGCCATGCCCACTGTCAACACAATGCCGACGATCCCCGGCAAGGTAAGCGTTGCTCCGATCAGCGACATGACTGAGAAAATCAGCAGTATGTTCATAATCAGGGCCGCATTGGCAGCCAGACCGAACAATCGGTAGTACAGCAGCATGAACAACACTACTAGCGCGGAAGCGATCTGCACACCTCGGAAGCCCGCTTCAAGATTTTCACGCCCCATGGAAGGACCAATGACCGACTGCTCCACAATCGTCATCGGAGCGGCCAACGAACCTGAGGAAATAAGCAGCGACAAATCATTCGCTTCTCTGGCGGTGAGACCGGTGATCACAAAAGTACGAGGCAATGCCGTCCTGATAGTCGCGTGACTGATCAGGCGTTTCTCCTCATAGAACTCAACTTCTTCAACTTCGTTACCTTGCCCATCAAGCGAGGCGATCGTTCTGGATTTGGTTTCAATGAGCAGGATATCCATATTTCGGCCCACGTTCTCCCGAGTCACGCGGTTGATCTGGTTGCCTCCCTGCGCGTCGAGATTGATTTGCACCTGAGGCAAACCGTTCTGATCGAGTGTTGAGCGTACCGAAGAAATGCGGTCGCCCTGCAAAATAACGTCATTATCGACGTTCACGGGAAGACCGTCCGGCGTCTGGTAGGCTTCGAATGATGTCCTTGAGGCACCGAGTTCTGCCTCGAGATGGAATTCCAGGGTGGCAATACGCTGCAGAATTCGGATCGCCTGAGCCGGATCCTGCACCCCAGGCAGTTCCACCACGATCCGGTCAGCACCTTGCTGCTGCACCGTAGGTTCGGAGACACCGAGGGCATCTACCCGGTTCAGCAAGGTAGTCCGATTAGCCTGCAGCGTTTCCCTTTGAATTTGTAAAATAACATCGGGCGTCAACCGCATGTCCAGCAGGAACAGGTCATTGGCCTCCCGATTCTGAAACTGAATCTCGGGAAAATTATCAATCAGCTCTGAACGAGCAGCGGAACGGTCTTGCGTACTTGAGAACCTCACCTCAAGATGAGTGTTGTCGACCAGATTGATGCCCCGAGTTCGGATGCGCTGCTCTCTAAGAATTGAACGGACATTGCTCAAGTTGTCTTCCATCCGCCGCTCAAGAGCCGCTTCCATATCCACTTCCATCAGAAAGTGTACGCCGCCCTGCAGATCTAGCCCGAGATTCATTTTGTCGGCGCCGATGGCCTGCATCCAACCGGGGGTTGTTGGCGCGAGATTCAGCGCCACGATGTAATCGTCGGTCAGTGCCTGCTCAATAACTGTCTTCGCGCGAAACTGATCCTCCACGTCCTCGAAGCGGAACTGCATGCTGTTTTCATCGGACATCGCGCCAAAGAAGTCAATCTGCGCAGCCTCAAGGGCTGTTTCAACCACCGCAACATCGGCTTCGCTGATCTCGAGATTCTCGTTATTAATGAGAATCGCTTCGTCATCAGGATAGAGGTTCGGCGCGGAATACAGCACGCCGAGGAAAACTACGAAAAGTATGAGAAGGTTTTTCCAGAGCGGATAGTGGTTCAACATAACGGATTCCGGTTTCGAATCGATGCCTCGCTGCCGACGCGAGAACACCGATCGGAGCTGGCTTTCGGCGGTTCAGCCTAGCCCGCAACTTTATATCTGATTGATTGTGCCTTTGGGTAACGCCGCGGCAATGGCTGACTTCTGAAGTTTCAGCTCAACCTCTTTGGCAACTTCGATGGCGACATATTCTTCGTTGACCCGGGTTACCTTGCCCATCAATCCGCCCGACGTCATGACTTCGTCACCTTTGCTGATGCTTTCGACCAGATCTTTGTGCTCTTTCGCCCGCTTGGACTGCGGTCGCCACAGAATGAAGTAGAACAACACAAACATGCCGCCAAACAGAAACAGATTGTAGGTCAGTGAAGGAGCAGCCGGAGCCGCCTCCTGTGCGTAAGCAATCGGAAAAATGAAGTCCATGTGTCAATGTCACTCTATATTATTGTCGGCAGTTGGATGAATGGTGCGGCAGAACGGTCGGCTGCAGGCTTTTCAGCTCATCATTACCGGCCACTATTTGTCATTCTGGCGTCATTATCTGAGATCAGTCCTCTGCGAGACGGAGCTGATCTGCTCGATACTGCCGCACAAAGGCGCTCAATCTACCCTGTTCTATCGCCTCACGCAATCCAGCCATCACCCGCTGATAGTAGCGCAGATTATGAATGGTATTGAGGCTGGAGCCGAGTATTTCCTTACATTTGTCCAGATGATGAAGATAAGCCCTGGAAAAATTCTGACACGTGTAGCAATCACAGCTCTCATCAAGCGGCCGGGGGTCGTTGCGGTATCGGGCATTTCGCAATCGGAGCAATCCGGCGGAAGTGAACAGATGAGCATTGCGCGCGTTTCGCGTAGGCATCACACAGTCAAACATATCCACGCCCTGAATCACGGCGCTGATGATGTCGTCAGGGGTGCCAACGCCCATCAGATAACGGGGGCTTAATTCCGGCATGTGGGGGGCGATTTCTTCAACAACTCTTGCCATCTCCTCCTTGGGTTCGCCTACCGAAAGTCCGCCTATGGCATATCCCGGGTAGCCCTGAGCCTGAAGACCCTCCAAGGAAGCCTGGCGAAGATTGATGTACATCCCCCCCTGAATGATCCCAAACAGAGCACCCGGATGATCCGCATGGGCTTGATGACAACGCGCGGCCCATCGCAGTGACAGCTCCATGGATTCCCGCGCCTGCTGTTCATCTGCCGGGTAGGGCGTGCACTCATCGAACACCATGATGATATCTGCCCCGAGTTTTTGCTGAACCTCGACCGCCGATTCCGGACCAAGAAAGACTTCAGCACCATCAACGGGCGAGCGAAATTTCACCCCCTCTTCTGAAATTTTTCGCATCGCACCGAGACTAAAGACTTGAAATCCGCCGGAGTCTGTCAGGATGGGTTTAGGCCATGCCATAAAATCATGCAGGTCACCGTGCTGCTGGACAATGCCGGTTCCGGGCCGCAACATGAGATGAAAGGTATTACCCAGAATGATATCCGCATCGATATCGAGAAGCTGAGCAGGCGTCAGACCCTTGACGGTGCCGTAGGTTCCAACTGGCATGAATGCGGGCGTGCGCACTGCGCCTCTGGGAAAGCTGAGCACCCCCGTGCGTGCGTCTCCATCGCGAGCCGACACGGAGAATTGCATGGCACAGCTGTGCTGGTTTGACGACATACCTCAGTGCTCGCGAGTCGATCTGAAGGACACTTCAGGCCAGCGCTCTTCCATTAGGTTAAGATTGACCCGGGTGGGCGCAAGGTAGGTCAGATATCCGCCACCGTCTGTGGCCAGATTGTCAAAAGCTTTTTTGCGAAAATCCTCAAGCTGTGCCGGATCAGCGGCATCAACCCAGCGGGCAACATGAATCGACACCGGTTCATACACGCAATCCACCTTGTATTCATCCTTCAGGCGAAACGCCACAACCTCGAACTGCAGCACACCGACTGCCCCCACAATCAGATCATTATTACGCAGCGGCATGAACACCTGAGTTGATCCTTCTTCGGACAGCTGGGTGAGACCTTTCTGAAGTTGTTTGAGCTTGAGCGGGTCTTTCAGGCGAATCCGTTTGAACAATTCCGGAGCGAAATGAGGGATGCCTTTGAATTTAAGCGCTTCTCCGACGGTGAAGGTATCGCCGATCTGAATGGTGCCATGATTGTGTAATCCAATGATGTCCCCCGATACGGCCGTTTCAGTATGCTCACGATCTCCTGCAACGAACGTAACGGCATCGGTGACTTTAATCTCTTTACCAATACGGCTGTGATGCATCTTCATGCCTTTCTGGTACTCACCGGAGCAGATGCGCATGAAAGCGATTCTGTCACGGTGCTTGGGATCCATATTTGCCTGTATCTTGAAGACAAATCCGGAAAAGCTGGGATCATCAGCAGCAACCGTTCTTGATTCCGTTTCCCGGCCCAGAGGACCGGGCGCCCATTCAACAAAATCATCCAGCATTTCCCGCACGCTGAAATTCCCCAACGCAGTGCCGAAATAAACAGGCGTCATCTCGCCGCGCAGATAGGCCTGCCGGTCGAATTCATAGGAAGCACCTCTCACCAGCTCAATTTCGTCGAGAAAATCCTGATGGTAGGCTTCCAGCAAGTCTTCCGCTTCCCGACTTTGTAGACCGTTGATGCAGACATCATCAGGGATCTGGTTTCCCTGACCCTGCTGGTAGACATGGATCGTGTCGGTAACCAGGTTGTAGACTCCCTTAAACTCTTTGCCCATGCCCAGAGGCCAATTTATGGGCGCACAGTGAATATTCAGAACATTCTCTATCTCGTCGAGAATCTCAATCGGATCACGGATGTCGCGGTCCAATTTGTTGACGAAGGTGAATATCGGCGTGTCCCGCAGTCGGCAAACTTCCATCAGCTTGATGGTCCGCTCTTCCACACCCTTGGCACCATCGACCACCATCAGCGCAGAATCGACCGCGGTGAGCACCCGGTATGTATCCTCCGAAAAGTCTTCATGGCCCGGCGTGTCGAGCAGGTTGACCACCCGATCCTTGTACGGGAACTGCATCACGGAAGAAGTCACCGAAATCCCCCGCTGCTTTTCCATAGCCATCCAGTCGGAAGTTGCGTGACGGTCTGATTTCTTGCCTTTAACCGTTCCGGCCACCTGAATTAAATTGCCGAACAGTAACAGTTTTTCGGTGATGGTGGTTTTGCCGGCATCAGGGTGAGAAATAATAGCCAGTACTCGCCGGCGATCAATTTCGCGCTGTAATAATGCTGTTGGTGACACGACAAACTCGCAGAGGTTGCAGGAAGATTGGAACTGAGGGGCATTATAGCAGCTGCTTAAACTCGCCACATCAGCTCCAAGCGCAGGATCGACAGATGTCAGTGGCTTTTGGCTCGAAGCCGCCATGCATTACAATGAACCTGCGAGGCGAGACCGGACGTGATTGCCCACCCATTACCAGAACGGAACAGATCATGGATTTTACCCTGACAGAACATCAACGCGCCCTACAGCAAGCGGTCAGAAAGTTTGCGCAACAGGAACTGCCGGATATTGCTCGACAAATTGAGGTTAAAGATGAACCAGTGGATCTCCCCCTGCGCCGTCGCTATGGCGAACTCGGCTATCTCGGAGTGAATCTCGACAGCTCGGTCGGCGGTGGTGGCATGAGTCATCTCGACGCCGTGATCGTGCTGGAGGAAGTCGCGAAAATTTCAATTGCGGTGGCGTTTCCGATCTTCGAAGCCTGTTTTGGCCCCAGTTTGGCCATCGCTCACTTCGGTAGCGAATCACTCAGGCAGCGCTACCTGCCCCGGGTTTGTATCGGTGAAAAAGTAGTGGCGGTGTCCATGTCAGAGCCGGGCGCCGGATCAGCACTGACTGATCTTAGCACCCGTGGAGAAATCACCGGAGACAAGATTATTCTTAACGGAACTAAAAGATGGTGCTCAGGCGCCGGTCACTCTGAAGCTTATGTGGTGTACTGCCGACTCTCGGATGCCCCGGGCGCCAGAGGAATCGGAGCTGTGGTTGTTGACAAAGGCACTGCCGGCTTCAGTTTCGGCAAGCGTGACCATCATATGGGCTTCAGAGGCGTTTACAGTTGCGACATGTATTTCGACAATGTCGAAGTGCCGCTGGAAAACATGCTCGTGCCGGCCGGCAGTTTCGGCAAGCTGATGGATGCCTTCGACCTGGAACGCTGCGGCAACACTACCATGTCACTTGCGGTGGCTCAGTCCGCATTCGACTACGTGCTGAACTACAGTCAGGAACGTGAGCAATTCGGCAAACCGCTGGTAGATTTTCAGGCGGTACAGATACAGCTTGCCGAAATGAAAATGAAGTTAGAAGCTGCGCGTCTGCTGCTTTACCGCGCAGTGGTAAATGCCGAATCGGGCCTGCCGTCAATTGGAGAAAGCTCAGTTGCCAAATGCTTCGCCAATGAAGCTGCGCGTGAAGTAACGGGTAAAGCGATGCAGATCATGGGCGGTTATGGCTATTCCAAGGAATATCCTATCGAGCAAAAGCTTCGTGACGCCTGGGGCTGGGGTATTGCAGGGGGGGCAATTGATATCCAGAAAGTGAATATTACCTCTACACTGGTTAACCGACGTTTTAATCAGCGAGCAAGCTAGGCGATCTAGTGCAGGGATCGACCCGTCGGACGACATCGGCGCTCGGCGAAATCCGGGTGAAGGATATCGATCTGTTTGACCAGCAAGAGATCGTGGCGAGAGAGATGATCATGCTCGATGTCTGAACGAACCGCGACGTCTTCCAGCATTACGCAGACGACATCATCATCATCAATATCGACAACTACGCAGGATTTAAATCCGTCCACCGTATTGATCGAGGCCAGCGAACCCACATCGAACTGATGAACCGGCAAAGAACCGCTGGTATGCTGAAGGAGTCCATAGGAAGTGAACGCAACCCCGAAGCCTGCCGCCGCGACCACGTTTATAATCTCCACTACTTCCGGATCAGTCAGATCGACCCGAACGGTCTCGGCAAGTGGCTGATTCACCTCTAACTGCCGGCGATTAATCAACGTCAGAAACAGATCAATGTCTTCCTGATTCCATTCAAGCGTCTCTTCCGACACAGATCGGGTGCTGTCTGAGGACAGGCTCTGCACGTCAGTCTCGATGGTCAGATCCCGTACTTTGGTGTCCGGCGAACAAGGCACTACCATTGAGACGGAACAGTAACCGTCGCTGCGCTCTGCGCTTAGGCGCCAGAGGAAAGGAACTTCACTGCTCAGTTCGAACATAAGAGATCGCCAACAGGAACGAAGAGGCTGGGGGCTAACAAGTATGTCGTCAGAATGATTGACAAAATTAGCAGCCACAGCAACCTTTTTTTCTGGCCAGTCGGCGGAACGATGACAACAAGTTAGCGGGCAATGCTAAAGCGAATTTCAGCAGTTCCAATTAAGGCATTGAACAAGCAGGAAATTCTGATTGACAGAGATTTTTGAGTTTTTCCACAGAATCTGTGGATAACTCAGTGGATTGTTTCTGCAATCTTGCTGTGAAGCACGAATTTTCGTGAATCCCACTTAAATTGACTAAAATTTGAACAATATGTAATTTCTATAAATATCAATTGCTTAAGATTTATTGAATGATTATATAAAAATATTACCCGCTATTTTGTAGGCTTTTCTTACTGAAATCTCATTTTTGTGCATAAATTCAGGGGTAAAAACGATTTGCCAAAATATCGTTCCGTTTTATTACTGTTTTTATTGAAGTTTTTGCTCCTATAATACCGTTCGTTCATAAAGCTTTTTTGAAAGGCAATGGGCAGGTTTTCGTCCTCGGGCGGGATAGTGATTCGGGAATTGACCTTTCAGCCCTTGGCTTCACTGAAACTGCTGTCAAACTGGAGTCTGGGATGAATATCCGTAAGTTCCTGACTGTCTTTAACGTTTCTGATAATCAGCGGTTTTTAGCTAAGAGCCACGTTACCGACCATTGACGTGGTGCTGAATGGCACACGGACCTGCACAACGGCATCGTTATCAGGATCCCTCACTTGATGCTGGCGAGGATCTCCTCACCGTTATCCATAGATTGATAGATGGTAGTGACGTACGACAAGAAGATCGAGCAATTCCTGCTCCACCTGTTTCATCGCGAACTTGAGCTTCTTGCTGAACTTTAGCCGCTTGTAGATCTTGGAGAGCTGGGCTACAAATTCATCCTTGGGCTCGGCCTGTGAAGACCATTCGGCTGCGGGCGCCTCAACTTCGATCTCTGTGGTTGCTGTATCCGCGATAAGATTCTTGTGTTTTCAGAGTTCCAAGCCGATGTCTTATCATTGACAGAACAGCGCGTTGAACGAATTTGAGTGTTCAGCGCTTGCTGCCTAAACCGTTTAAACGACCTGATCAGTGAGCGCTATAGGATCCCGAGTGAAAATGCGACTAAATTTAGTTAGATCAAACGCAGTATTGCCTCTCGTTGTCACGAGTTTGTTGGGACTTTCGGGTGCATCCAGTGGCCAGGACGCGTTATCTGAGCCGGATTTAGAATGGCTGGGGCAGCAGGTATTCCGAAATGAATGCCGTTCCAGGCCGGCCTGCCTGACTAGCTGGAATGCCGGAGAAGATTTCCCCTCTCTGGGCATCGGACACTTTATTTGGTATCGCGCCGGACAGCAGGAAATCTTTGAAGAGAGCTTTCCGCACCTGCTGGCATTCCTGAAGCGGCGGCAGGTCGCGCTGCCCACATGGCTGCAGAATTCGACTGACCCTGACAACCCCTGGCTCAATCGCGCTGCGTTTAACGCCGCGCAACAGAGTGAGCAGATGCGGGAGCTGAGGGCATTCTTGCTTACGACTGCTCCTCTGCAGGCGGAGTTTATCGTCTCCCGCTATAATCTGACTGAAGATGAGATTGTATCCAGTTTTCCACCCGCTGACCGCAGCAAAGCGCGGCAGATACTGCAGGGACTGGCGGCTGAGCACCCGCCCCTGGGACAGTATGCACTGATTGACTATCTCCATTTTAAAGGGTCCGGACTGAATCCCGGGGAGCGGTATCACAATATGGGGTGGGGGCTAAAGCAGGTCGTGGCAGAGATGCTTGAGGCCGAGGTTTCCCTTAAACAATTTGTCGCAGCGGGCACAGCAGTGCTGGACCGACGCATCAGCAACGCCCCCGCCGAACGAAGGGAGTCCCGATGGCGAGCTGGCTGGCACAACCGGTTGCAGTCTTATTTGCCACCATTCAATTGAAGTCATTGCCCACTGCGACAATAGTCATTACCCTTCTCGCTCCTGATGCACACAGCAGAGCCCTGACCTATGTCCTTCCAGCGAACAAACATCGCCACTATGGCCGGCTACGTGCCCGGCGAGCAAGTCAACAGCGCAGATGTTATCAAGCTGAACACCAACGAAAACCCCTACCCGCCCAGTCCGGCGGTGGCAGCAGCGCTGAGCGAGATCGATTCAGCGTTTCTGAGACGCTATCCATCACCAACGGCTGAGTCATTCCGGGAAGCGGCAGCGCGATGTCACGACATCAGCGTTGACAACATCGTCCCCACCAACGGGGGTGACGAACTGCTGCGTCTGGTACTGACGACTTTCGCAGCCCCCGGCGAAACGTTGGCCGTCACCCGACCGACTTATTCCCTGTACCGGGTGCTGGCCGAAATTCAGGCCAATCCACTGCATGAAATCGCACTCGAGGACACTTGGGATCTGCCGGAGAATTTTGTCCAGCAACTCTCGGATGCCGGAGCCAAAATATGCATCATAGTCAACCCTCAGGCCCCAACGGGCAAACTGCTGTCCGTTGCGACGCTAACCGAGATCGCAGCAAACTTTGATGGTCTGCTGCTGGTAGATGAAGCCTACGTGGATTTCGTTGATCCGGCCCGGGGACACAACGCGGTGCCTTTAGCAGTCGAACGCGATAATGTCCTGCTGCTTCGCACCCTGTCCAAAGGGTATTCCTTGGCTGGCCTGCGATTCGGCTACGGCATTGGCTCAGCAGAACTTATCCATCCAATACTTTTTAAAACCCGGGACAGCTACAACACAGACTACATTGCTCAGCAACTCGCCACTGCCGCCATTCAGTCCCGTGATTATGCGGAAAACACCTGGAGAAAAGTTCGTCAAGCAAGGGAGGCGCTTGCGGATGCACTCAGACAATTAGGTTTCAGCGTCACACCCAGTCAGGCCAATTTCCTACTCACCACACTACCCGACGGCCACAGCGCCAAACGGCTCTATCAGCAGCTGAAATCTGAAAATATCCTGGTCAGGTTTTTTGATCAGGAACAGCTGCAAGATAAACTGCGTATTTCCGTGGGTACGCCGGCGGAAAACGCGTCCCTCCTTGCCGCGCTGACCCGCAGATTCACCTGAACAACTGAGCTCATGATGGTCGACTCTGAATCAAAAGCAGGCTTAAAATTCAATTGCCCTGAATGTGGAGCCCCCCTTAAACAGCGTGAAGGGAAAATGGGACCTTTCTGGGGATGTTCTGAGTTCCCCAAATGCCGGGCGACGCTGAACGACATCCATGGAAAACCAAGCGAAGACGTCGATGACCTCTATCGCTGTCCTCTGTGCACCAGACGTTTAGTCCGCGCTGCTCCCGAGAAAGGTGATTACTGGTTCTGCAGTGGCTACAGCAAGGGCTGCAAAGCAACGGTCTCTGACAACCATGGCCGGCCCGAAGCTGCCTTCAAATGCCCGGAGTGCAGTTCTATGCTCGCCAAACGTGCTGGGAAAAATGGTGAATTCTGGGGCTGTAGTAGCTATCCTGACTGCAGAACAACCTTTAATGACCTCAACGGCCGTCCAGATTTTGATTTTCTCCCTGCTAAACGTCCGTAAGAAAACCGCGGCGATCATTGCCGGGCTTGCGATAGGCGCAACCTGTCTTTGGGCTATCTCCGCGTGGCAGAATATTTCACGGGAAGAGCTCATCGACATTTTGCTCGCCTCTTTACTGATGTTGGGCGGGGTGATGGCCACAGCACTTGTAGCAGTCGCTGGTTATAAGCTGGTGGTGCGTTTGATAAACCGGATGCTTTCTGCAAACCGGCCCTCTTCTGATCAGGACTGATTCCGAGTCAGGAGCGGCAGCGAACGTGAGAGAATCAGCGCATCCTCCCGCCCCACATCTCCCGGATAATAATTTAATCGCTCGCCAATCTGAGTGAATCCGAGGGAGCGATATAGACTGATCGCCCTGTCATTGGAAACCCGCACCTCCAGAAAACACGCCTTTGCCTCAAGGCTGGCGGCACGGTCCAAAAGCAGGGTAACCAGTTTGCGACCGTAACCCATTCTTTGAAACGCAGGATGAACACACAGGGTCAGGAGATGACATTCTTCGACAGCCACCGACATTACTCCGTGGGCGGCAATTTCCTGCTTGTTCGCCAGAACCCATGACTGATAGCCCGCACGCAGGCAGTCGATGAAAATTCGCTTGGTCCAGGGGTGGGCGTAGGCAGCAGCCTCATTTTTGACGACCAGATCGAGATCGCTGTGACGCATGGTGCGCGCGAAAAATTGCGTGCCGGCCGGGCTGAAAGTCTCCATGGGCATTACCGTTTAGTCCGACTGCAGGCGCCCGCGTAGAGCCGCCAAATGCTGCCAGGTTTCACGCTTCAAGCCCGAATGTGCCAACATGGCATGCAGGCTGTGGGTGATCGTGAGTTTGTACGGGGCATCCACCCGCTTTTGGTCACCCATGTCCGGCCGTTCTGATTGATCTGACATCACGTCGACGAGCTGGGCCGTCATCAACAGCAGATTCGAAAACCCCTGTTGCTCATGCCGCTGAGCAATAAACCCGTTGAGCGCCAACTTAGCGGCATGGCGGGAACTCCCCATCGTGCCGAGCCCCTCTACGATCGGCCAGTTAAACCGGCCTGCAGTCTGGCCTGCTAGCTCTTCCTGACCCAATCCAAGCGCAGCAAGCAGGTTGGCCAGCAGCGAAGTCGCCTGCTGATTTTCTCTGCCGCCGGCTTCATGTGGCGTCTCATTAATCACTGCAAGCTGAGCATTCACCCAGAAGAACTGCACAGTGAATCGCAATGCTTCGCTTCCGGCCTGCTCATTTCCATTCTCGCCATTCTTTGTCTCGACTCTCCCTTTCGATGCTCGCCCTGTCTTTGCCTCCTCAGGTCTAACCTGTCGTTGGTCGCGGGTCGCTACCTCTTCTGCAGCGATCGCCCTTTGACGCTTGCCGGCGTCAAACTTGGGCTTGGCATCAAGCTCCCTGCGCGGCGGCTCTGCCTGTCGTG